>ENA-OWLC01000540-OWLC01000540.1-metagenome-genome-assembly--contig:-NODE-540-length-10038-cov-3.553241_pt1 | contig 10038 bp, 7 predicted proteins | sample MGYA00245344_ERZ651092 | MGnify/ENA primary metagenome ERZ651092 (study PRJEB26857, sample SAMEA4031755) | metagenome | biome: human; feature: oral; material: saliva | place: Philippines | collected 2014 | study... | reverse complement strand
TATATATATAATTCAGTTAAAGCGTTTGCGTGTGTTAAAGTTAATAATTACCTTTGCACCAGATACTTGGAACAATCACATAAGTTAAGATTATCGCTGAGTAAACTAAATAGGAGTGCCACTACATTATTGTTAAATCTATTATGTAACCCTCCTTGTATAAGTTAGATAAATGCGTAGTATAAATCTTTTATAAACCAAAAAATTTTAAAACGATGATGAAAAAGTACATTAAACCTAATGTAGTGTCAGTAGCAACAATATCAGAAGGCTGCTTATTAGCTGGCACTGGAGGAGCTGGCACTGGTCAATTTGGTCATGCCAAAGTAAGCAATTTTGACGAAACAGAATTAGAATCTGACCAGAAAGAACATACCGAAAACTAATTAATTAACACTTAACAATATGATTTTGAAGAATATTTGTGGCGCATTGCTATGCGCTGGAGTGCTTGTTATGGCATCATGCTCAAGCGAAATAGACACTAACGACTCAAACGTTACAAACTCAAAAGATGCTACCGAACATTACGTAAGCATCACACCTTCGAGTGCAGAAACTCGCTCTACCGTTAATCCGTATGGACTTAGCGAATTTGAAAAGGGCGATTTGTTTCTTGTTTACGACATTACAGACCCACATGGTTTCGAGGCACTCTATGCAAGAACAGGTGGTGTAAACACTAAATTCGATGGTAGAATAAACTGTAAGAGTGGCGACGATATTGCACTCTTCTTCCCATTACGTTATAACTACACAGGTTCAAAGCCAGGAACTGTTGAACTTAGTATGCAAGAAAACACCATCTCGAAGAATGGGGAATTAGTTACAAAGCAGCAAGATGGAACATTAGCTACTCTCAGCAACTTCGATTACAGCTGGGCTTTGGTAAAAAATCTCCAGATGTCGGGTAATATTGTTGAAAGCTATGCACAGTTTGCGAAGCAATACAGCTTACTAAAAGTTAAGTTCGAATACGAAGGCGTACCTCTTAAAAACATAACTAAGGTAACTCTAAAGAATGTTACTCGCCAAGCAACATTCAATCTTGCTACGGGTGAATACAGCGACAGAGACAACTCTGGCTTCACTGTTACTCCACAAAAGCCTGTAGACGAACTATTTATTGCTGTTTTCCCAGATGTAGAATTTCACCCTACTTTCTTAGTAGAAACTGCCGATGGTAATAAATATTGGCTTACAATGAAAGCTCAGGAAGTGAAGAAATCTAAGTTTTACGATATCACTGTACAGAAGGTAAAAGACCCTTGGATTGATGTTGTTGGAACCAAATGGGGGAAATACAACTTGCAATTTGAAATGGGAACACAGGTAGAAGGGTGGCTAAGTCAATACCATTTGGCTAAAAAACCTTGGGATTTCTTCTACACAGAGTCTTACCCACTATATCAAAGAGGTCAGAGATTGCCTGGACACTTCACAACCGATAAGTTCGATCACTTCCGTTGGGGCGATATCGCAAAGGCTCACCACTACAACTATTGTGCGCAAACACATTTCTGGAATGCTAGTGGCGATATACAAAAGCAGGTTACATACCACGAAGACTATGGCGATGTGGCTTACTATGTATCAAGAGGTACATGGAGAATGCCTTCTCAACACGACTATGAACAACTTATGTGTAACACCGTAGGATATATTGGCCATTATAACGATAATGGAAACGACGTGATAGGTGTGCTATATGTACCTACAACCGACCGCAATTTGAAAGGAACTACACGTTGGAAAGGTGGGTTTAGACGTTCTAACACTTCCGCATGGGTAAATCTGGGTGGATATGGAACACACAATAGTAGATTGATAGACTTTACAGAGGAGGATATTGATAAGGGTGTATTCTTCCCATTTGCAGGGTCTTATCAGATGTATTACGATTGCGATCCACGCTTAGATAAGCCAGGAAGTCAGATGTTATATTGGACATCTACTGGTACTAACGCTACTCAGGCTGTTGCTTTCACCGCTTATTATAACTATAATGGCTGTGTAGGTTTACCAACCGTTAGCACTTACAACAACCAGAGAAATCCAAAGCACAATATGTATAGCATTCGTCCTATTTTTATAGGCGAACAACAGAATTATAAAAAATAAAAGGGTTGGGGTTTATAAGAGAGATACATTTAATTCTTTCATAACTTGATTAGGAGAAGACCAGCGAATTTACGACAGTTGGTCTTCTCTTTTTTTATAGCTGTTATATAGGTTTATTAGTTTTATCCAAAACGTATTTAGCAGCGAACATTCCGTCAAACATATATAATGCAAAACATATTTGACAGCATTCATTCCGTAGGCGTAGGGGACGATTTATCGTGCCCGTATCAACGAAATTACAAGAAAATATGTTGCGTGGTCAGGTGGTTTCATTCAGCAATAATGGTTAGGAATGATGTGGAAGCGGGCGCGATAAATCGGTCCCCTACGCCTCACGGAGTGCACGTGGGAGGTATTGCACAACACAAGCAAACAGTGCGGAGATGGACACAGACGCATTCATTGACGCCCATTCAACAAGACGTATTTATTAAAAATGTATTTAGCAGCATTCATTCCGTCAAACATATATTATGCGAAATGTGTTTAAGAGCATACATTCCACCATACGTGGTTTATCCAAAATGTGTTTAGCTGCAAACATTAAGTGAGGTGTAAGGCACCGATTAATAGTGCCCTTACACCCACAAAACAATAAAATTATGGTATATCTTGCTATCGCCGTGCGATATTTATAACGATTTTACTACCTTACGACCATTTACAATGTAAACTCCTTTTGGCAAACTGTTAAGCTGTTTTGACATACGAACACCACTAACCGAATAGATGTTTTGCGTGTTTGCATCTTCGCCTTTAGCAGTAGCTATGCCCGCTGGGTTGTTCGTAATAACAACTTTAGTTTTCACAGGTTCGCCATTTAGTGCTATGCAATGTTTTGTTGGGTCGAACACAGCGCCATCTGGTTGAGCTATAGTGCAGTCTGATAGCGTAATAGAAGCAAAGTCGCTAATAGAGCCAAACTGTGTTCCTATAGCTGTAACGTTGGCATTTTTTATGGTAAGATGCTCGTTATCGCCACCATCGCCAGCAATTCCGTACACCGTACTTTCGGCATTTACATTACAATTGTCTATTGTTAAATTGGTTTGATTGGCATAAATGGCACAATCTTTTACACTTTTAGCTGTTAGCGTTCCACCACCTGTTATAGTGAGCGGAGCTGTAAAGCTAATAGCCACATATTCGGTTGTAAAGTTGTTGTTACCAATAAGCTTTATTGTAAGATTGTCTGAGTGCGACACCACTGCATTTATAGCACCTGCAATAGATACATCTTTAAAGGTGAGAACGTTGGCTGTTGGGTCGTAAAGAATAGTTCCATTCACATAATCGAGTTTAGACAGTGTGTTGCAATTGGCTGAAGTAACGCGTCTGCCTGCCACCTCAAGGTCGTAATAGGTTAATTCTTGTGCTTTTATAACCACCTCGTCTTTCACCAATTCGTTGTTAAGAGCTATGCCGGCAAGACTTGCATCGAAGCTAGCGCCAGATGGTTTCACTATAGAACAGCCATTTAGCGATAGCGTTTGTATGCCGCACATACTGGCATAAGTGTTTCCTTTTGCTGTAACCGAAGAATTGTTAATGGTGATTTCGGCTCCTGCCATTTCGTTGCCGATAGACCCTTTGCTGTCTATTCCGCTATTATCTATGGTTAGCGATGCGTTGGGTGCAACATAAATGCCAAAATCTTTGCCTGTAAGCGTCATTTTTCCACCGCCTGTAATGGTGCTTTTTGCTTTTTCAACACGAATAGCTGGTCCATCGGTAGAGGCGAGTGTGTTTTCACCTTCCATACGAATGGTAAGGTCGTCCATTGATGTTTTAATGGCTTCGTCGGTGCCATACACATTAATAGTGGCATCGTACAGGCTTAGTACTTTCGTTGCTGGGTCGTAAAGCACTACTCCCTTACTATGTGGAAGGTCGTTACAATTGTCGGACGTAACTTGCGTACCAGCCACCCACAGCTGATAGGTTTCTATTTTTCCATCTTCTGTAATTAGAAGTTTTGCGCCATCGTTGTTCACTTCGTGCACAATGTGCATTGTGAATCGGTAGGTTTTTCCTGCTTCAAACTTATAATCGTTTCCCCGTGTGGGTCCGTCGGCATCGCCCGCAATCCATATTTTAGTGCCTGCCTGAGGCGCCACAATACAGAAATCGTATATACCAGCAGGTATGTCTATGCTTTCTTCGCCATCAACCACCATGTGTTTTGGCGTGGTAGATGGGTCGGCATTAGCAGGAATGGTATATTCGAAACCGCTGTAAAGATTGGCTGGCGGATTGTTATCGTCCCAAATAGGTCCTTCAACGGGAATTTTGTCGCCATACAGATTGTGGTCGGCATCTAACAACAACTGGTATCCGCTGCCGTCTCCCCACACATTATGTGCTTCGAGAATAATTTTAGCTGTGCCTTGTGCCCATGTTTCGATAGGCATTGCAAACATTGTGATGAATAGAGCGGCTATTACCGCAAACTTGTTTCTACGTAAATTTGGCTTCATCTTAGCAAAATCTCCCTGTTTCAGTTCCTTTCCAGAACAGCGCCGTTTCGGAGATTTGGGCGTGGTGTTAGGTTAATGAGAATATACTTTCTTACTGTTGTTAATGTTTGTTCCAAATTCATTAAAAGTGCGCTCTACCGCAACTTGTAACTATGTAATGGCACAAAGATAGTGTTTTTACACCTAAATGGCAAGCATTTCGTAATGTTTTTTCGTTCTATTTTTACATAATTGCAACACCTTAAACCTAACATTATGTTGTTAAAGCTTTTACAAATTGTGTTTTCTCGCTGTGCAGATTATCACAGCATATTGTATAGGCAAAAGTAAGTACAATGAGTTTGAAAGACTATAAAAACAGTGTGAACTTAACAGTATAAGCTATATATAATAATGTGTAACCAATAGTTTAATTCGAATGGGGCGTTATTTTCAGATATCTATCGCAATTGTGACAGACGTCTGTCGTGATAGTTTCAGATATCTGTCGCAATCGAAACAGACGTCATATTTTTTGGTGCATCATATCAGCCTCATTCACAACTTGTTACAAACGCCATATTTTATATATACTCACCAGTCCGAAAAACAAGTAAAATGGCTAACATTCAAACAAAAGAGAGCAAGAAATAACAGCAGAAACAAAATGTAATGATGCTACAGTTTAAAAACCAATTTATGTTAAGAGCCATTCAGCCATTATAACCACATAGTTTTTATATATAGCTGAAACCTTAACAGCCCATATCAGCCATTAAACAGAAATAATTACAAAGACAGGCAAGATGCCGATAAGAAAACAAAAGATGTTAGGAAACAATGCAAAAGCAATAAGGACTATACATATTGTGGTATAATAACAGATATGGGTTAAATTTACGTTTGTAAAGCTGGCATTACAAAAAGGGCACATTTTTTATAGTTTTCTTGCAACATTAATAATTAATTTTGTAACTTTGCAAGCGTTTAAGATATCTTATACTCTAACATTTATGATGTAATATTATTATAGCTATATAGATTTATGTATTTTACACTTTTTATCACCGTCTTCATAACGGCAGCCTTTTTGGTTGTTGTAGCATACGTTACAGCTAAACTATTGGGTCCCCGTTCTTACAATCCGACGAAAGGTGAACCTTACGAGTGTGGTATTCCTACCTATGGCACATCATGGCTGCCAATGCACGTAGGCTACTACCTGTTTGCTATCCTTTTCTTGATGTTCGATGTAGAGACAGTGTTCCTTTACCCATGGGCGGTAGTGGTGAGCACGTATGGTGTCTTAGCGTTGGCAACAATCGGATTTTTTATGTTGGTGTTAGTTTTTGGCTTAGCTTACGCTTGGCGGAAAGGAGCGCTTGAATGGAAATAAGGAAACCTAAAATTAAGGCAATGCCTTACGATGAGTGGAAGGATAACAGCACTCTGGAGAAGATGGCAGACGATCTAAACAACGGAGGTACAAACCTTGTATTAGGAAGTCTTGACCAATTAATAAACTGGGGACGTAGCAACTCGCTATGGTCGCTTACATTCGCAACCTCTTGCTGTGGTATTGAATTTATGGCAGTGGGCTGTGCACGTTACGATTTCTCTCGATTTGGTTTCGAGGTTACCCGTAACTCTCCACGACAGGCAGACCTGATAATGTGTGCCGGAACCATAACAAACAAAATGGCACCAGCACTAAAACGCTTGTACGACCAGATGGCAGAGCCAAAATACGTAATAGCAGTGGGTGGCTGCGCAATATCTGGTGGTCCGTTTAAAGACAGCTATCACGTAATGCGTGGAATAGACGAAATTATTCCTGTAGATGTTTACATTCCTGGCTGTCCACCACGACCAGAAGCCATTATTTACGGAATGATGCAGCTACAACGTAAAGTGAAAATTGAGAAATTCTTTGGAGGTGCAAACCATAAACAAACAACCGAAGAAAGTAAACGTGGAGTTAGCAACGAAGAGTTAATATTCGAAGAAAAACTCGGAATATCTACCGAAGCGGTAAAAGAAAAACGAGAAGCAGCATGGGAAGAAGCATATAAAGCAACACAGAAACCTGCTCGGCCAGCAGCTAAACCAGCACGACCAGCAGCAAAACCTACCGATGCAGCAGCACCCAAAAAAGAAACAATCGTTGTAGATAAACCTGTAACGAAAGAAGATGTGGAAAAATTAGGCAAAGAGTTAGATAAGCTAAACGAAGCAGAAAATAAACAACAGCCTAACGACAACAATACAGCAGCTAACTAATAAATAAGGTACGGAAAATGAAATTAGAAAATAAAGAGTTTGGTTTTGAACGTTTTGCCGACGAAATGGCAAAACTGAAAAAGGAACAGCATTTCGACTACCTTGTAACAATAGTTGGAGAAGACTTCGGAACAGAAGAAGGTCTGGGCTGTATCTATATACTTGAAAATACGCAAACACACGAACGATGCTCTGTAAAACAACTTGCAAAACAGGTAGAACAAGAATATGTTATACCAACAGTATGCAAACTGTGGGCAGACGCCGACTTGTTAGAACGTGAGGTTTACGATTTCTTTGGCATTAAGTTCCTTGGACACCCCGATATGCGACGTCTCTTCTTAAGAAACGACTTCGTGGGTTATCCACTTCGCAAGGATTACGATATGGACCCTGCGAAGAATATGTATACCACAGAAGATGACATAGAAGTGGATACCACAACAGAATGGAACCTAAATGCAGATGGACAACTAACAGCAACCACACACCAGCTGTTTACTAACGACCAGTTTGTGGTGAACATCGGTCCACAGCACCCATCAACACACGGTGTATTGCGTTTGCAAACAGTGCTCGATGGCGAAAAAGTAGAACATATATATCCACACCTCGGATATATCCATCGTGGTATAGAAAAAATGTGCGAATCGTACACCTATCCACAAACACTCGCTCTGACCGACCGTATGAACTATCTTTCGGCTATGATGCACCGCCACGCATTGGTAGGCGTCATAGAAGAAGCAATGGGCATTGAACTGTCGGAGCGTATTCTATATATTCGTACCATAATGGACGAATTGCAACGCATAGACAACCACTTGCTCTACACATCGTGCTGTGCACAAGACTTAGGTGCACTTACAGCAATGCTCTACGGTATGCGCGACCGCGAACACGTTTTGAACGTAATGGAAGAAACTACTGGTGGACGACTAATTCAAAACTATTATAGAATAGGTGGATTGCAAGACGACATAGACCCGAACTTTGTAGAAAACACAAAGAAGCTCTGCAAATATCTAAGACCAATGATACAAGAGTATCTCGATGTCTTCGGCGATAACGTCATCACACATCAACGCTTTGTTGGCATAGGTCCAATGGACGAAAAAGAGTGCATCAGCTATGGCGTAACAGGTCCGGCAGGACGTGCAAGCGGCTGGCGTAACGATGTTCGTAAACACCACCCATATACCGTTTACGACAAAGTGGACTTCGAAGAGGTGGTAATGACGGGTGGAGACTCTATGGATCGCTACTATTGCCACATTAAGGAAATGTACCAAAGTTTGAATATCATTGAACAACTCATCGATAATATACCCGAAGGCGACTTCTATATAAAACAGAAGCCAATCATTAAGGTACCAGAAGGTCAGTGGTACTTCTCTGTAGAAGGCGCAAGTGGTGAATTTGGTGCATATCTTGACTCGCGAGGCGACAAGAGCCCATATCGCTTAAAGTTCCGTCCAATGGGTCTAACATTGGTAGGAGCAATGGACAAGATGCTGAAAGGACAGAAAATAGCCGACCTTGTAACAACAGGCGCAGCACTCGATTTTGTTATTCCAGACATCGATCGCTAAGAGAAAAACTATATATAAATAATGAATTAAGAAATAAATCATATACATGTTCGATTTTAGTATAGTAACAAGATGGTTCGACGAGCTACTAAGACAAACTTTGGGGCTCGGCAATTTCAGCACCATTCTTATAGAGTGTGTGCTCGTAGGCGTAGCCATCATCGTGGGTTATGCCGTGCTCGCCATCATTCTTATTTTTATGGAACGTAAGGTTTGTGCTTACTTCCAGTGTCGTATCGGTCCAGTTCGCGTGGGTTGGTGGGGTACTTTACAGGTATTTGCCGATGTACTGAAAATGCTTACCAAGGAGATATTCACCGTAGATAAAGCCGATAAACTGCTTTACTACCTTGCACCATTCCTCGTAATAGCAGCATCTATCGGCACATTCTCGTTCCTTCCATGGAATAAAGGCGCAGCCGTACTCGACTTCAACGTAGGAATATTTCTTGTAACAGCCATTAGCTCCATCGGAGTGTTAGGCGTATTTATCGCTGGTTGGGCAAGTAACAATAAGTATTCTGTGCTCTCTGCTATGCGTGCAGCCGTTCAAATGATATCTTACGAACTCTCATTGGGCATCTGCCTTATATCAGCCGTGGTACTTACGCGTACCATGCAGATATCTGGCATCGTTGAAGCACAGACCGGTCCATGGCAATGGCTCATCTTCCAAGGGCACATTCCTGCCCTGTTAGGCTTCATCGTGTTCTGTATTGCAGGTAACGCAGAAGCAAACCGTGGTCCGTTCGACCTTGCCGAAGCCGAAAGTGAGCTTACAGCAGGTTACCACACAGAATATAGTGGTATGGGATTCGGCTTCTACTATTTGGCAGAATATCTGAACCTCTTTGTAATATCAGGTCTTGCAACTACAATATTCCTTGGCGGTTGGGCACCTATTAATATAGGTATCGAAGGCTTCGACGCCCTTATGAACTATATTCCAGGCATCGTTTGGTTCCTCGGAAAGACCTTTGTTGTAGTATTCCTTCTTATGTGGATACGCTGGACATTCCCACGTCTGCGTGTAGACCAGATACTGAAGCTCGAATGGAAATACCTTATGCCACTCAGCCTCATCATCTTGGTGCTTATGACAGTGTGCGTGGCGTTCGGCTGGACCTTCACAATCGCATAAAAGGCAATCATAAAGTAGAAATTAAGAATTCATTATTCTAATGGAAAAAAAAGAATCATATTTCGGTGAAATAGGAAGTGCTTTTAAGACATTGGCTACTGGTTTGAAGACAACCATGAAGGAATACTTCACGCCAAAGTCTACCGAGCAGTATCCTGAAAACCGTAAGACAACACTCCACGTGGCAAAACGCCACCGCGGACGTTTGGTCTTTAAGCGTGATGAAAGCGAGAACTACAAATGCGTTGCTTGCCTTATGTGCGAAAAAGCCTGCCCTAACGGCACTATCCGCATAGCAAGCGAAATGCGCGAAGACCCCGAAACTGGTAAAAAGAAGCGTGCGCTGTTGGACTACCAGTATGACCTCGGCGACTGTATGTTCTGCCAATTATGTGTAAACGCCTGCAATTTTGATGCCATTGAGTTTACAAACGATTTCGAGAAC
>ENA-OWLC01000538-OWLC01000538.1-metagenome-genome-assembly--contig:-NODE-538-length-10055-cov-6.068100_pt1 | contig 10055 bp, 8 predicted proteins | sample MGYA00245344_ERZ651092 | MGnify/ENA primary metagenome ERZ651092 (study PRJEB26857, sample SAMEA4031755) | metagenome | biome: human; feature: oral; material: saliva | place: Philippines | collected 2014 | study... | reverse complement strand
TAAGTAAACAATGGGACAATTCATAACAATAAGTATTGTGGTATTCCTTATCACCATCCTTGTGTTGGTGATTCTCCTGCTTGTGTCTAAGAAGTATCTCAGTCCAAGCGGAAAGGTAAAGATAACAATTAACGGTGATAAGGAGATGACCGTTGATCAGGGTAGCTCGGTATTGTCTACGCTGAATGAGAATGGTGTGTTCCTCCCTTCTGCTTGTGGTGGTAAGGGTAGCTGCGGTCAGTGTAAGTTGCAGGTAGTAGAAGGTGGCGGTGAGATTCTCGACTCTGAGCGTCCTCACTTCAGCCGTAAAGAGATCAAAGACCACTGGCGCTTGGGTTGTCAGTGTAAGGTGAAGGGTGATATGTCACTCAAGGTTCCTGAGTCTGTCATGGGCGTTAAGGAGTGGGAGTGTACTGTTATCTCTAACAAGAACGTGTCAAGCTTTATCAAGGAGTTCAAGGTTGCCTTGCCTCCTGGTGAGCATATGGACTTCATTCCTGGTTCTTACGCACAGATTTCTATTCCAGCTTACGACTGCATCGACTATGATAAGGACTTCGATAAGAACGATATTGGTGAGGAATACCTCGGTCCTTGGAAGCAGTTTAACCTCCTTTCTCTGAAGGGAAAAAACCCTGAGCCAACTGTTCGTGCTTACTCTATGGCGAACTATCCAGCTGAGGGTGATATCATCACATTGACTGTTCGTATTGCAACACCTCCATTCCTGCCACGTCCGCAGGTTGGTTTCCAGAACGTACCAACTGGTATTGGTTCTACTTACATCTTCTCTCTTAAGGAGGGTGATAAGGTGATGATGAGCGGTCCTTATGGCGACTTCCATCCTAACTTCACTTCTGGTAAGGAGATGATTTGGATTGGTGGTGGTGCTGGTATGGCTCCTTTGCGTGCGCAGATTATGCACATGACAAAGACCCTCCACACTCGCGATCGTGAGATGCACTTCTTCTATGGTGCGCGTTCACTCAGTGAGGCATTCTTCCTTGAGGACTTCTGGGAGCTTGAGAAGGAATATCCTAACTTCCATTTCCACCTCTCTCTCGACCGTCAAGACCCTAAGGCTGATGAGGCTGGTGTGAAGTATTACACTGGTTTTGCAGTAAACTGCATCCGTGATGAGTATCTAAAGGATCACGAGGCACCAGAGGATTGTGAGTATTATCTCTGTGGACCTCCAATGCTTATCAAGACTGTTACAGATTATCTTGACAGCATCGGTGTTGATCAGGATGCAATCATGTACGATAACTTTGGATAATTCAATATCCTATTCAAATAAAGCGAGGAACCTTATTGGCTTCCTCGCTTTTTTGTTTTGAGTAGACTGAAAAGTAAAAGGACTTTTGTAAGAATACAAGTGTACAAGAGTAAAGTGAGTATTAGAATACATGAAACTAAAAAAGTTGACAAACCTTTTTTACAGAATATTTTGTATTTTAAAATAGAATTAGTACTTTTGCAGTGACAAACGGTTACCGGTTTGTTCAGACATATTGGAATTGAGCATAAGACTTCATACTATGTATAGTAAATAGTCTAAAGCTCAGAAAGGACGTTTACAGACGTTATCTTTTGGTCCTCAAACTTCGCAAATTTGACAAAACCCAAAAGAGATACGGCAACGGAAACGTTCACGTTAGTTGTATTATTTCTATGTCGTTTATGGCATTGATTATAATATCGTATTGACGTGGGCCTCTTGCGTTGCCTATCCTTTGGGTTAGGCAATGCGAAGGCCTGAGGACTGGGATAGGTAAGTGAAGACTCCCACGTCTTTTTTAAATTCACCTAAATTTTGGACCTTGCTGCAGGAGAGAGGCATAAGAATATTTCACTTCCATATTCTCGTGTCCTTTAAACAACTTGCCTATACTTGGGAGTGGTAAGGCTAATAAAAACTTACATATATGAAGCGAATTTTATTTTTTATTGTGATGACTTTGTGTGCTATGACTACATTTGCGCAAGAGACAAAAGAACAAATCCAGAAAAGCGAAGAACGCGCCAAGAACCTACAAATCTTACTAGACAAGTATTCTGACACAAATTGTGGAGACGGAATCATTGATGGCTTTGGTAATTCCGTTCGCGATGCAGCGGTATTGGCAATTGCAAACAGTGTGAAGCTAGAGGGTCTTTATTATCGCCAGATTGGGCAGACAAAGGATGGAGTAACAGACGTTACTATCGTAAAGCCAAAATTGGAAGATTGGACAGAGCTACTGACAACGGTTACAGGTGAAGCTGCATCTATCAAAAATGCTGTAGATAATGCAAAAGCTGCAGGTGAGCAGATGAAGCAAATAGCAGAAAATGCAAAAAACAACAAGAATCCAATGAAGATGGCCAAACTTGCAAAGATGGCTAAGGGAGCTGGCGTTGTTATGGAATTTGGCAATGCAGCAACCCCTATTCTTTTAGAAGAAAGTGCTGAGCAAGTAAAAGCCGTTCAGAAAATCATAGAAACGATAAAGTCTGGTAAGAATTTATAATGAGGTGTTTTATACTCTCAGTCATCTTTCTGCTCGTGTATGGCACAAACTGTCATGCACAGGCAGAAAGCAGACCTGTCGTTGGTGTAGCGGAGTTTACTTGCGACGAAGAAAGTCCTTATACGAGGTTAGTAACCGAAAAGGTCGTGGAAATGCTAACCAATACTCATCGATTTATTGTTGTTGACAGAACCAGTCGTGATAAAGTAGAAGAAGAACTTGAGCTACAGAAAAGTGAAGCTTTTTTGGATAGCAAGAATCTAGCACAGCAGGACGCATCACTTGGTGCTAGCATGCTAGTAACAGGGCATATCGTCAAGATACCTGTTTATCGTATTCTTAATGGCGATGGAAGTATTAGAGGCTACAAGGCAAGTGTTGCTTTTCAGCTAAAAGTTGTAGATGTTTCTACTGGCATCAGCAATGAAGCACAGGGCTTCCAAGGAAAGGCTAGCAAAGAAATGCTTTCTCCAGAAAGTGCTGTCACTGCTGCAATGCAATCAATTAAAGATCACATTTATGAGTATTTCCGAATCAACTTCCCCCTCACAGCAAAGATTGTTAAGGTTCTAGACAAGAAGACGCTTGTCATTAATGCTGGTAAAGAGACTGGCGTGAAAGTTGGGGATAAATTCATGGTCCAAATAATAGAACTACTTGACGGAAAACCGTACCCGTCCGATATAGGAACGATAACTGTAAAGAAACAATCTGGAGCCTCTTTCTCCGAATGTGACGCTACATCCAAAATAATATCAGCAATCAACTCTGCACAGCAAGGTGCAGTTATTCAATGTAGTTTAATCATAAAGAAGTAGCTATGGAAAAAAGACTTATACTATTACTGACTATCTTGTCTCTCTGTCTTCCATATACGTATGCGCAAGAATTGACATCAAAAGTAGAGAACATTGCAACCGCAAAACCAAAAATAATGGTAATTCCCTACACACATCAAGGGGAAGATATACGCATGGTGCTGGAAAGTGATGTCAACAAACGCATTGCTCTAACGAAGATAAAAGAGGCATTTGACCAGCGAGGATATACAACCGTTGATTTCTTCGGACGCGTGAAGGCTCTGTCTAAAGTTAACGCATTAGGAAGTAATCAACAACAAGATGCAAAGTCGCTTATCATACAACAATCTGGAGCTGATATATACGTTGAGGCCGAAATCAATATTCTCAATTCACCAACAGGTAACTCCGTGAAGATTATCATATCGGGATACGATGTATCAACAGGAAACTCGCTAGCAAATGCTGTGTGCGAAAGTGGAAAATTCTACACTGATGATTACGGCAAACTTGCTTCAAAGGCAACTGAGACGGGTATCAATGGTTTTCTTAACGCTATGCAGAGCAAACTTATGGATATGGCAGAGAACGGACAATCAATCAGTCTCACAATCGGATTCGACCATGCCTCAACGCTGTCCATGTCTACAGAAGTTGGGAATGATGGACTTCCATTATCTGACGATATCGAAATGTTCATTGCAGAAAACAGTTATAAGGAGAACTATCACATACAGGGTACAAGTGACAAACAAATGATTTTTGATGACATACGTATCCCACTAATTGATGCTGAAGGTAGGACTTATAACTCTAATAAATTCGGATTAAAACTCCTACAATACTTCCGCTCAAGGAATATTAAGATTGAAAGATCCATTAGTAACAACATGATTGTAATCACTATAAAATAAAGCTCCATGAGTATCCGTAAATTATATGTCATCACAGCACTATTTATTGCCGTTATTAGCAGTGCTCACGCGCAAGGAATCGAGATTGGTTTTGTCATACCAACAAATCAAGATGAAATAAGCGTGAATACGGCAAGGATACTTCGCAGTAGAATACTTCCTGCATTTACAGCAGAAGGTATCGAGACATCAGAAGTTAGTTCCATCGCCATTAAGCCCGAGCTTAGTTTCACAAACTACCAAGAGGCCGAAGGAGGAATGAGGAATATTCATACCTCAGAAGTACAAATAAACCTTATCTGTCAGAATCTGATTACAGGAACAGTGTTTGCCAGTCGAACATTCAGTCTACAAGGGCAGGGTTACTCCGCTGATGATCTTGTTAAAAGTGCGTTCTCACAAATAAAGCTGGACGATGAGAATGTAAGATTATTCCTACATACGGCAAAGAGGCAGATATTAAGTTACTATTCAAGGAATCTGCGAGCAGTACTTAATAGGGCACACACCTATGCCCAGCTTCACCAGTACGAAGAAGCGTTATCTCTGCTCTTCTCTTGTCCATCCACATTAGCCAATTACAATAGTGTAAATACTGCTATCAGCAACATCTACAAACAATACCAAAGAAATGAGTGTGGCAACCTTTTACTACAAGCACAAACTGAATATTCTAATGGCAATTACGAAGCGTGCGCTGAAATGCTCAAACAAATAGATACAACAAGTCCCTGTGCTACAGAGGCAAAGACTTTATGTCAGCGCATTAAGCAATCGCGAGATGCAGAAGCGAAACAAGTTATTGCATTAATCGAGAATCAGGCAAAAAGGGAAGCAGACTTAGAGAAACAAAGAATAAAAGCGGCTAGAGATATTGCTGTTGCATATTATAAACAACACACTAACTTCGTTCTAATATTCTAATCATTATTTCTTCGAAAGTATATGTTGTGTGTGATTTGGAAAGTATATTGTGGGATAAGAAAGGCTAATTCACAATGTATTTAAGCCTGAATTAAAGTCCTTCCGAACTATGATGTAATAAAAACTATTGTATAATAAGGGACGGAGAGTAGAGAACACAGAGAATTATTAAAAAACAAAAGCTATGGATGACTGCGGAGGCCACTATCGCTATATGAAAAGGCGAGGACTATTTTCGAGTTTTTGTACCGCTGTCTCTTTAATACATTATGGATGCAAAGAACAAACAATAAAGAATGTATATGTATAACAAAGTGTAAATATATTTCTTTCCTTAAAATTTTATTGATACTCTTTTGGCTTTGAAAAGACGCCTAATTGGCTTGCAAAAGGTGCTCTTTAAGCTCCTTACTAACGCCCTTTTGAAGGCTAATTAAGCACCTTTTGAAAAGCATCTCAGTAATACGCTGATATCAAATAACTTATGAAGGTATAAAAATCACAGGCTTTCTGGCTCTTTACCTGACTTTTATTTATCTATTTTGTAATTATATTTCAAGATAGCAAACATTAAGATTTAAAGTTCAAACCTCAAATTCAAAGGGACTACGAATTACGCGAATTGCACGAATCACTTAGCAATAAGCATTCGTGTCATTAGTGCCATTCGTAGTTGTTCGAAGTTCAAATCATAAAATTCAAAGTTCAAATCTCAATGTTCAAAGGATAAGATGTTCAAAGGACATCGTTTATGCTTTTGGTGGAGTCTTACGCTCATGCTCGGTGAGGAAGCCACAGCGGTAAGCATAGAGGAGTTCTTTGAGGGCTTCAATCTGCAGACGGAGTTCTGTACCCTTGTCGGTGTCTTCCACGCGTAGGCGCTGTTGGTTCATCTCAACAATCTGAATGGTTGAAACAATGTCTGTTCCTCGCTTGATGGCATCTTCTGTTGATGTGAAAGGCTCGTGTTGTACGAGCTGGAAGCCACGTGAGTGATAGACGAGGGTGTAACCTGCAATACCTGTTTCCTTGTGGTAGGCTTGTGAGAAACCACCATCAATCACCATCAGTTTACCGTTTGCCTTGATAGGATTCTCACCCTTGACAACATGAACTGGGACATGACCATTGATGATGTGACGGTTAGGCTGTGGCACATCAAACTCATCTAAAATCATATCGGCAATCTCCTCATTGTCGCGCATTCCAAAGTAGTAGCCCTTCTCCTCATGATGAGTTTCCTTCTCAGCAATGAAGTAGCGTTCGAAAGTAGCCATCTTTGCCTTGTCGAAGAGCGGACTATCAGGTCCACACCATAGGAAGAGGAAGAAGTCGATAGCATCTTGACGTTCTTCTTCTGTCTGCATTTCATTGTTTGTCTGGAAGGCAGAGCGAATCTTCATACCAGTCTGATAAAGCAATTCCTTACCCTTCAACTTCACACCTGGACCAATCTCAACCTCTTTTAGTTTGCCCTCTTTCGTGAGTGGGATAGAGGCATGATAAAGGAGATTATGGTTGAAGACGTTATACATACAGCCATGGCGGAGCAGAGAACGGATATGACTGCGCAACTTCTCACTGCCAGTAAACGACTGATGAAGACGATCGATGAGTGCCTGTTCAGCCTCAGTAAGCTGCTCTGGATTCTTTGGGTCGATGGTTGGGAAGTTGCATGAACGCATCTTATATTCCTTTCCATCAATCAGAATCGTACCCTTCTTATAGTCGATAGCTTTGAGCAAACGACGGTCGTCCATCTTCCAAAGCGGATGACGACTGATCATCTGTGATTCAATCTTAAACTGAAGGATACTGATAGCCTTGTGCATCTGTGCTGTCAGCGTCTTGCTACGTTCGTCGAGTGGATTGTCTTTCGATATCTTTGGCATGAACTCCTCGCATGGGTCATCACCATATACGTCCATTGCAAAGGTAGCCAACTGAATAAGGTTGATGCCATATCCATCCTCAATAGTAGCCATGTTTGCATAACGTAGGGCTATGCGAATAACATTACAGATACAAGCATCGTTACCAGCACACGCACCCATCCACAAGATATCATGGTTTCCCCATGTGATATCCCAGTTGTGATAGTTCTTCAAGGTGTCCATTACGATGTGAGCACCCGGTCCACGATCGTACACATCACCTAAGATATGCAGCTGGTCGATGACTAATCGTTGGATAACCTCACAGATTGCAATGATGAAGTCATCAGCTCGTCCAGTAGAGATAATCGTCTTGATGATAGCACTCACATAGTCGGTCTTGTCTTTGTCGTCTGCATGTTCGTGCAGTAACTCTTGGATGATATAAGAGAAATCATCCGGCAAAGACTTCCGAACCTTTGAGCGTGTATATTTGCTGGATACATCACGACAAACCTCTATCAGTCGGTGTATGGTGATATGATACCAGTCTTTGATATCCTTTTCCTCTTTCTTAACGAGTTCGAGTTTCTGTTCTGGATAATAAATCAGAGTGCAAAGTTCTTGCTTTTCTATGTTTCTGAGTCTTTCACCAAAGAGCTCGTTAACCTTTCTCTTAATGTTACCAGAGGCATTTTTAAGCACGTGTTGGAACGCTTGATACTCGCCATGAATGTCGGCAAGGAAGTGTTCAGTACCTTTTGGTAGGTGTGCGATAGCCTCAAGGTTGATAATCTCAGTTGCAGCGTCAGCAATATTTGGGAACGACTTTGCTAATAGTCGTAAGTAGCGTTCATCCTTTTTTAAATCGTATTTCTTCTGTGTCATGCGTTAATGTCTTTGTACGAAATTATTTCTTTTGATGCCCTTTGTTTTCCTGTCATCACGTGGAGGGACGGGCATGAATCCCTCTTTAAGAAGCACCTTCTCGGCAAGGAGCTGTATCATACGACGTGAATAGCGATAGAGACGGAGGTGGCGGAGCACGTCTGCAAGTCGGTCTTCGTCGTAGTCATTATACTTTATAACTGTGTATAAATCAGCCAACAGACGTAGGGAAAGTTTCTTCTTTCGTTCTACCTGTCGTGTGTTTGCAATGATGGTTGCTATCTTCTTGATGATAGCATCTTCCTCATTGGAGTAGTCACTGAGTCGCTGTCGTGTCATGGGTTGGTTTCCTATCAGCTTATCTGTGTCAACCGAGTTCGTTTCCTTTGGTGACAAGAGTGGGAATCGCTGAATGGCAGCAGTGTCAATAGTGGGCGCATTGAGTTGTAGACGGCTGATACAGTTGTCTACAATCTCTCTTATTCCCTCGTCATCAGCATAGAGGAAGATTCTTCGCCATTGTTCTGGATTCAGACTTCGTAGGTTAAGAAGTTGGTCGCTGGGCAAGAGGTTATGGGTTGTCTCTTGTGCTAAACCAACGTGTAGCAGGCTTGGAATAGCATCTTTCTCCATTGCTGTCATGGCGAATTGATAGCGTGTGTCAAGCACTTTACGATAGAAAGAAATCGTTTGCAGCGCCATGTCGTCGTCGCTCAACGAACTATTAAGAACGCTGTCTTGTACGATATCAATGCGTTTCGTCCAGCCTAACTTTAGAATGTCTTGCTTTTCTTGCTCGCTACTCACAAGGAGCGCATCCATTCCTCTCACCATCTTCGCTTGATAGAGTAGTGTCTTCACAGTCTTAGTATACTTCTGCTCTGTCGTTCTTGCTCTCTCATCGAGTTCCCAATGCGGTGAGAACACTACTGCACACTGCTTCTTAGTAGCCCAATAAGCGTGTGTGGCAGCTTGATATTCCCAACAGGTATGAATATGAACGATGTCAGGTTGGAAGTCAGCAAGGAGCTTTTTGAAATCCCCTTGTTGTGTAACCGTCTTGACATCAGCATATTCTTTCTGCGCTGTGGTGAGTCGTAGAAGGTAATCAGAAAGCAGATTGCCTGCCTTTATGTTGTCTATGTAATGGATGATGCGCATTTATAGTTTGTGAGATATGAAGTCATACTTGTCTGCACGATGGTATTTCAACTTATAACCAAGGTGCTTCCATGCGATAGCAATCTCGTATGGGATAATCTTCCATGCTGGAATCTCTATATCGAAACGTCTTAGTGCTTTCTTTCCAATGACTAAACGCAGAATGATAGAGATGATAAGGGATAATCCTGCAGCAACAGAAATGGTCCACATACCCAATAGGAGAGAGACTGCAAGTGCAATACACTGTAAGAAGTAATTACCATGTAGTGCCGTTTGGTCGACATACGGGAGGAAACGATGCAGTGGTGTACGTTCCAAGTGTTGGCGATTCTCCATATAGAAAAGGTGTTTGCCGAGCCAAACCTTCTCTGTTGGAGCCTCTTCTATGAGTGTTCCCTCAAACGAGTTTTCAAACACAAGGTTGTTACCACTTGCATATTTGTTTACCATGAAGTCGTATTCTCCACGTATATACTTGAGGTTTCCGCGGAATCCTTCCTCACTTAAGAAACGGCTTTTACGGAAAGCTAAAGCATTAAACGGACACGCATAGGACTTATTATGCTGATATTCACGCATAAAATAGCGTGCCAAATAATGTCTTTCGAAGTGTCGATAAGCAGGCGTCTCGTCCTCATAACGAGTGTAACCCACCACGAGATCTTTCCCTTCCTTACAGTTTCGGGCTATGGCTTGCAGCCAATTGTCACCCGTTGGATAGCAACAGATGTCTGCCATTATCACCCAATCGTACTTCGCTGCCTTAACACCAAGCGTAATGGCAAGCTTCTTCTTGCTCATATAACGTGATGATTCAGGGATGAAGGTAGTGTATAGATGCGAGTTAGATGCAAAGCGTTTCAATACATCACTCGTCTCATGATCATTCTGTGGCGCCACAACAATCACCTGAAAGTCTGCTGGATAGTCCTGATTCAGATAGAGTGGGAGGTTCTTTGCAAGCTCCTGTGCATTGTC
>ENA-OWLC01000534-OWLC01000534.1-metagenome-genome-assembly--contig:-NODE-534-length-10105-cov-8.281095_pt1 | contig 10105 bp, 10 predicted proteins | sample MGYA00245344_ERZ651092 | MGnify/ENA primary metagenome ERZ651092 (study PRJEB26857, sample SAMEA4031755) | metagenome | biome: human; feature: oral; material: saliva | place: Philippines | collected 2014... | reverse complement strand
CACCGATCAACACAAATAATTTTGGAGTTTAAATCATGCAAATTATTCTGTTAGAGAAAATCGGCGGTTTGGGCAACCTGGGCGACATCGTTACCGTAAAAAATGGTTACGCCCGCAACTTCCTGATTCCTGCCGGCAAAGCCAAACGCGCTACTGAAGCCAATATGAAAGAATTCGAAGCACGCCGTGCCGAATTGGAAGCCAAACAAGCCGAAATCTTGGCCGATGCTAAAGCACGTCAAGAAAAACTGGACGGTCAAACCATCACTATCGCTCAAAAAGCAGGTGTGGACGGTCGTCTGTTCGGTTCTGTTACCAATGCCGACATCGCTGCTGCGATTGTTGCTTCAGGTGTTGAAGCTGCAAAATCCAACGTACGCCTGCCTAACGGTCCTCTGAAAGCCGTAGGCGAGTACGAAGTTGAAGTGGCTCTGCACACTGACGCTGTTGCTGCGATTACCGTTGCTGTTGTTGCAGCTGCCGAGTAATAGACAGTCTTAAAAGGTCGTCTGAAAGGGAATGGAATGTATATTCCTACCATCTTTCAGACGACCTTTTTGTATAATTAAGACTGCTTCTTTAGTGACTATAAATCCAGATATGAAAAAACTTATTCCTTCTCTTGCAATATCAACCGCGTTGCTGCTCGTTGCTTGCAATACAACCAAAACAAACGTTGAGTCCGCTAAAACGGTTGAGCCGATTAATCAAAGCAAAAACCAGCGTCCTGCTTTTGATTCTGCTGCGGAATCGGTTGCCAGCAGCGGCTTTAATGCCAACACCAATGTCCGCCAGTTTATCCGTTATGAAGCAGCGAAAAAGCAATTTACGGAAGCTGAATTGCAAAACTTCTTCAATGGCGTGGTTTACAAAGGCAATATCATCAATATTATGTACCGCCCGTCAACTTCTCGCCCTTGGTATGAATTCCGCACGGGCAACTCCGGTGCGACGAAATTCAACGGCGGCAAACAATTTTACGCTGCTAACCGTGCCGTTATCGATGATGTGGCGCGCAAATATGGTGTACCTGCCGAGCTGATTGTGGCGATTATCGGGATTGAGACCAACTACGGTAAAAACACGGGCAGTTTCCGCGTTGCCGATGCTTTGAGTACCTTGGGTTTTGATTATCCGCGTCGCGCCGAGTTTTTCCAAAACGAGCTGATTGAGCTTTTGCTGATGGCGAAAGAAGAAAAAGAGAACGTTTTTGACTTCAAAGGCAGCTATGCGGGCGCGATGGGTATGCCGCAATTCATGCCTTCGAGCTATCGCAAATGGGCGGTTGATTATGATGGCGACGGACACCGCGATATTTGGAACAATATCGGTGACGTTGCCGCCTCTGTTGCCAATTATATGAAGCAACATGGCTGGAAAACAGGTGGCAAAATGATTGTTCCCGTCAATCTGACGATTACGCCTGACTTGAAAGCCATCATTGATGAAAAAACCGCATTGAACCGTACCGTTGCGGATTTCAAAGCGATGGGCGTGGTGCCGCAACAAGCAGTTGCCGACAATGAGAAAGCCGTTTTGTTCAGCCTGGAAACCAGTCCGGGCGTATTTGAATATTATCTCGGTCTGAATAATTTCTATACGGTTTGGCAGTATAACAACAGCCGAATGTATGTTACTGCCGTGCGTGATATCGCCAATGCAATCAACAATAACGGTTTGTAATGTTTAAAAACCACCTTTTTCAAGGTGGTTTTTTATTTGAGAGCTTGAAATCAATTCACTCCAAACTCAAGCAATCAAACGGATTTTCATGCCGTAATGCTTTTTGCCATGCCCCGACACAAACTGCCCGCCGCGCGCAGGCGATAAAAAGGCGTTGCCTTCGGCGGTAGGCTCGGCGCAGGTGTATTGTCCGTTTCGGTCGCTCCAAAGCGCGTAAACGGGCAAGTTTTGCGTTCGGATGTCGAGTTTCAGTCCGTCAAACGCAACATGTGTATCCGACGGCGAGGAGACAAATTCCGTGTGTGCGATATAGTCGGCATCGTAGGGCGCGCCGTTGAAATCGAATTGGGTGCCGACGGCGGGGAAATAGGGATGGAAACCGGGCGAAGTGCGCACGGGCGCGTCGCCGTAATTGCAGACGGTCAACGTGGCGACTGCTTCGTTTTCGTTCGGCAGGCTGTAATCCAGCAGCCATTCGACGTTTTCGTAGCCCTTTGCCGTGCTGATCAATCTCAAGCCGACATCCGATTCGTTTTGATAACGGATTTTCCAAGTAGAGGTTCTGCCGAAACCGTGTTGCGCCAAATGGTTTTTACCGTCCGGTCCGAACTGCGGCAGGCAGACGTGCATCCCGCCGCGTAATTTTGTATCAGCACCGACTTGGACGCTGGTTTTCGGAAATAACACTTCCTGGCCTTGTAGAACCAAATTGTCCACATATGCGCCCAGGGTGTTTATCTGCATGGATGCGGAATGGTTGCGTAAGATGATTTCAGACATGGTGATTTGTTCTTCAAGATATTTTAGATTTTGTAATATTCTAACGAATATACACGCGCCTTTCCCGATATGCAGACAGAAAATCCTTAATAAAAATCAAAAAAATGCTAAAATACCCGTCATCTTTCAAGGTCGTCTGAAAGGCGTTCAACCACTTTTCAGACGACCTTCCGATTTATTTCCAGCAGAGAAAACCTTATGGCTTATCAAGTTCTTGCCCGCAAATGGCGTCCGAAAACCTTTGCCGATTTAGTCGGTCAGGAACACGTCGTCAAAGCCTTGCGCAACGCGCTGGACGAAGGTCGCCTGCACCATGCCTACCTGCTGACCGGCACGCGCGGGGTCGGGAAAACCACCATCGCCCGTATTCTGGCGAAAAGCCTGAACTGCGAAAACGCGCAACACGGCGAACCTTGCGGCGTGTGCCAAAGCTGTACACAAATCGACACCGGACGCTACGTCGACCTGCTGGAAATCGACGCCGCCTCCAATACCGGCATCGACAACATCCGCGAAGTATTGGAAAACGCCCAATACGCGCCGACCGCCGGCAAATACAAAGTCTATATCATCGACGAAGTGCATATGCTCTCCAAAAGCGCGTTCAACGCCATGCTGAAAACGCTGGAAGAGCCGCCCGAACACGTCAAATTCATCCTTGCGACCACAGATCCGCACAAAGTCCCCATTACCGTTTTGAGCCGCTGCCTGCAATTTGTCTTGCGCAACATGACTTCGCAACAGGTTGCCGACCACCTTGCCCATGTTTTAAACAACGAAAACATCGCCTATGAACCCGCCGCCCTGCAACTCTTAGGCCGTGCCGCCGCAGGCTCGATGCGCGATGCCCTGAGCCTGCTCGACCAAGCCATCGCCATGGGTTCGGGCAGCGTTGCCGAACAAGACGTCCGCCAAATGATAGGCGCGGTGGACAAGCAATATCTCTACGAACTGCTGGCGGGTATTGTCAACCAAGACGGCGAAGCCCTGCTGGCGAAAGCGCAGGAAATGGCGGCGCGCGCCATCGGCTTTGACAGCGCGTTGAGCGAACTCGCCATGCTGTTGCAGCGCCTCGCCCTGATACAGGCGGTTCCTTCCGCTTTGGCACACGACGACCCTGAGCGCGAAACCCTGCTGCAACTGAGCCAGGCACTCAGCGGCGAACAAATCCAGCTTTATTATCAATGCACTATCCACGGCAAACAGGATTTGAGCCTTGCGCCCGACGAATACGCCGGCTTCGTCATGACCCTGCTGCGTATGCTTGCGTTTGCGCCGCTGGCAGCGGATGCGCACGACGTTGGCGGACATATCGAAAATACCGAGCTGCATTCTGCTGAAACGGGTGTCCATACCGCAAAAAAGCCTTTGCAACTTCCCCAGTCTGAAGCCGCTAAACCGCCCGTTCAGACGACCCCTGCGCCTGCCACGTCGTCTGAAAACAAGGTTGCCGAACCGGTTCCGACTCAAGAAAACAACGACGTACCGCCTTGGGAAGACGCGCCGAGTGAAGCAGAAACCGTATCGGACACACCTGCGCAAGAGTCAGCGAAGAGCATTCAGACGACCTCCGAAGCAGTAGAGACAGACAAACAGTCCGCAAACGAAGCAGAAGCCCCGTTTCAGACGACCCCTCAAGCAGAAATGTCGTCTGAAAATCAAGTTTCCGATAACGAGGCAGCAAATAACGAAACCGATGTTTCCTTGGCTGAAAGGTCGTCTGAAAACACAGACCCAATTCAGACGACCCCAATCGCTGAAGCCGTGGAAGCAGAAGCATTTGCGCATGAAGCCCCCGTAGAACCTTTCTACGATTACGGTTCGCCCGAGCATGACTACCCCGTAGCAGACAGCGCAGAAATGCCCCCGCCGCCGGATTGGGAACACGCCGTTCCTGCCGATACGGCAGAAGCAGAATCGGAAGCCGAAGAAGACAGCGACGACGAAGACGGTACGCAGTTTGCACCGTTGCCCGAGTTTTCCACCGAAAACTGGGCGGCAATCGTCCGACACTTCGCCCGCAAGCTTGGCGCCGCGCAAATGCTGGCGCAACACGCCGCATGGACGCACTACGATGCAGGCAGCCATCTGATGATGCTGTCGCTGACCGACGAAGCCCGCGCGACCGCGAACAAAGAGCGGCTCGACAAAATCAAAAACACCCTTGCCGAAGCTTACGGTCTGCCGTTGAAATTGCAAACCGAACCGTGGCGCGACGATGCAGGCTGGGAAACCCCGACCATGCGCCGCCAACGCCTTCAGCTCGAAGGCAGGCAGCAGGCACAAGATCTGCTCGAAGCCGACGAAACCGCGCGTCAGGTTTTAAAAGTTTTCGAAGCCCAATGGCAGCCTGATTCTTTGGAACTGGCGGAGCAGGCGGAATAACGGCAATCGAGAATTTCCGTTTCCCTTCGGATACATAAACATTCAGGTCGTCTGAAAACCGTCAACCCGCTTTCAGACGACCCTTCACACCAAACGGTATGACCCCATAACCTTAACGATTCAACAACAGGAGTTTTAAATATGTTCGGAAAAGCCGGATTAGGCGGCCTGATGAAACAGGCGCAGCAAATGCAGGAAAACATGAAAAAAGCGCAAGCGAAACTTGCCGAGACAGAAGTAGAAGGCGAAGCAGGCAACGGCTTGGTTAAAGTCGTGATGACCTGCGCCCACGTCGTGCGCAAACTCGAAATCAGCCCCGACCTGATTCAAGAAGCCGCAGACGACAAAGAAATGCTGGAAGATTTGGTGCTCGCCGCCATCAACGCCGCTTCTGAAAAAGCCGAAGAAACCACCAACAAAACCATGGGCGCATTCACCCAAGGCCTGCCCGCAGGCATGGGCGATTTCTTCCGCTAAACCCGCGCCGCAAAGCAAATATATAGTGGATTAAATTTAAATCAGGACAAGGCGACGAAGCCGCAGACAGTACAGATAGTACGGCAAGGCGAGGCAACGCCGTACTGGTTTAAAGTTAATCCACTATACACCATACAATCAACCGCCCTTTTCCACCCTTCCCCAGCAACGCCAACTGCCCATGACCAACCAGCGCATCAACCACGAACCCATCTTCCTGCTTGCTTCTGCCCCTTGGCGCGAGAGCAGTTTATGGGTGGAAGTGTTCAGTCGCCGTTACGGGCGCGTGGCTTTACTGGCGAGAAGTGCGCGCAAGCGGCAGAGCGAGTTGCGCGGCGTATTGGTGCCGTTTGTACCGGTCAGCGCCTCTTGGTACGGTTCGCAAGAGTTGAAAACACTGCATCGTGCAGAGTGGATAGGCGGCTGGCCGCAGCCGCAAGGCAGGGCTTTGTTCAGCGGTCTGTATATCAACGAACTGATGCTCAAACTGACGGCTCGCGAAGACCCGATACCCGAGCTTTACGACGCGCTGGAAGCAGTGATGCGGGCGGTATGCGGTGAAAACAGCCATACCGCTGCGCTGCGGCGTTTCGAATGGGCTTTACTTACCCGCTTGGGATTCGCGCCCGATTTGTTCCACGATGGCAACGGCGAAGCAATCCGCGCCGAAGAAACCTACTGGCTGACGCCTGAAAACGCGGTTGTCCCGATCGAAGAAGCTGAACGCTTCAATCCGCGCAACCATGGTGTTGCCGTCAGCGGCGACATCTTGATTCAGTTGCGCGAAGGCGATTTCACCCACCCCGAAAGTCTCGGACAGTCGCTAAAAATCACGCGCCTGCTGATTGACAACCTCCTGCCCGAAGGCATTAAATCCAGACAGGTTTTGCAACAGCTCCAGCAATTCAGTTTCGGTATTTAATCCTTTTCAGACGACCTTTTAAATTTCGATTTTTTCTCTTAGTTTCATACTGATGCGGAAAATCAAAAGCATACCGCGCACATCAATCCGCGATCTCCGCAAACTTCTCCCAATTTGCCAACACATACGCCACAGCCGCCGCCATATCGTCATCCGCGATTTCGTAATATTCGCCGTCCAATTCCTCAAAATCGGGAAACTCGGCACGAATCGCGTCCAAAGATGCCCCGCTGTCCGCCATCTCCTCGATTTTCGCGCCGTCCTGCTCGTATAAAGCCTTCGCCTTATCCAAAATCTTAGGTGTCGGTTTAATCCGCCAGCGGCGCAGGCTGTCGGCGACGGGGTTATGGAACACATATTCGCCGTAACCCGCCGCAATCAGTTGCACAAAACCGCCCTCCTGCACTTGGCTGTCCAAATAGCAGTAAGCCGTCAGCGTGTGCTGCTCGTCGTTCAAACACAGCATTTCCTCATCGCCTGCCGCATCCGTATAATCCAAATACGCCGCGCTCAATGTGTAGAGAAATTCTGCGGCGTCTTGAGGGTTCAAATCATCCTGCCGAAAAAGTGTCGTCATGTTAAAGCCCGTTTGAAAATAAAGTGGATTTAAAGCCGATTCATCATAAAACTGCATTATAGTGGATTAACTTTAAACCGGTACGGCGTTGCCTCGCCTTAGCTCAAAGAGAACGATTCTCTAAGGTGCTGAAGCACCAAGTGAATCGGTTCCGTACTATCTGTACTGTCTGCGGCTTCGTCGCCTTGCCCTGATTTAAAGTTAATCCACTATATAACCAAAGCATTATCAAACCAAAACCTATTTTCAGACGACCTTTTGCGCTGCACAAGCAGGCGATATATCGTACAATAAGGTCGGACTTACCAAGGAAAAATCATGAACGCAAACACCGAAACCGTCATTATCTACCCCAAAGACCTGCCGCTGCACTGCTCCGGCCCCAACCACGAAACTTGGAACGGTCATCCGCGCGTTTTCCTCCCGATTCAGTCCGACAGCGACATCGAATGCCCCTACTGCGGAACGCGTTACCATCTCGAAGGTCACATTCCCCACCACCATTATTGAGACGCTATGAAGAGATACGCCCTCCTGCTGTTGCTCGGACTGTGTACCGCCTGCGGTTCGTATAAAGCCGTCCGCCCCGATGCCCCTCTCGCCGTCGTCGCCGAAGCGCAAAACAACGCCATCCGCTACCAAGCCGCCGACGGCAGCCGCATCTCCGCCATCTACGTCAACAGCAACAGCCCGATGACGGTCGAACTGCGTCAGGGAAGTACGGTCGAAAAACTGACGCAAACCCATTCGATGACCAAAACCACGGAATACCGCAACGCAAGCACAATATGGCAGCTTCAGGACGGCTTCGCCACGCTTACCCGCGGCGGCAAAACCGTCGTTTTCACCGAAATCATCGAATAATCCTGTCTGAAGTTCTTATCAAAAGGTCGTCTGAAACCCCAAAACAAGGTTTCAGACGACCTTTTTAGTCAACTGCCTGCATCAAATTAATGATGACCGCAGCCGCATTCTTTTTTCATGTCGATAACCATGCGGCCGGTGATTTTGCCTTCGCGCATTTCTTGGAAAATCGCCGGAGCTTCGTCCAAGGCGCGCAGTTGGACTTTCGGTACGACCAAGCCTTCTGCGCCGAATTGGAAGGCTTCTTCCAAGTCTTTGCGCGTACCGACCAGCGAGCCGACCACTTCGATGCCGTCCAAGACCAGACGCGGGATGGACAGGTCCATAGATTCGGGCGGCAGGCCGATGGCGACGACGCGGCCGCCTGCGCGGACGCAGTCCACAGCAGAGTTGAACGCGGCGGCGGATACGGCGGTAACAACGGCTGCATGTGCGCCGCCGGTTTTTTCCTGAATCACTTTGGCTGCGTCTTCTTTGGCAGCGTTGATGACTAAATCTGCACCGCTTTCTTTAGCAAATGCCAGTTTTTCATCATTGATGTCGATGGCGACGACGTGTGCGCCGAATACTTTTTTCGCGTATTGGACACCCAAGTTGCCCAAACCGCCCGCGCCGTAAACGGCAATCCATTGTCCCGGACGCACGCCGGAAACTTTCACGCCTTTGTAAGTGGTTACGCCGGCGCAGGTGATGCTGGAGGCTTGCGCGGGGTCGAGGCCGTCGGGCACTTTGACGGCGTAGTCTGCATCGACGATACAGTGGGTCGCCATGCCGCCGTCGGCAGTATAGCCTGCGTTCAATACAGAGCGGCACAAGGTTTCGCGGCCGGTATTACAGTATTCGCACGAACCGCAGCTTTGGAACAACCATGCGATGCTGACGCGGTCGCCGACTTTCAGGGCATTCGCGCCCGGAGCGACTTCTTTGACGATGCCGATGCCTTCGTGTCCCAACACACGACCCGGTTTTTCGCCGTAGTCGCCTGCCGCAACGTGCAAGTCGGTATGGCACACGCCGCAATATTCGACTTCAACCAACGCCTCGCCGTATTCCAACGGGCGCACTTCGCGTTCTACAACTTCTACATCGCCTGCTACATTTTGATTCACAACAACTGCTTGCATCTTCATGGTGTTCTCCTTGGCATTCGTAAGAAATCCGTAAATGGTCGGGCGAGATAACGCCTTTCCTGTAAATGAGAATACTCCCCTTCATTTCGTCGTGTCAACACTCTATCTTTTTGAAAAATAAGGAATAAAATGTTATACCATAACATTTAAATTATAAGGATATATCCGCGAAGATTCTGAAAAATTCTTACACATATCATGTAAAAAAGGTCGTCTGAAAACTTTAAATATATTAACAAACGCGCTTCGTTTCCATACGGGGTCAAACCTTATCGGCTTAAATTCCCTATTTTAGAAAATTACATATTTGGAATTTTGAGAACGTTATCATTTTTAGTACTTGAACTAAAAGAGAAAAAATATTATCCTGTTTTCAGATGACGTTTGAGGAACGTCCAAAACCTAAGAAAGACAACTAAGGAGACAGCATCATGGCAAAAGATTTAAATGTGTTTGATAAAGAGTACGGCCTGTTGATTAACGGCGTGTGGACGAAACCCGGCGCGCTTTTGGATTCATACAATCCTGCCAACGGCGAAGTATTGGCGAAATTCACCGACGCGACCGATGCCGATGTGGATGCCGCCGTCGCCGCCGCGCAGGAAGCGTTCAAAACATGGCGCAAAACCACCACCACAGAACGCGCTGCCATACTCAACAAAATCGCCGATGTGATTGACGACAACTTGGAATTGTTCGCCTTGCAGGAAACGTTGGACAACGGCAAACCCATCCGCGAAACCCGCGCCGCCGACATCCCGCTGGCTTCCGACCATTTCCGCTACTTCGCCAGCGTCATCCGCGGCGAAGAAGGCACTGCCACCCAGCTTGACTCCGAAGACCTGTCTATCGTCCTGCGCGAACCCATCGGCGTCGTCGGTCAGATTATTCCGTGGAACTTCCCCTTCCTGATGGCGGCTTGGAAAATCGCGCCCGCACTTGCCGCAGGCTGTACCATCGTTATCCACCCGTCTTCCAGCACTTCGCTGAGCCTGTTGTCGTTCGCCCAAAAAATCAACCACTTGCTGCCTAAAGGCGTGTTGAACATCATCACCGGACGCGGTTCTAAATCCGGCGAATACATGTTGCACCATAAAGGCTTCAACAAACTTGCCTTTACCGGTTCGACCGAAATCGGCCGCCACATCGGCATTGCCGCCGCCGAAATGCTGATTCCTGCTACCTTGGAACTGGGCGGCAAATCCGCCAACATCTTCTTTGACGATATGCCGTTCGACAAAGCCCTCGAAGGCGCGCAAAAAGGTATTTTGTTCAACCAAGGCCAAG
>ENA-OWLC01000531-OWLC01000531.1-metagenome-genome-assembly--contig:-NODE-531-length-10112-cov-4.875211_pt1 | contig 10112 bp, 6 predicted proteins | sample MGYA00245344_ERZ651092 | MGnify/ENA primary metagenome ERZ651092 (study PRJEB26857, sample SAMEA4031755) | metagenome | biome: human; feature: oral; material: saliva | place: Philippines | collected 2014 | study... | reverse complement strand
GACGTTTTTCAAATTATGCGTGCGCGCGCCGCGGATGCGGATGGTGTCGTTGTCGTGTGAATGTTTAGGATGATGGTTGCACATATTGTCAGGCCGTCTGAAAAATAAAATAAACGGCTATTGTAGCACTTTTCAAATGACAGACTGGATAGATAAAGCTTTTGATATATATAAAAGAAACAAAAAGGCCGTCTGAAAATATGTTTCAGACGGCCTTGATATAGATGGATCAGCTTATCAGTCGATTTTGCGGAGAATTTCGCGCAGGGCTTTTTGCCAGTCGGACGGTTTGATACCGAATTCGGTCTCCAGGCGTGAGCAATCCATGATGCTGTATGCCGGACGCGGAGCAGGCAGGGGGTATTGTTCGGTGGTAATCGCGTTCAGTTCCGGAATGCGGAAGCTGTCGTCTAATTGTTGGGCCGTCTGAAAGATGGCTTTGGTAAATTCGTACCATGTTGCCGATTTATTGCCACAGTAATGGAAGATGCCGCGTGGGGAGGTGGGCTGTTGTAATAATTCGATAATGGCGTGTGCCAAATCGCCTGCATAAGTCGGACAGCCGGTTTGGTCGTGAACGACAGAGAGGGAATCGCGTTCTTTGGCAAGGCGCAACATGGTTTTGACGAAATTGCTGCCGTATTCGCTAAATAGCCATGAGGTGCGAATAATAATGCTTTCCGGATGCGCGGCTAGAGCCAAAAGCTCGCCTGCTACTTTGGATTGGCCGTAAGTGCTGCGCGGATTGGTGTAGTCGGTTTCACGGTAAGGGCGTTTGCCTTCGCCGTCGAATACATAGTCGGTGGAAATATGGATAAAGCGGGCATGCGCGGCGCGGGCGGCTGCGGCTAAGTTGTGAACAGCGCTTGCGTTGACGGCAAAAGCAGCTTCGGCATTTTCTTCTGCTTTATCGACGGCAGTGTAAGCTGCGGCATTAACGATGGCATCGGGTTGGAAATTTTTGATCATATGATGCACAGCTTCAGTATCGGTAATGTCCAGTGAAGTCGAATCGGTAGCAATCAGTTCCCAATCTTCGGGCAGGCGGTCGCGCAGACAACGGGCAAGCTGGCCTTTGGCTCCGGTCAATAAAGTACGCATGGTTGAGTATCTCCTCTGATGGCTGTTAAATAGGTGTCTGCGTCATTATAGTGTAAGTACGGCAAATTCACATTATTAGCATCGAACAAAATACCAACAGGGCTGTATTTGAGTAAGTAGTCAATATTATCTACCCATAATGTAACTATTTATCAATATTTTAATAATATACTATAACTATAGTTAAAATATAGATTTTAACTATATGGATTAAGCAGTTATATTGGTTAAGAGATTGTGAATCAATGTTAATGTTTTTATGATTATTAGGATAATGGTATTTAAAAATGGGGGAGCTTCTGTCCTTTTGTCGGTAAATTCTACCGTTTGATATTTTTGAGTAAATTTTTTGCAAAATATTACTAAAATAATAATTGGGCAAGGGCGGATTTGCTCGTTCCGTCAACCCAATATTTTATTAACTTTTGGGAGTAATTATTATGGCATACTGTTACGGGGGGTATTATACTAGACCCCTGGTTAGTTCTTACTGCGCTCCTGCGCCTAAGGCTTCCTACTCTTCTTACTACTGCGCTCCTGCAGCAAAATCTTCTGTTTCTATCGGCAGCATCGCTAGCATTGCCAGCGTCGGCGTGTCAGTAGTTAACGCGGTAACCGGTTTGGTTTCTGCTATTGCGGCTTTCTGCCCACCGGCAAAAACGCCTAACTACAAATGTGTTCCGGTTTGCCCACCTTACAACTGCGATCCAATCAAACCGATCCCATGTCCAAAACCACAACCTAAACCTCAGCCTAAGCCTCAACCAAAACCTGAGCCTAAACCAGAACCCAAACCGGATTGCAAAGATTGTAAAGACGATCACAATCAAGACAATTCATACGGTCACGAAGATAAAAACCCTGGTAATGTCATCCGAGCCGAAGACTGCAAAGACGGCAACGTTATCCGCGGTACTGATGAGAAAGATACCATTTACGGTACTGCTTGCGAAGACATCATCTACGGTGGCAACGGTACAGACGTAATCTACGCCGGTGCCGGTAACGACACCATTTACGGCGATGCCGACGGCGACTCTCTGTACGGTGAAGACGGTAAAGACTACCTGCAAGGCGGTGCCGGTAACGACTACCTGAACGGTGGTTCCGGTGCAGACATCATGCGCGGTGGCGACGGTAACGACGTTTACTTCGTTGACAACGTTAACGACCAAGTTATCGAGTACGGCAATGCACACGCCGGTATCGATACTGTCCGTACCGTTATTGACTACACACTGACCGATCACGTTGAAAACCTGATTTTGCAAGGTATGCAAAACCTGAACGGTACCGGTAACTCTTTGAACAACAACATCGAAGGCAACGGCGGCGACAACCATCTGTACGGTTTGGCCGGTGACGACTGCCTGGTGGGTAAAGACGGTAACGACTACCTCGACGGCGGCGTCGGCAACGACATTCTGATCGGCGGTACCGGTAACGATACTTACTTCTTCGACAAAGGTTACGGTCACGACACTATCCGTGAAGAAAGTGGTAATGACACCTTGTTGTTCGGTAAAGGCGTTGCAGCTTCTGACGTATTGCTGAGCAAATCAGGTGCTAACCTGACTGTTTCTGTTGGTACTAACGACAGCATCACCATCGATGACTGGTTTACCGGTAACGATCACAAAGTTGAAAACTTCAAGTTTGCTGACGGTAGCACTTACCAAGTAACCGGCCACGGCGACTACTACTCTCTGTCTGCTGTGAACCAAATCCAAGATCAGACTCAGGCTCCTGCCATCTGATAGGATGATGGTTTTTAGGGTTTGTCCCTAAAATCAAAGGCTAAGGCCGTCTGAAACCGAGCTATAAGGTTTCAGGCGGCCTTTATTTTGTAAACAATCTGACGAAAGATGCTAAATTGGGCTAAAATACCAAATTCTTCTGTTTACCAAAGAGATACCTGAAATGTCTGAAATCAGCTTGAAAAAAATCTACTCCGGCAAAGTCCGCGATTTGTACGAAATTGACGATAAACGTATGTTGATGGTTGCTTCCGACCGTCTGTCTGCATTCGATGTGATTTTGGATGATCCGATTCCGGGTAAAGGGGAGATTCTGACGCAGATTTCCAATTTTTGGTTTAAAAAACTGGCTCATATCATGCCTAACCATTTTACCGGTCAGACGGTTTACGATGTTTTGCCTGAAAACGAAGCTAAAGCTTTGGAGAAACGCGCCGTCGTGGCTAAAAAACTCACTCCGGTGAAAGTGGAGGCCATTGTGCGCGGTTATCTGGCAGGCAGCGGTTGGAAAGATTATCAAAAAACCGGCTCTGTCTGCGGTATTCAACTGCCTGAAGGTATGCAGGAAGCGCAGCAGTTGCCTGAAGTAATTTTTACGCCGTCAACCAAAGCTGCAGTCGGCGATCATGATGAAAACATCAGCTTTGAAGAATGCGAACGCATCATCGGCAAAGAGCTGGCGGCGGAAGTACGCGCCAAGGCGATTCAGTTTTATACGGAAGCGGCTGAATATGCCAAATCCCGCGGTATCATTATTTGCGACACCAAGTTTGAGTTTGGTTTGGATGAAGAAGGTACGCTGACTTTGATGGACGAAGTATTGACGCCTGACTCCAGCCGTTTTTGGCCTGCCGACCAATACAAAGTCGGCATCAATCCGCCGTCTTTTGACAAACAATTTGTCCGCGACTGGCTGGAGCAAAGCGGTTGGAACAAAAAAGCGCCTGCGCCTAAAGTGCCTGCCGATGTAATTCAGAAAACGGTCAAGAAATATCAGGAAGCATTGACTTTACTGACACAAGATTGATTTTGAAGACTGAAGGCCGTCTGAAAAGGATATGTTTCAGACGGCCTTTTTATTGTATCAATACTGGATTTTAAGGATGGTTGCCTTTATAATCCGCAATTGTTTATAACCTGCCGCACGGTCTGAAACCCTAACTATGCACATTCGGATTTTAGTGTGCATTATTAGTGTTTTAGCAGTGCGGTATTTTGAAAGGAACAATGATGTTCAATAAACACGTTAAGACCTTCCAATACGGTAATCAAACCGTTACTTTGGAAACCGGCGAAATTGCCCGCCAAGCCGCCGCTGCCGTTAAAGTATCCATGGGCGACACCGTTGTTTTGGTTGCCGTTACCACCAACAAAGAAGTGAAAGAAGGCCAAGACTTCTTCCCCCTGACTGTCGATTACCTCGAGCGTACTTACGCAGCAGGTAAAATCCCCGGCGGTTTCTTCAAACGCGAAGGCAAACAAAGCGAAAAAGAAATCCTGACCAGCCGTCTGATCGACCGTCCGATTCGTCCTCTGTTCCCTGAAGGTTTCTACCACGACATCCAAATCGTAGCGATGGTGGTGTCTGTTGACCCTGAAATCGATTCTGACATTCCTGCAATGCTGGGCGCGTCCGCTGCGCTGGTGTTGAGCGGCGTACCGTTTGCCGGTCCGATTGGCGCGGCACGCGTGGGTTATGTAAACGGCGTGTACGTTTTGAACCCGACTAAAGCCGAATTGGCGAAATCACAATTGGACTTGGTGGTTGCCGGTACTTCCAAAGCCGTGTTGATGGTGGAATCCGAAGCCGACATCTTGTCTGAAGAAGTGATGCTGGGTGCGGTTGTTTACGGTCATGATCAAATGCAAGTGGCCATTAACGCCATCAATGAGTTTGCCGACGAAGTCAATCCGGAAGTTTGGGATTGGAAAGCACCTGAAACCAATGAAGAATTGGTGGCCAAAGTACGCGAAATTGCCGGTGAAACCATTAAAGAAGCATTCAAAATCCGTCAAAAACAAGCGCGTTCTGCCAAATTGGACGAAGCTTGGAATGCTGTAAAAGAAGCGTTGATTACCGAAGAAACCGACACTTTGGCAGCCAACGAAATCAAAGGCATTTTCAAACACTTGGAAGCAGATGTCGTCCGCAGCCAAATTTTGGACGGCCAACCGCGCATCGACGGTCGCGACACCCGTACCGTCCGTCCGTTGAATATTCAAACCGGCGTATTGCCGCGTACTCACGGTTCCGCACTGTTTACCCGTGGCGAAACCCAAGCTTTGGCGGTTGCAACTTTGGGTACTTCACGCGACGAACAAATCATTGATGCGCTGTCTGGCGAATACACCGACCGCTTCATGCTACACTACAACTTCCCGCCATACTCTACCGGCGAAGTGGGACGCGTAGGTGCGCCAAAACGTCGTGAAATCGGTCACGGCCGCTTGGCTAAACGTGCGTTGTTGGCTGTATTGCCAGAACCTGAAGATTTCAGCTACACCATGCGCGTGGTTTCTGAAATTACCGAATCCAACGGCTCTTCCTCTATGGCTTCCGTCTGTGGCGGCTGCTTGAGCCTGCTGTCTGCCGGTGTGCCTTTGAAAGCACACGTTGCCGGTATTGCCATGGGTCTGATTTTGGACAACAACAAATTCGCTGTCCTGACCGACATCTTGGGCGACGAAGACCACTTGGGCGATATGGACTTTAAAGTAGCCGGTACAACCGAAGGTGTAACCGCGCTGCAAATGGACATCAAAATCCAAGGGATTACCAAAGAAATCATGCAAATCGCTTTGGCTCAAGCCAAAGAAGCACGTTTGCACATCTTGGATCAGATGAAAGCCGCCGTTGCAGGCCCGCAAGAGCTGTCTGCACATGCGCCACGCTTGTTCACCATGAAAATCAACCAAGACAAAATCCGTGATGTGATTGGTAAAGGCGGCGAGACCATTCGTTCGATTACCGCTGAAACCGGTACTGAAATCAATATTGCTGAAGACGGTACCATCACTATCGCTGCAACTACTCAAGAAGCAGGCGATGCGGCGAAAAAACGCATCGAAGAAATCACTGCCGAAGTGGAAGTGGGCAAAGTGTACGAAGGTACTGTGGTTAAAATCCTCGACAACAACGTTGGCGCGATTGTCAGCGTAATGCCGGGCAAAGACGGTTTGGTACACATCAGTCAAATCGCCCACGAGCGCGTACGCAACGTCAGCGACTACCTGCAAGTAGGTCAGGTTGTGAACGTGAAAGCATTGGAAGTAGACGACCGCGGCCGCGTACGTCTGTCTATCAAAGCTTTGCTGGAAGCGCCTGCTCGCGAAGAGAAAGCAGCCGAATAATCTGATTGTTCAAGCTTGAAACAAAAGGCCGTCTGAAAATTTCAGACGGCCTTTTGTTTATTTAAATGGTGAATTTAAAAATGGGTTTACCTTTACTTTGATAAAAGGGATTACTACAATGTTTGTAATTTAATAAATATATTCATTTCTTAAGGAGTATGCAATGAATGCTACACAATTAATCAGCCGGCTGACGCAAACCGTCGGTGAAAAATACATCATCACAGACCCGGCAAAAACCGAGCAATACCGCCAAGGCTACCGTTTTGGCGAGGGCAAGGCGCTGGCGGTTGTCCGTCCGGGTACGGTTTTGGAAATGTGGCAAATTTTGCAGGCGTGTGTTGAGGCTGATGTCATTGTGATTACGCAGGCTGCCAATACTGGCCTGACCGGCGGCTCGACTCCTGACGGCAATGATTACGACCGCGATATCGTGATTGTGAATACCATGCGTCTGAACATCATTCAGCCGATTAATAATAACGAACAAGTTGTCTGCCTGCCCGGTTCTACCCTGAATCAATTGGAGCTGCTGCTGAAACCTTTAGGCCGTGAGCCGCATTCCGTGATCGGTTCGTCCTGTATCGGCGCATCTGTATTGGGTGGCGTATGCAATAACTCCGGCGGCGCTTTGGTACAGCGTGGTCCGGCTTATACGGAAATGGCCCTGTTTGCGCAAATCAACGATGAGGGCAAACTGGAGCTAGTCAACCATTTGGGCATTGATTTGGGTGAAACTCCTGAAGAAATTCTGACCAATCTGCAAGGTTTCCATTATCAGAAAAAAGACATTGTTCAAAATGCAGGCAAAGGGCATGACCATGCGTACTGCGATCATGTTCGCCAAGTGAATGAACCGACTGCCGCCCGTTTTAATGCCGACCCTGCGCGTCACTACGAAGCATCAGGTTGCGCGGGCAAGCTGATGGTGTTTGCCGTACGCTTAGATACTTTTCCGCAAGAAAAACAGACTGCCGTCTTCTATATCGGCACCAATGATATTAATGAGCTGACCGATATTCGTCGCGCCGCTTTGAGCGAGTTTAAAAGCCTGCCTATTTCCGGTGAGTATATCCATCGTCATGCTTTTGATATTGCTGCTGTTTATGGTAAAGATACTTTTTATATCATCAAGACGTTCGGTACCCACCAACTTCCGAAACTGTTTGATCTGAAAGCCCGTGTGGATAGATTCAGCAAAAAGATAAGTTTCTTACCAAAACACTTCTCTGATAAATTCATGCAACTGATCAGCAAGATTTTGCCTGATCACTTGCCGAAATCTATGCGCAACTATCGGGATAAATATGAACATCACCTGATTTTAAAAATGGGTGGCGAGGGCGTAGAAGAAGCGCGTGCTTTCTTGAAAGAATATTTTGCAACCCATGGCGGCGCATTCTTCGAATGTAATGCCGAAGAAATGCAGGCGGCTATGCTGCATCGCTTTGCTGTGGCTTCTGCCGCGATCCGTTACCGTTCTGTACATGATGATGAAGTAGAGGATTTGGTTGCACTCGATATCGCCTTGCGTCGTGATGATCGTGATTGGTTTGAAACCCTGCCGCCCGAAATCGACAATAAAATTATCCATAAATTGTATTACGGACATTTTATGTGCCATGTGTTCCATCAGGACTACATCATTAAAAAAGGCAACGACTGCATGGCTTTGGAACATGAAATGCTCCATCTGCTTGACCAACGCGGTGCGCAATATCCTGCCGAGCATAATGTCGGTCATCTGTATGAAGCCAAGCCCGAGCTGAAACAGTTCTATAAAAAACTCGACCCGACCAATAGCTTCAACCCCGGTATCGGTAAAACCAGTAAGAAGAAAAACTGGGCAGAATAAATCATAGTTAAAATAAAGGCCGTCTGAATATTTCAGACGGCCTTTTTATATACTGTTTATCAGAATAGGTTGCTGACAAAAATCAGCAAAATCACCAACGGCACGAGGTATTTCACATAGGCAAACCAGATATTGACCGTCGTATGGTTGCCTTTATAAAGCAATTCGTCCTTTGCTTCGTCCTTCATTACGAAACCGACAAACAGCGCGGAGCCGAGCGCGGTCAGCATAAACAAGATATTGCCGCTGATGTAGTCAAAGGCATCAAAAATATTTTTGCCGAACACGGAAACGTCTTTCCACGGGCCATAGCTCAAAATAGACGGGATGTTGCCGAAAATGAAGATGGCAGCCAGTACAATCGTAATCGCGGCGGTACGGCGGATTTTGGTTTTCTCCTGAATCGTCGTAATCAACACTTCATAAATCGTCAGCGAAGTCGTCAGCGCAGCGATCAGGAGCAGCGAGAAGAAAATCACGGCGAACACAGGGCCTGCCCACATATTAGAGAACACAATCGGCAGGCTCTGGAATACCAAAGTCGGGCCGGAATTGGGTGCGACGCCGAAGCTGAAGAGCGACGGGAAAATCATAAAGCCCGCCAACACGGCGATGATGGTATTGGTAATGGCGGTAATGACTGCGGTTTGAACCAGATTTTCGTTTTTATCCAAATAGCTGGACAAAGTAATCATCACGCCAAAACCCAAGCTCAGTGCGAAGAATACTTGCCCCAAAACGAAGACGAAAAGTTCAGCGGTAATTTTGCTGAAGTCAGGCTTCAGATAGAAAGTAATCCCTTCCATCGCACCCGGCAGGGTAACGTTGCGCACGACCATGGCAATCAGGAACAAAAACAGCAGCGGCATCAGGTATTTTGCCGCTTTTTCAATACCGCCGATGACGCCTTTGACCAAAATCCATTGGTTTACGACCACAAACAAGAACGTGTAGAACGCAATTTCCCAAGGGCTGTTTTCGATGTGTTCGGTAAAGAAGCTTTTGGTAACTTCGCCGGAAACCGGACTGGAAATATCCAAATTGCCGCCGATGATATTGACGATGTAGCTGATGACCCAGCCGCCGAGCACCATGTAATAGGCCATGATGCCGAATGCGCCAAGCAGGCCCATCCAACCGACCGCTTTCCAAACTTTGGCTACAGGTTTACCGTTCATTGAGCCGCCGAACGCATCCAGCGCGTTCACACCTTTACGGCGGCCGATGACGTTTTCCACCAAAATCATCGGAATACCGATGACCAGCATGGCGATACAGAATAAAAACACATACGCGCCGCCGCCGTTTTCACCGACCAAATACGGGAAACGCCACGTTGCACCAAAGCCGACAGTCGCGCCGGCAACGGTAAGGATATAAGTCAAACGGTTGGACCAAGTTTGACGGGGTTGATTGGAAGACATAAAAACTCAGATACATGAAAATAAAGACAACATTTTACCGCAAAGATTTAACGAATCTTGACTAAAGTCTGAAAAGAATGTTAGGTAAAAAAACTATTTAATGAAGAATTTTTAGTGAGTCTTTCTAGTCTGCTTGATATGGAAACGTGTAAACAGAGAATTCGGCTAAGGTAATATTGAATAAACGGTATCAGCAGAGGCCGTCTGAATGGCATACGTTTATACCTGTTTGGATAGCCGACAGCGCTCTTTTTATGAAACGATTTATTTGAAATTGAACGGGTTTGGATGGGTGCAGTAGAAATCGAAAATTAAGTGGGAATATTGGCAAGCAATGAATAGGGTTGTGCGGTTTGGAAATGATGGGTTTTGATAAGGAGAGGCCGTCTGAAAGTACGTTTGCAGACCTGCCGAATTTTAGATAAAAAAAACCATCTATACTAAGGGGAAAGTATAGATGGCCAAACACATTACGGGGAAAACGTCTTACTCACTTACTCACTTCTCTCGAAGCAAGTGTTACTCAGACAGGCGAATTATACAATAGTTCAGTCTTTCTAGTGTTAAATTCTGTTAAATAAAAATAATAAGGTTTAGATGTTTGATTTTAAAGAAATTAAAAAT
>ENA-OWLC01000529-OWLC01000529.1-metagenome-genome-assembly--contig:-NODE-529-length-10162-cov-1.925893_pt1 | contig 10162 bp, 2 predicted proteins | sample MGYA00245344_ERZ651092 | MGnify/ENA primary metagenome ERZ651092 (study PRJEB26857, sample SAMEA4031755) | metagenome | biome: human; feature: oral; material: saliva | place: Philippines | collected 2014 | study... | reverse complement strand
TGCAGATGGGGGTGACCCGTCCAAGCCTTGAGGATGCGAGCATCGAGGTCACGAGCCTCCTCTACGGTCTCGTGGCGCGAAGCGTTGTTCTCCAGCGTGTAGAATTCCTCCGCACCTTGTGCTGCGGTGACCATGTGGATGACGGCGTCGTAGCGAGCATCACGCAGCTTGATCTCCGAGAGCCCCAGCTCGTCAAGGAGGGCTTGCCACATCGTGCGCTCGATATAGTTCGAGATGTCCATCGTACCTCTATCGGAGATGATGAGCACGGGGTGCGGAGCGGTGTGTGCGAGCTCGAGGAAGGTATCCTCCATCTGCAGCTGGTACTTCATCACGGCCTTCTCGATGTTGTAGAAGTACTGACGGTCGGGCGTGCCGAAGTTGATCGACGCATTGCTAAAGAGCGTCGGCGTCTCGGGGAGTGCATAGACGAGGTAACCGAGGTCACTGAAGTGCTCGATGATCTGCGCAAGGGCGGTGGTCTTACCTGCGCAAGGGCCGCCGGTGAGGGCGATGCGGGTGATATTCTTGTTCATCTGTAATCGGGGTGATAGGGCCGTCCAGCCCGCACAAAGATAAGGCTCTTAAAGCGAATAGCCCTGAGCGATCTCACGAGAGACGGCTCAGGGCTATTTGTAGTCATCGGGAAGTCCTCGCTACTCCGCCGTCGTGATGGAGCGGAGGGTGACGGTGGGAAGGGCTGTCGTCGTGCGGGCAGGGGCGTTCTGACGGCGCGTAGCACGCAGGCGGTAGCGACGACCTGGGAGGATGTCGAGGAAATTATCCGAGAGCTGCCAGCCCGTCTCCCCGAGGTCGATGTAAGCGTCCTTCAGGAGCGTCTTGCTCTGGATATCGATGAAGAGCGTACCAGCACGTCGGGTCGTCTTGATCGTGAAGTCCCCCGCCTTCGTGCGAGGTAGGCGCAGCTCCTTGGTGCGGGCAGCGTAGTCGGTAAGCTCGGTGATGAGCGCCTTCGTCCGTGCATCACGCAGCTCGTAGTGTACGAAGGCTCCCTTGCGCTCGGCATCACTTGTGAAGAGGTTCTCCATAGGAAGCGCGACCTCGAGGCGACCCACTTCGTGCGCTGGGAGCATATCGGGGGCGAAGGTATGACGTCTCAGAAGGCGACCCGAGAAGTCACGCACCTCAGCGGTGAGGCTTACCTGACGCTGGCGAGGTAGTGGGTCGTAGGTGAGTAGCATCTTGCCCCGTGCGGTGTCGGGGACGAGGATGATGGGCGCAAAGGCACGCTTCGCCTCGTACTGCAAGCCCTTCCACTCGCCATAGTAGTCGATGCTCGACCAAGAGACAGCGGGCCAAGCGTCATTGAGCTGCCAGTAAAGGCTGCCCATACAGAAGGGTGCTGCGGCACGCTGGGCACGGATGCCGAGGGCGATACCACGCCCCTGCATCACCTGCGAGAGGTAGACGAAGTCCGCAAAGTCACGGGGCTCGGGATAGTCCTGACGGATGTAGTGGAGGATGACATCATTACCGATGCTGCTCTTCTGATGCGCCTTCATCACGTCGCTCTCGAGATCGTAGTCCGTCTCAGGGCGGGCAAAGCGACTGATGCTCGGGAGCATGGGGAAGGACTGCACACCAAATTCGCTCATGAAGCGGGGCATGCGCTCACGCAGGATCTCGAAGGGCTGACGGCCGTACCATACGCCCCAGTAGTGGCTTTCGCCGAGACCCATCTCCTGTGGGCGCCCCCAGTTCACCGTGTCGGGACTGCTCTCGATATAGGGACGCAGCGGGTCTTCCTCTCGCAGCGTCTCGGGGATGAGCTTGCAGAAGAGGGCTTCGTAGTCGTGCCAGAACTTCTCATACACCTCCTTCGGGTAGCGCTTCGCCCAGCCCCAGTACTTCAGTGCTTCGCGGATCTCATTGTTGCCACACCACGTCGCCACCGAGGGGTGCTGACGCAGACGGCGGATGTTGTACACCAGCTCACTGTGGACATTCTTCAGGAAGGCACTATCCCCAGGATAGGCGGTGCAGGCGAACATAAAGTCCTGCCAGATAAGGATACCGCGCGCATCTGCTTCGTCGTAGAAGGCATCTTCCTCGTACGTCCCCCCACCCCAGACGCGGAGCATGTTGAAGTGCGAGCCAGCGACGTCGTCGAAGAGCTGCTTGCGGTCGGCCTCCGTGCGGGTCGGGAGAAGCAAGGTGCCGGGGATATAGTTCGCGCCCTTAGCGAAGAGCGGCTGCCCATTGACACGGAAGAAGAAGCTCTGCCCGTCCTTATCCTTCTCACGCACCAGCTCGACCGTTCGCAGCCCGACGGAGCACTGCGTCGCATCAAGCACATGGCCACGCTCGCCTTCGAGGAGCTCAAAGCGGGCCTTATAGCGGTAGGGCTTCCCTAAGCCATTGGGCCACCACAGCTGGGGATTAGCCAGAGCGTGCAAGCCCCCACGCTCGGTCGGGGTGATGAAGTCGGCAAGGGGCGCCGTACGCTCGAAGACCAGTCGCCCCGTAGCGTCATAGAGATGATAGCGCAGGTGCGATGCTTCGCTCCCACGGACAGCATCCTCGGGAAGGCGCACCTCGATGGGCAGGCTTCGCTCGGGGTGATAGGTCACGACAGGGCGCTCAGCGAAGAAGGTCGCCCCACGCAGGAGCAATCGCACAGGGCGCCAGATACCGATGGTGATCATGCGCTCGCCCCAGTCCCAGCCGTAGTGATAGGGTGCCTTGCGGGTGAAGACCGAGAGGTGCTTCTCCGCATGGTCGTTGTCCGCGGGATAGTTGATGCCCGCAGCTTCGTAGAGCGGTAGGGCAGCGGTGAGAGGCGAACGGAAGCGCACCTCCAGGCGGTTCGATGCCTTCACATAGGGGCGGATATCAACTTCGTGCGCTACGAACATATTCTCTGCCTCGAGGATCTTCTGCCCATTGAGGTAGACCGAAGCGTAGGTATCCAGCCCCTCGAAGAGGAGATGAATCGACGGACGCTGGAGCTGCTCTGCGGTGAGGGCGAAGGTGCAGGCATAGTCCCAGTCACGCTCACCGACCCACTGGATAGAGTCCTCTGCGAGGCGGTAATAGGGATCGGGGAGCTTGCCCAGACGGATGAGATCCTGCTGTACGACACCAGGCACCGTCGCAGGATACACCTCGGAGCTTCCGTGCTCGCTGAAGGTCCAGCCACGGCTAAGGGTCAGCGTATCGGAGGGGAGGGCAAGGGCAGCAGTCTGAGTCATCATCAGGGTAAGGAGGACAAGGGCGCAGCTATAGAGCGCACGGTGTAGCGATCGGTTCATATATGTAGGGCACTTTGTGGGGCGAAGGAATAGTAAGAAGTGAGTGTACCTCCGACAAAGGTAGTCTATACAAAGAAATCAGGCGACAACGGGGCGGGTGCCACCATTGTCGCCTGATCGGATCCTTAATGAGTGGAGATGCGGGGGTTCGAACCCCGGTCCAAACATGGAACTAATCTGCTTTCTACATGTTTATCCTCACTTTAGATTTTCGTGCACCGCCCGCGGCTGAGGCTACCATAGGCAGTGCCTTATCCCTCTAAATACACTCCCAAGCCAAGGGCAAGCATTGGGCCAGTCTCCGATTTTCCGGCACCACTATGATCAAGTCGCCTCGGTGAGAACGGCTACCTGAGTGATGTCTCGTCACAACAGTCTGTCGTCGTGATGAAGCGTCGAACCTACTCTATTCGGTTACGCAGCGAGAGCGTAGTTATTTTCGCCAGTTGAATTTTTGCTCTGTGAGATTAGAGTGCTCACAAGCCTTGCACTACATGCTTACAGACCACTTCTTCATGCTGTCAAAGCCAGGTCATCCCCGTAAGGTCTGTACTGCAAAGATAGTGAAAAGGTACTGCATCACGATATCGGGGGTGCGCACCCGTAGTGGAGGGTGGTAGAAACCAGTAGTGGTCCGCAAGCAAACCAGTACTGGTCACGAAGCGAAGCAGTACTGGTCACTATATGCAACCACTACTGGTCGGAGCACGGACCACTACTGGTCGCTCTCCCCTCTTCATAGAGTACAAAGAAAGCCCCCCACGAGCTCACTTATGCGAGCTCGTGGGGGGCTTAGCTATTCGGCTGGGGGAATTACTTCTTCAGCGGTAGGACGCTCGTCACGATACCAGCAGCCGTGTGCGCACTGTAGTCAGGTGCGTAGCACGAGACGATGCGGGCGACGGTGCCAGCGAAGCGGCCTGCACGTGCCACATACTGGTCGTAGCTGAGGAGGTACGTACCGCGGTTGAGGTGGTCGATGTAGAAGTTCGTCTCCGTATCCTTCGGCTCGACGTAGTAGCCCGTGCCTTCGCCCCACTCATAGCCGGGCTTCTGGATGATGGGCTCAGTGAAGCCAGGACGGGGGTCGATGACTTGGACAAAGTCGAGGGACTGCTCGAGGCGGATCGTGAGACGCGTGCGGATGCGGTCACCGACACGCAGCTCCTGCCCTTCGGCGAGTGGTAGGAGTTCGTCGCCCTTGCTCCCTCGACGCAGGAGGAAGGTCTCACGTGTGATCTGGATTTGCTTGCCACGTGCCTCTACCTCTGCCGTGGGCAGGGTGTAGGTCGCCGTAGCACTCCCCCAGAGGACGGCAGGCTGCGACTGCGAGAGCGTCAGGACGGTGTCGGGGTGGACGGTACTCGTGAAGGGCATCTTCACCTGTAGACGGTCACCCTCGAGGCGAATGGCTTCACCCCCTACGACGGGCAGGTCGATGCGTGCCTGTGCGTCCTTATCCAGCTCATGAGCGATAGGATCGCCGAGCGTGAGGCCGTAGACGGCTTCGGCCGTCGGGAGGTCACGCCCCCATGAGTTGGTGCGCTTCTGAGCGACGATCCAGCGCTTGATACCGCTGATGCGCTCGATATCCATGATGGCGGGGTCGGAGAAGAGCTCCAGCGTCTCGACGGCAGCGGGCAGTGCACGGCTGATCCACGAATAGCTCCCTGACTGCAGGCGGGCGAAGAAGAGGCCCGTCTCATCCTCGACGAGGTAGTCACGGATGCTCTCGACGAGCTCCATGGCGAGCTTCTTCTCCCCTGCACGGAGGAAGATAAGCGCTGCACGAGGCTTGTCATCCAGCGGCATATCACGGAGATTGGTGCGTAGCTCGCGGAGGAAGTAATTCTCTGCCTTCTTGGCTTCTTCGGAGGCATCACGCAGGCCGCGCGTCTTCGCCAGAGCTGCGAGGTAGAGGTAGTCGACGTCGGTGTAGACGTAGACGCTCTTCCCTGCACGCTTAGCCTTGACGAGCTCAGCGTGATCGCGTACGGCCTGCTTGTCCAATGCCTTCATCCCTCGGCGGATCATCTCCTCGAGGCGCAGACGCAGGGCGGACTCCAGATCGGAGTAAGCGGCCATACGGAGCAGCGTACGCAGGACGTACTCGGTGGTATAGAGGCTACCCTTCATACCTGGGTACCACGCCCACAGGCCGTCGGAGGTCTGCAGGTCGCCGAGACGCTTGAGGAGCTGATCGCTTGTGGTCGTATGATCCTGACTGAGGAGGAAGCGAGCCAGCTCACGCTCTTGCTCAGCTTCCTGCTTCAGGCGACGCGCCCAAGGGCTCTTCGAGAGCAGGCTGTCACGCCCGACGAGGGCGCCATAGCTGGTACCCTTCTGCGTGGACTCGGGAGCATTCAGCACGCCCTCTGCCCACTTATGTAGGGGCTCATAGCCTACGAGGAGGCGGGCTACTGACTGCCCGAAGAGGGCCGTGGCAGCAGCGAAGGCGGAGGCCTCCTTGTTGTAGGTCATCACGGGGAGTGCCGTGAGTGCCAGACGCGAGGCGTTGGGCTGCAGGGTGACGGTGAAGAGACCCGACTCGGGGATCTTGCCCGTAGAGGGGAAGAGCGGAGCCAGCGAGATACGCTGCGTCCCCTCGGAGTGCGTGGAGAAGGCGATCGTCTCGGTGATGGTCTCACGGTCGGAGAGGACGGGCAGGATGTGCTGCTCGCCGTCGGAGGAATGGTTACCACGGGCGATGACACGCACGCCGACGGAGTCCAGACCACGATAGCCCTCCAGCGGGAGGCTGAGGGTCGTAGCTGACGAAGCGGCGATGTCGAAGGTCTGTTGTTGGGTCGAGCGCACGGCGCCACTCACGGGATCGAAGAGCTCGAGGGTCAGCGTACCATACTGTGCCTCGGGGCTCTCATTGCGCACCTCGGTGACGAGGGTCGCCGCATCACCCTCACGGACGAAGCGAGGGAGCGTGGGGCGGATGCTGAATTCACGAGATGTCTCTACCGTGCGGCTCTCGACATGATGATCCAGCGTACGGCTGTGGGCGTTGAGGACGAGGCGCCAGCGAGAGAGCTGCTCAGGGGCATTGAAGCTCCAGCTGACCTGCCCCTTGCTATCGGTCTTTAGCTCGGGGAGGAAGAACGTCGTCTCGGAGAAGTCCTTGCGAAGCTTCACTTCAGGGGCACTCACCTCTGCCTTTTTTGCACGAGTACGAGAAGAGCCCATATCGGAGGGAGCAGAGACGATCTTATATTCTGCAGAGAGCTGCATCGTGGATCTTGCACCATATAGCATAGGGCTGCCGACCGCGAGCATCGTCTCTACATTGTCCTCTTCCTCATCATCTTCTTCGGCAGTAGCCGACTTCTTGATGAAGGGTGAGCGGAATTCCCCACGAGGCTTATCACCCAGCCAAGCAGTCCACCACGCTCCATCGGGATAGCGCCCACTACTCTGCTTATTGACAGAGGCGAAATAGCTACCGAGGAGGTGCGAAAGTGCAGTCTCCTTCAGGCGCAGCGTAGGGCGCCATGGCTCCAGTGTCCCGAAGGCTTCGAGGGCGGCATCGTACATCCAGACGGCCACCGCCACACCTTCAGCAGGACGCCCCTTATCGTCACGGAGCGTGAAGCTCCACGTCTCCTTATCGCCTGCCTTCAGTCGGTCACGGAAGCTATCCCACGTGATCTGAAGCTGCTTCTCGGGCTGTGTCCGCTGAAGCTTCACCTCTTCGCGGAGGAAGCGGCCGTCACGCACGGTGTAGAGCTGTACCTTGATCTCTTCGGGCTCGGTGGGCTCCTTGGAGATATCTATCGGGAGCGTACACAGCGCACCAGCCTTCGGACGAAGGACGCCCGAGGCAATGGGGCCACGCTGACTATATACACTATAGTAGATGTAGGCATCGGGGAGGCTCGTCGCATAGTAGACGATGGGCTTCTTCCCGCCGCCATACTTCCCATCTCCTGCGGAGAGGAGGAGGGGCGCACGCAGGTCGCTGACCTTGCTATCATGCGTATCGAAGAGGTAAAGAGCCATCTGCCCGACATAGGAGAGCGAGTCGCGGTACTTAACGCTATAATCCAGCTCATAGCGTCCCGAGGGAAGGGAAGCTAAGCGAGGAGCCAGCTCAATGAGGCTATCAGTAAGGGTCATCCCCTCCAGATGTACCTTCCCATCACTCGAGAGGCGATAATGAACGGTCGGAGCCTCGGCACGGGATCTATAGGTATCGTTTGAGAAGTGGAGTGTCGTGCTCGCACTCTTGCGGTCGATGAACTGGGCGAGTTTCACTCTCACCGCACCCACAGGCTGACCGATGGGGATATTCAAGAACTCCTGATGGCTCTCACCAGCGCCGTCCGTCGAGGTGACAGTCAGCACATAGTAGTACCACGGAGCGAAGTAATCCCCCTTACGCTGCGTGAGCTTCTGGGGATCCTCGGGAAGAGGCACCGTGAAGGAATAGCGACCCGAGGCATCTGTGACGACCTCCGACGTGATATCCTCGATCTCGCTGCGGTCGCTATAGTCGACGCTCAACTCTCTGAAGCTCCAGAGAGAGACGGAGCGGCGGAGCGTGTAGCTCACACGGGCATCCGCTACGGGGCTACCACTGAGCGTACGCACCGACCCCGTGATGGGGAGCGTGCCACCATACTGATAGGGGGGCTGGGGCATGTCGACGGTGAGCTCTGTCCCCTCGCGCTTATACTCGAAGACAGCGAACTCACAGCTGAACTCAGGCGAGAGCTCTTGATCGCGCTCCGATACCGTACGAGCGCGGATAAGATAGTCACCCGTGAGACCATCCTTCGGCAGGGTGATGCTGGTCGAGAAGCGCCCGAAGGCATCCGTCTGGACCTTGAGCTCCTGCACCTTCTCACGCGAAGCATTGATGACCTCGAGCGTGAGGGCCTTCGAAGCTGCTACACGAGCATCCTCGGCGTGCATACGCACCTCGGAGTACACCCCATAGATATGAGCCGTCTGCCCAGGGCGATAGGCGGGACGGTCGGTGGTCACATAGCCTTGGTAGGCATAGAGACGTAAGGGGTCAGCAGGGCCATCAGACCTACTACGATTTCGAGAGTGGTAGGAGTAAGCGATGAGCGGATCCTTCCCCGACGCTATGAAGTAGCGCCACTCCCCATCCTTGAGACGGTAGTAGCCGAGGGCATCAGTCTTCACATCCCCCTTATGCTCGAAGTCTCCCCTGAAAGAGGTCTGGTGATAGGTGTGGAAGGACTGATCCGCTACGGGCGCACCGGTACGAGCATTCAGCCACTGATGAGATCCGACATCCCCCGCTTCGTGAGCGAGATAGACGTACTCCGTACGCATCAGACTATTCTCTGCATCCAAGTCCTTGGACGAAGCCTCCGGAGAGTAGCCGAACTTGGTCAAGAGGATATAGTTCCCAGCCGTAGGAAGATCCAGACTAAAGGGCTTAGCTCCCTTGCCTTCGCCCAAGTCATCGAGCTGGAAGGTCACCTCCTTCGTCGCTATGGGCTTGTCTTGGCTACCAGGCTTCCAGTCCTCACGCGTATCGGGGCGGATAATCGTAGGGACCTTGTAGAGCTGCACCGTGGCCTTCGTCACGAGATAGGGTGCCTCCAGATGGACGCCTACTCTATCGAGGTAGCTACGGTCAGCCCTCTGTAGGAGCTCGGGGCGACGGCATCGCTTAGCCTCTTCCCCAAGCTGCTTGCGCATCTCTGGAGTAAGCCCCGTCACACGCTGGATGACCGACTCAAGGAAGCGGGCACGGCGCAGACGCTGGTAGGGATAGAGCGCGAGGAGTGAGCTGAGCCTCGTACTGACCTCCTGATGGGTCGCATACTTCTTGAGATAACCCTCAAGTGCCTCGATACGCTGGGCCTCCGTCATCTGATCCTTGTCGAGAAGGATCTGATGGCGATCAATGAGTGCACGATAGTAGATGCTCTTGCTCGCCTCGGCGGCAGGGCGGAGCGTCTTCAGCACCTCACGATACAGGGCTTCAAGGGCATCATCTTCGGGGAAATTGTTGAGTAGCTCCGTGCCGAACGTAGGCTCTCCGATCGTCCCTTCATCAATAGAGAAGGCGGCGGAGTAAGGCTTCAGCGAAGCCGACAGCGCTGCGGGATCGCTGATGAGCTCACGGATACGGGTCGTGTAGAAGGTATTGTAGTCCTGCTGGCTCCAGCTCTCGGGATTCACAGGATCGACATGCTTCGACACGATCTCCTCGGAGCGGTAGCGATAGCGATCCTGATGATCGGAGTAATAGCACAAGGTGAAGAGCTTGAGGGCCAGGCGGTCCGTCGCCGTCAGCCAAGGCAGGCTCTTCAGCTTATGAAGGGTCTGGTAGGCATTGATCTTCGCCTCGGGATCTCGATCTACCGTGCGTAGCCAGAGCTCCGAGTAGCCCTGAAGGAGGATATTGAGGTCGTGCTTCTTCATGCCGTAGTCGATGAGTTCGCGAGAGAGCGGGATATTAATACGATCACGATCATTCTGCCGGCTCGTATTGGGCTTGAGGATGCGCTGGATCTGCTGCACCCGTTGGATCTGGGGGGTAGCCTTAGTGCTCTGCTTCTTCTGCCCGTAGCTGGGTAACGAGAGCGAGAGAGCTACAAGGAGGGCGTATCTGATCTTCATAAGAGGGAGGTGTATGTGGTAGGGATCAGGTGATTGAGTTATACAGCAAAGATAGCAAGCTCTTCACAATACTGTATCTCACGGGAGAGAGCCTATTGATTTCCCCGTGCGAAGCCGTGCTTTTCTGGTGACCGCGCGGGTGAATGAGCTGCGCTTCTACAGGCCGTAGTGAGTGCCTCTCGGGGAGGGAAAAGCGCTATTCTCGTGAAGAAAAAAGCGCCTTCCAGTGGTGATATTCTCCTATCTATGTACGTAGTCTTAAAGACCAGGTACGCAAA
>ENA-OWLC01000524-OWLC01000524.1-metagenome-genome-assembly--contig:-NODE-524-length-10275-cov-4.198141_pt1 | contig 10275 bp, 6 predicted proteins | sample MGYA00245344_ERZ651092 | MGnify/ENA primary metagenome ERZ651092 (study PRJEB26857, sample SAMEA4031755) | metagenome | biome: human; feature: oral; material: saliva | place: Philippines | collected 2014 | study... | reverse complement strand
TGGCTATAAAGTACTGATAATAAACACAGTACCAAGAGTGTTAAATATGACAGCAAACTAAAACAAAAAGATAATTGGGGATTAGCTCAATTATAAATACAAACGTGATGGACAAATATTAGGCAGACAATTCTAACCTACTAAATATCCACCACGCCAAAGATTTTGATGATTCACCTATATCAAAAACTTACTTCATGCTTCTCGACTTTAATCTGCAGGAAGAATACATGACCTATAATCGCGTCTTAGCGAATAAGGCATTTTCTTTCCATAGCCTAACCTTATAAGAATAGTCGGGTATTCGTTAGAGATTTGAAGTTGCTTTACCATTTCTTTTGTAATATCATTTTCCTCATTAGGCTGATTGAGATAAGCATTTGCAATACCCATCTGCGTTGAACGCAGTAATATCCGTTCCAAGGTTCTGCCAAGTGCAACCCACTGTTCAACTGTATTATCTTTTGTTGTGAAAAGTACAAAATGAGATGCTGAAGCTATCTTTTTCTGATCACCTTTATTCTGCGTTTTCGCGTTGATAGCCTTTGACATGATAAACTTTGCCAAGAATAGAGGAACATTTGGTGCACCAAAAGTAGCATAACTCAATCCATCTCTTGTATTATTCTGATGTTTCTTATTATAACGCATCCACTTTGTCAGCTCTGATTTAAAAGCTTCATTATTCATTTGTAAGCTATTACCAGCATAAACCATATTAGCAATCTTTTCATAATCAACAGTTCCCCTTTTGTAAAAATAAATAGAAATAGAGGGGTCATTAGAAGTGGCTTTAAGTAGATTAATGCTATCTTTAGGAATTTCTTTTCCATCATAAACACTTCTATTTGTTTGTCTTACTGCGATTTGAGAGAACAATGAAGAATCAAATTGCTTTTTCTTATCTTTTGTAAGTAGAACTCGAATAAAGGAGTCCTTAATAACTTTAACTTCGGTTTGATACCCCTTTTCCTGAGCAGCAATACAAAGATTCTCTGTCGCGCACCCTAAGCTAACAAATAACTCTCGATGACTTGGGTCGACGACAGGTAACTCTTTTGACAAATCAGGGTATATATCAATTTCTGACTCTCTGATTTTAAACAACCAAGGCTGTGTGTTATGCCCAGAAGGAGCCTTGCAAGCATTCTCAATCATAAACAGATAGTCTGGGTTCTGTGCCATTATATTATCCATAAATCCCATAAAAATAACAAATACAATAATTACTTTTCTCATTCCTGAATACTTTTTATCCATAAGTCAACTATCATTTCGACCCCTTTCATTATCTCGTCCCAGCCCTTATCAGTTTGCAAAGAAATACCGTTATATGACAAACATTGGTCTTCAATCAAAGCTAAATAGCTGATAGCAGCCGAGAGTATACTGGCTAAAGAGGCAACCTCTGTATTAGGACAACCTGTTAATGTACTTACCAGTTTGATTAGACTGCATCCATTTTCTTCACGTTTATCTCTAAGCTGCTCAATGCTTGTGTTGTTACAGGACAGTTCCCACCTACACAAACGTCGTAGAGTTACATCGTTTCGTAATTGCTCAATCTGCTTACGGAACATATTCTTTATACTGCCTCCTACAGATTGAGGATTGATAATAACAGTACCTGTATTAGCCCAATAATCCTTCTGCATTATAAACTGTGCAATTAACTCTTCAAGTCCACCAAAATACCTATATATCAGCATCTTCGAAACATTAGCTTTTGAAGCTATTGTATTGATACCAAGCTTCTCGAATCCTTCGCTTTCTACGATACTTGCGACAGCTTCGAGTATTCTACTTTCTGTTTGTTCTCGATTCTTCATTCTATTATTTGTTTATGTTACCAATTGGTAACCGCAAAGATAAGTTACCCAACGGTAACATCGTAATAATCCTCAAGTTATCATTGCTTTTTTCGTGTTATTTAACAATAAGGTTGATAAAATAACCATTTTATAGACAACACTATTATCAATTTAGGTGGTAAAATAAAGTTGTGAGTTTACAAAACAGGTTCTTGAATTCAAATCAGTCCTTAACTACTAAAATAGCAAACTTATAAAACATTACGATAATTCTCACTCATAGGTATTCAGGGGTTCATTAACATAGCATGATTATAAATGAAGTTAGATTTTAAAAAGACAACATTATAAAATAAAAGTTTGCTGTCATTTCTATCACTCTATTATTAGATATAAAGTACTGATAATAAACACAGTACCAAGAGTGTTAAAAATGACAGCAAACTAAATTAAAACAAACAATAATATTACAAGCCTGCTAAGCTCTATTTCAAATACATTTTTACTGTTTCATAAATCCGCTCACCACGCAAACCCTTAGCAAGAATGTTTCCTTCTGGATCAATGAGCAAAATCTCTGGGATAGAAATAATATTATATGATTCTAAAACACGAGAACGCTGTTCCTTTGGTAATAAAAGATGATTCCACGTAGCCTTATCTGTCTCAATCGCTTTTAGCCATTCAGTCTTATGAAGATCAGTAGACACACCTAACACTACAAAACCCTTAGACTTAAAATCATCGTATGCTTTACGGATATTGGGCGTTTCCTTACGACACCATTTACAGCTTGAACTCCAGAAATCTACCAATACATACTTCCCACGAAAATCTTTTAAAGCGATTTGCTTGCCAGATTCATCTACACCTATTATATTTGGTGCCTTCTCACCTACAAGTGTGCTTTTTGCTTTCAACACCTTTCTAAAAGCAAGCTGATAATAATGAGAATCTTGCAAGTCTGAACCAAGCCCTTGTAACATACGTTCTGCCTCATCAACCTTTGCTTTTGTATCAAGTTTAGAATGCTGCAGTTTATATGTATAATAGAGATAAATCCCAAAAGGGGTGCCACGCTGTGTAGTAATCTGTGTGTCAAACCAAGAGCGCAGTTGTTTGTAAGCATTATTATAAATAGGAGCAGTTGTTCTCTTTATTTCTTCCATTTCCTTGCTATCATTCTTTTCTCTCGCAGCATAGAACACCTGATCAAGCGAGTCAAGAAGTTGTTTTTGCCCTACTCTATCACGCTCTTTCACAAACTGTTCATAAAGAGCCTGAAAAGGCGAACTACTTGACTCGACTTTTATACCCTTTGTTGCGCTAAGAGAAAAGGCAAAATCATTCATGTCATTAGAAGGAAAGATGTAACAACCTTGCAAGAAAGCTGCCTCCATATCTTTCTTCTCGGAAACAGGGGTAATAAAGAGTAACTGAGATTTCAACGTATCATTATGATAGTTAAAACCTTGATCCACAACTCTTATTGAATCAAGTGGAAGCAAATAAACATTCTGCTCATCATAAACAGAAAAAACATAGAGTTGCTTAATTGCAGGATTAGAAACACGTCCCACAAGTGTTACACCCTTAGATTGAACAATTAAACAGAAGAAAAGTAAAAGAACTAAAAGTCCACTTCTACGTAACATATTATTATCTTTCATTTTGCTGCATTGAATTCTTATTAAATCTCATAACTTTTGCAGGTATAGGAAGTACGTAAAGAGGAGAATTGGGTTCCAAACTAAACGTACCTTCGCCTGTAACATGAGTTACAGTCTTTGCAAATTGTGATTCTTGATTCAACCGCTTTAGATCAATATACCTCACCATACCAGACATTGCAAGTTCACGTCTGCGCTCCTCAAGAACCTTCTGCAAAGCATCATTCCTATCGGTTGCAACAATATCTGTATTATTTTTGATTCGATTATCACGCAACTTATTGATAAGAGCTATTGCACGCTCAATAGACCCCTCCCGAGCTTCACATTCTGCCGCAATAAGATATATCTCTGGAGAAGACACTGCTAAGTTCGCCCGTAAGTAAGGAGCCCATACATATTTATCTGTTGGGATATTACGGAAGTTCTTTGTAAAATAAACTTGAAGTCGCATATCATCCTCAGAAAAGAGGCTAATAAGTTCATCAGAGCCAAAGACCTTAGAACTCAACCCATACACGTATGGCGCAAATTTAATATAAATATTTTCTGGGTTATCAATATCTTGCGGAACATTGGTGCGTCCTATAGAACTTTGAGCTTTAACCACTGCATACTTCTTCAAATCTAATAAAGAATTGTTTATTTCCAACACTTCGTTTGCAGCCTTTAAAGCCTCAGCATAATTACCCATATACAAATACATTTTAGCCAAAACACCATATCCTGCAGCCTTTGATGCTCTAAAAGCATTTCCTTTAGCCTGCATAGGTAAGTTCGGCAAAGCAGTTTGTAAGTCAGACTGAATCTGTGCATAAACATCCTTTACACTTGCCCTAACAAGGTTCTTCTTTGAAATATCCTCATCTAATATTAGAGGTACACCTGGGTCCGACTCCGCCGTACGTACATCATAATATTTTGCGTAACCATTAACAAGATAAAGGTACTCCAATGCCCTACTTATCAAAGCCTCAGCGCGAATAGAGAGTTTTTGTTGTTCATCAGAGCCGTCAGCATCCATAATATTATCTATAACCGTATTGTAATAATAAATTCGGTTATAAGAAGCAAACCAAAATCCATCATCTTGTGCATCGCCAAAAACCTCCTTCTTAAAAAGATATAGGTTACGAATAGACTGATCTACACTGTTTAATCCAGGCGTAGCAGTACCTTCTGCAACATCAGGAAGAAAAACATCATCCGTAAGGTATGCAGGATAAGTGTCTGAAACTTTCTGCACACTTTCATAGTTCAGTAATGTTTCATAATCACTCACCGTTGTAGGGATTTTCTCACCCTTAGGCTTTATATCAAGATAATCATTGCAACCCGTTAGCATCACCACAACACAGATTGCCAATATTGTCGTAACATTCTTCATTTCTTATAAACTTAAAATTTAGCAGATAAACCAATTGTCCAAGTCGTTGGGTTAGGAATACCTCTTTGTCCCCATCCGTAACCAAATGTTCCAAGAGCCTCAGGGTCAATCCCTTCATTATTTGCATGCCAAGTCAGGAGATTCTGTACTTGTAGTATCAGAGCCAAATTACTAAACCCCCATTTCCCAATTAGCTGCTTATCAAAGTTATAGGTAAGCGACAAGTCACGTAACTTTACATAATCTCCCTTAATAACATGAACATCAGCAGCATACCAAGGGTGACGAACCGTTGTTGCATCAAGGCTATAACCTGTAAAAGCTGGAGTTACATTAGCACGTCTCTCATCACCAGGTTGTTGCCATCTATTCAGAATATCTCGATTCACATTTGTTGTTGGGGCAACAGAAAGGAAAGGAGCAGCCTCACCTCGAAGTACGTGACCACCATAATAAACAAACATAATAGAGAGATTAAAATTCTTATAAGTGAAAATATTAGTTAGAGACCCATTATATTTGGGGATTCTTGTTCCCGAATATACCAGATCATCCAAAGATGTAACTTCCTTTGCAACACGACTCCCACCATCGACATAATATTGTGGTGTACCATCTGTTCCATTCAATCCTGCATAACGAAAACTGAAGATTGCCCCCAATGGATAACCCTTTACAGAAGCATTTCCAGAAGTTATACCGAAGACATTAATATCAGAGTCATCTATATCTATCAACTTATTCTTATTATAACCAAAGTTTAGAGTCGTAGACCATGAGAAGTCAGTTGTTCTTATATTATTACTACTCAGCATAAATTCAATACCGCGGTTATACATTGTACCATAATTCAGTGTAACTCTTCGCCATCCAAGTGTCGGATCAGCTTCCCTGTTTGCCAACAAATCATTCGAACGTTTGTTATAGAACTCCAAGGCACCTGTGATACGATTCCCAAAGAAAGCGAAATCGACACCTATGTTTGTTGTTGCTGTCTTCTCCCAACGTAGTGTTGGATTAGGTGGATTCTTAATAGCAGATGCAAAATCTCTACTCCACTGATTATAACGTGCAGCTTCTAAAGTTAGATAAGGTCCTGCATCTTTCGGAACATTTCCACCAATACCATAAGTTAACCTTAAGGTTAGATTATCAATCCATGATGCTTTACCTTTCCAAAACTTCTCTCGCATAATATGCCACGCACCACCAACTGACCAAAGTGGACGGTATTGAAACTTGGGATCTGTACCAAATAGATTTGATTGGTCTACACGAATACTACCTGTTATATCATATCGATTATCAAAACTATAAGCAGCATTACTATAAAAGGACACAAAACGATTTTCTACATCCGTTATATAATTATTATAAATAGACTGCCACATGAAATAACCATTGAGCGATTCTGTTCGCATAAGTGATGATAGTGTCAACGGATTAACAGGCTTATATCCTAAACTACTTTCATCGAAGCCCATATAATAGACAGAGGTTCCTGTAGACTTTTTTTGTCTCCGCTCTCCACCTGCAATTGCAGTAATAGAGTTTTTCCCAAATTCCTTGGAAAAGTTTAACTGTGCACGCAACGTGTAAGCAGACATATCACTTCTATACTCACCCATTTGAGAACCCTTTGGGACATTGAGTGTAAGAGTCTTCCGCATAGTATTATACTGTGCAGCATCGTTAATCATATTACGTACATAATATGATTCTGCACTATGAAACTCTGTCGTCTTACTCACAGTATTCTCAGTCTGGAAACGAATATCAAAATTTAAACCTTTTGCAATCTTAAAGTTTAATCCAAGCTGAATCTTATAATATTGATCTTTCGTTATGAAGTTCTCTTCTTTTCGATTTGTAATCGGATTAAAACTCTCATCCATAAGCCCAAGTTCTTTCAAACGTTCTAATTCATAATCGGACTTATATTTAGGAAAGTTGATTGGTGTTCCATTTTTATCGCGAAGCATTGTATATGAAGGGTAATTATGGTAGATATCTGTAAACTGTCCCATACCAGTATCACCTTTATCACGTGAAAAGCTACCTGTCACACTGAGATCAGCATTTAGCCATCTAAAGAAGCCAATGTTATCACGTAAGCTAAATCCATATCTCTCTGATGATAGATATCGAGCATTATAGCTATTCCCATCATAATTAAGGCTGACAGCATAACGATTAGCCCAATTACCACCTAAAATACTAATATTATGTTGATGCCTAACTCCTGTTTTCGTGTAGAAATCTTCAAGTTCCTTTCGATTATCTAAATTTCGATATACTTCTAAGCCTTTTTCTAATTCATTATTATCTATCATTCCTGCTCTATTCTTATACAAAAGTTCCAAAACAGGATTAACCCTTTCACGTGGGTCAAGATAGGCATATTGACCAGGATCATATTTGAATCCATCCTTTTGTAAATCAACTAACTCTCTACTATTCAACCGATGTAGTCCACTCATATTTGGGGCTGGAGTGAACTTTATACTGGCATCATATTGAACCGAAGTTTTTCCATTTCCCTTTCCATCAATAGTTGTAATAACTATAACTCCATTAGCAGCTCGTGCACCATAAATAGAGGCTGCAGCAGCATCTTTTAGGAAAGTTATATTCTTAACAACTGAAGGGTTTATACTACTGATATTTCCTTCGAAAGGGAGTCCATCTACCACAAGTAAAGGTTCATTGCGAGTAGGGCCACCACGTAAAGTTGACATACCTCTTAGATAATATTCACCATTTTGAAAAACAAGTCCAGGGACCATTCCTTCCAATCGGTTAATAATATTCGTTTGTAACTTATCTTTCAACTTATCTGCAGTTACAACATTAAACGAACCTGTTGTTCTCTCACGAGACAACGTCTGATAACCCGTTACAATAACCTCATTCAAAGGATTATCGTCAACCTTCATGACAATCTTCAAAGGACCATCATGAAGCGCAGCAACTTCCATAGTTTTCATACCTATGTATGAGATTACAAGAGTTGACTCATTAGAGTTTAGCCATATATTGAAATGTCCTTCAGCATCTGTAAGACACATATTCTTGCCATTCTTAACAGCAACGGTCACACCAATTAGGGTTTCTCCTTTTTCATCCACTATTATTCCTGATACGTGTCGTTTTTGAGACACTTCCTGTCCATTATAAAACTCACGAGTGAAAGAATCTGCGTAAGTAGATTGCACATACTGAGATAAAGGGGCTATCAATACACATAACATACATATGCGCAAATGGCACCTCTTCAATAAAACGAGAATTTCTCTTTTGACTTTGTAGGCTTCTTCTCTCATAGTAACATTGAAAATAGGTTTTTATAATCTGCAAACACGTAATCATGTAACAGAAACATATTATGGGACGAAAATAAATATTATTTTTCATAATAACAAGTAATTCTATATCTTTTTTAAATAAAATTTCAGATAAAGATACAAAACACCTCATAATTCTATTACTCCTTAGAATATCCTCACATACAGCATATTCAAATTTGCTGTCACTGCTATCACTCCAACACAAGATATAACACGCTGGATATAAAGACAATATGCGAAATGTTAAAAATGACAGCAAACTATTTTCAAAAATAATCACAGAGAAAGATTCCGCATTTATTTATATGTGACATCATCGTACACCTGAAAAACGACAATAAAATAAAGGACATCTGGAAACAGAACGTCACCAGATATCCTTTTAATATTCTATATAGTTGTTTTAGAACTATATGCTTTCAATGAAAAGAGAAGGACTTGTATCCCTTTTATATATTGAATTTAAGCTCTTTATTTGACTGCTGCAGCCTTCTCGGCCTTAAGGCGTTTATGCTCCTCCAGCATCTTTGCTGCACGCTCATGGGCGATGCGAGCAGGCTCACTTGTAGCCTCATCTTCAGGACGGATACGCATAGTATTGGCAAGATTGACAAGATCTTTCACTGCTTCTCCACCTGCAATAAGTCCAGCTGCAGCTGGTACCCACGCATTAGAGCTTGGAATAGTATGACGGTCAGTACACTTACGCATATCCTTATCGGGACAGATACAGTGGAAACGGCAAGAGATCTCTGGTTGTTCGATACTCTCAAGCGGTTCTTCAGGACTGTATACTACTTTAAGATGCTTAATCTTTGTCTTACGAAGTTTCTTACGAATCACCTTCGCCAATGGGTCGTTGATCGTCTTGAAGATATCAGTCACATGGAACTGTGTGGCATCAAGTTTATAAGCAGCACCCATACAAGAAAGCAATGGGATATTCATTTCATGACAACGATAGATAAGATCAAGCTTAGCTGTTACAGTATCAATACAATCAATGACATAATCATAATGAGAGAAGTCGAACTGATCGGCGTTATCAGGCAAATAGAATGTCTGATATTTCCGCACGATACATCGTGGATTGATTGAGTGAATGCGCTCTTCAGCGACATCTACTTTATGCTTTCCCACTGTTCGAGTGGTAGCAAGGAGTTGTCGGTTGACATTTGTTAGACAAACACGGTCGTCATCAATAACATCAATAGCTCCCACGCCACTACGTGCCAATACTTCTACTGCATATCCACCAACACCTCCTACACCGAAGACTGCGACACGACTACCATTAAGCGTATCGATAGCGGGCTTACCAAGAAGAAGTTGTGTTCTTGAAAATTGATTCTGCATTGTTTTATTATTATCCTTTATTTAGATTACAGAGATAGTGCAAATGAAAACAAAAGAAAGCTTGCTTTCATTTTGTCGAGTCCTACCTATCTTATTCAAAGATAGTGCAAATGAGAATAAAAGAGAACTCGTTCTCACTTTGTCGAGTGCAGCCTATCATGTGCAAAAGTACGAAAAAAATAAGAAAAAAGGGATTTATTCTATTTTACTAAACGTATTGACAACGGTTCGACAGTGATAAGATGACGCTTATAGAGATCGCCAACGGCACGTTTATACACCTTCTTCGATACTTGGAAACGTCGTTTGATATCCTCTGCTTCGCTCTTATCGCCAAGATCACATACTCCGTCGTTATCATTCAAATATTGAAGCAGGGTCTCAGCAAAGTCTTCTGCATGCTGTTGTCCTGTGGGTTGAAGAGTACAATCAATCTTACCATCACGGCGAACAGTAGAGATATAGCCCTTCAAACGGTCGCCAGTGTGGACATACTGGAACACTTGATCCTCATAGATGAGCCCTGGATACTGATTGTCGACAATGACCTTAAAACCAAGGTCGGTTTTCTGCCATACCAACAGGTCAACCTCCTGTCCGTGTTTATAGCCACGTGGTTGCTCGTTAAGGTAATGTTCCACCTTTGCAGAGGCCACAAGACGATAGCTTTCTTCGTCAAGATGAATATAAACAATATAGCTATT
>ENA-OWLC01000523-OWLC01000523.1-metagenome-genome-assembly--contig:-NODE-523-length-10276-cov-3.895998_pt1 | contig 10276 bp, 5 predicted proteins | sample MGYA00245344_ERZ651092 | MGnify/ENA primary metagenome ERZ651092 (study PRJEB26857, sample SAMEA4031755) | metagenome | biome: human; feature: oral; material: saliva | place: Philippines | collected 2014 | study... | reverse complement strand
ATTGTGCAAGGTTGCGGTTAGCCAAGCGCAAGCAGGTGCTCATATGGTGGCGCCATCTGATATGATGGATGGCCGTGTAGGTGCTATTCGTGAAGCTCTTGATGAAGCTGGTTTCACCAATGTATCCATCATGAGTTATGCTGCAAAATATGCATCTGCCTACTATGGTCCATTCCGTGGCGCTGTTAATTCAGCACCGCAATTTGGGGACCGTAAATCCTACCAAATGGATCCTGCCAATCGCTTAGAAGCAATGCGTGAAATTGAACTCGATATCGCTGAAGGTACGGATATTATCATGATTAAACCGGCATTATGCTATTTGGATATCGTTCGCGAAGCCCGTGATCGTTATGAATTGCCATTGGCTGTCTACAATGTATCCGGCGAATATGCAATGGTTAAAACGGCTGCAGCTGCTGGTCTTATCGATGAACAACGCCTTGTTATGGAAACGATGCTCTCCATGAAACGAGCTGGTGCTAAGATTATCATTACATACCATGCCCTTGATGTGGCACGTTGGCTTAAACAATAAGGAGTGACTATGTTACAACTAGGTAAATCAGAAAAAGCGTTTGATGAAGCAAAGCGATATATGCCAGGTGGCGTTAATAGTCCTGTTCGCTCCTATCGTAGCGTAGGCTCAAACCCTCCATTTATTAGCTCCGCTAGTGGCAGCCGCATCTATGATATCGATAACAACGAATACATCGACTATGTGTTGAGCTGGGGCCCTATGATTTTGGGCCATGCGAACCCTGAAGTTATTGCTAGCTTGCAAGAGGCGATTCCTCGCGGCACTAGCTATGGTGCGCCTACACTACTAGAAACAGAATTGGCTAAAAAGGTGCAAGCCTTCATGCCATCTATGGAGGTTATCCGCCTCGTTAACTCTGGTACAGAGGCGACTATGAGTGCTTTGCGCGTAGCTCGTGGCTATACTGGTCGCGATCGGATCGTGAAATTCGTTGGCTGTTATCATGGTCATAGTGATGCGCTCTTGGTAAAAGCTGGCTCTGGCCTTGCTACCTTTGGCGTGCCAGATAGCCCTGGTGTACCTCAAGGTGTAGCAGAAAATACCATAACCTTGCCGTACAATGACTCTGATGCGGTTCGCAAATTATTCGACGAAATCGGCGATACTATTGCGGCTATCATCGTAGAACCTGTAGCAGGCAACATGGGCTGTGTGCCTCCAGAACCAGGCTTCCTTGAAACCTTGCGAGAAGTAACTAAGGCTCATGGTGCAGTATTGATCTTTGACGAAGTTATGTGTGGCTTCCGCGCTAGTAGTGGTGGTGCACAAAAACGTTACAATATTAAACCTGACCTTACATGCCTAGGTAAAATCGTTGGCGGCGGCATGCCACTCGCTGTATTTGGTGGCTCTCGTGAGATTATGAACCAAATCGCACCAGCTGGTCCTATTTACCAAGCCGGTACATTGAGTGGTAACCCAATTGCCGTTACCTCTGGTCTTGCCACACTTTCTATTTTGCAACGGGATCCAACTATCTTTAAACAAGTTGAAGACGCAACTATTGCCCTTTGTGAAGGCTTTGAACGTTTGGCAGCACAATACAATGTGCCTGTTGTAGTACAACGTGTAGGCTCCATGTTCACCATCTTCTTCACTGATAAACCAGTTAAGAACTTTGATGATGCAGCAGCTTGCAACGAAGAACAATTCAAAATGTTCTTCCACCATAACTTGAGCCATGGTATTTACTATGCGCCAAGCCCTTATGAAAGTAACTTTGTATCTATCTGCCATAAGAGCAGTGAAATCGAACGCACATTAGCCGTAGCTGATGAAGCTTTCAAAAAAATCAGTGATACACTACTATAAAGATTAGTGATACACTACTATAAAAATCAGTGATAAATTATTATAAAAGTATATAGTTTGTAGTTGTTTATGTATCGATGTAGGTGATGAACATGCAGTTTTATAAGAACTTAAAGCGTGCTCGCGTGCGCATGGGCAAAAGCCAAATCGAAGTAGCAAAGGCCGTAGGTATCAGTAATGCGGCGCTTTCAAATTACGAAACAGGGTATCGCGAACCAGATTTAGATACACTCTGTGCCCTGTCTCGCTATTATGGATTGACCTTGGATGAGCTGCTAGATGTAAATGGAGAACAACACGAGCCCATCTATGATCTCAGTCCTGTACTCAAAAATAAATACATCGCCTATAAAGGTGACGTATTCGAGTTGAAAGACTCACAAAAACGTGCGCTCTTGCGCGAGCTAGATAATCTATTTACTAAATTTGAGAAATCAAAGGTAGAAGATAAAAGTAGCAAGCCAAAAACGTACAAACATGGGAACCCACATATCAATCGAGCGGGGTTACTGGGAGCTGGCCTTGGAAGTAGTCGAGCAACAAAACGATAAGATTTTTTTACTAAACGTGAAACTATTGACATAAAAAAAAAAATACCTTACACTTATCTTGTGAACTTTATAATATGTCTTTAGCTAGACTCTGGACGTAATTATAATAGTTTACAGCATAAATTAATATTAAAAGGAGCCTAGATGGTCGTTTATAGATTGCTATGAACGTCGTCTAGGCTCTTTTATATATGATACTTATAAATTTTATTTGGTTCTACCAAATTTTAACCAATCATAAAATCTGATTAGTCTCTTAAATGCTGTTGAAACTGTAGGCACTGAAAAGATATTAGGGATTTCATGATAAGCTTTATCTAGAAATATGAAGAGTTCATCAATATCGATATTATCCTGTGGTAGATATTGTATTTCAGAGATTGCTTTATGTATTGGATTTGTATTGCTTATTGTCTGAATAGTATCATTTATATAGTTTCGTTTATATTTTATATTAATTAGCGTATTATTTAATAGTTTGTCAATTTCCTCAGTTTTAGCATTTTCAGGAATTTCAGAAATTAAATTATGTTCAATTTCTGGATATGTATTATCTGCATTTTTTAGCAGTTTATAAACTGGCAATTTATTATTAGCTTTATATAGTTGAGGATAAGCTTGTGTTAATAAATCATCTGCTGTGAATTTTAGAGTGTCATATAATATGTTTAGATACCAATCTATTGTTAAAATACCTGTAAGACCGAATAAACTACGTGTTCCAGGCTTAGATAATGTAAATACTAAATCTTCTGGTTTTATATGAGTATCGTCAATATTAACAAGTATATTTTTTACATTGGTTGTTGTTAAAGTATGTTCATAAAATGATTCGCGATATAAACGTAATAATTTTATAGGGACTGATGGTCTTACTATTTGTAATGCTTCATATAAGTCGCTATAGTTACGTAACTGGATATTAATCATAGGTATATGTGTTTGATTGACTTCATATTGATTTGTTTGAATGGTAATATCTGGATCTTTATCTTTTGCACGGGTTACCATAATAAATCGATTACTTAATTTCTCTAGAGTTTTATTATCTAAACATTTTGCAATATCAGAGATGATTTGTTTAATATTAGAATCAGAGAGAGAATAACCCATAAATATAATAGGATACTCAACAAAGATAGTAAGTAATTTTGCAGCAAGGTATTTTGACTGCTCATTAAATTTTATATAGTCATCTTGATTAATTACAATTGTATTTGGATTACTAACAGAGCCATGAATTTTATAAATTTCGCCTAGCTCTTGAAGTGAAGAAAATAACAAATCTTTCTGGCTAATATATGTTTTGAAATCTGGCATCATATCTTCTATATAGGTATCATAGTTCGTGGTAATAATACCGGATATATTGTTAGACAATACTTCTTTTAATAGAGTCTCTTCATTTTCATAGCTTGCATTAGGTGACATGATATTTTGTAGATATTCTGCAATGGCACATTTGAATGGCGATACCCCTTGCTGGATTAATTCTTTAGAAGCTGTCGTTAACTCAAATATACTTTGATCAGTAAACCATTGATTATCAAATTCATCTCCAATGATGCTACCTAATAATGGATAATTATCATGTGCACGGTGTTTATAACGAGCAAATGCAAATTCATTGTTTGGATTTAAGAGATTAGAAAAATATTTTAATAATGAATCCCAATTGGGGAGATTACAATAGCGGCGTGTTATACCTGAACCAATAAATAAAAATGGTGTTGTGTTAAATGAACTGACAATGTTGAGCAATTTTTCTTTTGTTGATTCTGTTTGTAGACTCATAAAAAATCTCCTTATTAGCCAATATATTTTCACTATTAGTATAGCAGAAAAGGATAAATATAAATAGTATATACCAAACAAATGTTTGTCGATGCTTGTAGAATAAAAATTGTATAACAGTAGAGTCTCTGTGTATGCTAAGAAAGACGTTATTAATGAAGGTGGCACCATTACACAAACTAATGCAGCTGGTTCCACAAAGGTTAGTGCGGGGCGCGATGTAATTAATAAAGGCGTACAGTATGAGGCCGGTAATAGCAAGGTTGAGTGGAACAGTAGCAACAACCGTCGTGAAACGATTACTGGTGTAGATCAAGGCCGTATTGGTGGTGCTGGTCAAACAACAGTAGTAGCAGGCCGAGATGTATCTATGGAGGCAGGTATTGTCTCCTCTGATGTGAATACAACTGTTACGGCAGGTCGCAATGTAACGATGAAAGCAATGAATGCTACACATGAACTTGAAGAACATCGTTTCGATAAAGGTAAATCTGGTGGTGGACACTCTCAAACGACTCAGTCTCATGATCTTGTTAAAGCTCAATCATCTGTTGGTAGTAGCATTGAAGGTAAGAACGTTTCTATTGTAGCCTCTGATGCCGTACAACTTGAAGGCAGTCAACTATTAGCAGCAGACACAGTACAAGTATCTGGTAATACGGTTGAACTAAATACAGCGAAGGCAAATAGTACAGTCAATCATGTGTATGTAGATAAAAAGAAAAGCTTAGTAAAACGTGAAAGTACCAATGCAGTTGATGATGTAACTACTACAGTTGTAACAGGATCCACCGTAGGTGGTAAAGATATACAGCTCACAAGTGCTCATGATGTAATAGGTCGATCGGCTCAAATTATAGGTGAACATACAGTAGATGTTATGGCTGGTGGTAAAGTAGAATTAGGTGCAGATAAAGTGATTACAGATGGTACTAGTGTGTATCGTCATAAGAAGTCGGGGTTACTTGGTAGTACAGGGATAGGCTTTACTATAGGTAAAGAAAAACACAATATAGATGAAGCTAACCATGAAGAATCTACTGTACGAAATACAATTGCAAGCACGAAAGGTACTGTTACTGTCAAAGCGAATGATATCGTTCATCTCACAAGTGCTGATATTGTTGCTAAAGAAGGTGCTGTGTTAGAAGGTTCTGCCGTTACATTGGATGGAAATATAGATTATAACCACATATCCCATGATGAACGCTACAAAAAAACTGGTCTTACCGTATCCTTAGGTGGTGCAATAGCAAATACACTTACAAATGCAACGCGTACTATAAAACAAGCTGGTGGCCGAGATGATAAACGGTTAGCTGCACTTGAACTCAATGAAGCGCGTAAACAATTGCAAGATGGATATGAAGCAGTAGATGCAGCTTTACATGGAGAAAAAATACGTGATGCCGTAACAGGTAAAGTTGATAAAGTAGACGGTAAAGCTAAACGAGGCGCTAAAAATATTGATGATGCTATTAACTTATCTGTAAGCATTGGTAGCACTTCTAGAAAACAAGGGCAAGTAGTAGATACAAACACATATCAAGGGGGCACTCTTGTTAGTGATGGTAATGTACATATCAAAGCTCGTGATGCCAAGGATAGTGGTATTCATGTAACTGGTGAAACAGTACAAGCCAAAAATTTAGTATTAGATAGTGCTAGTGATATCAACCTTGCAGCCGGTAAAAATACTGTAGATGTTAAGAATACTTATAAAAACTCTGGTTGGAGTGTAGGTGCGGATATTAGCTTAACTGGTGGCGGTCTTCTCGATATTAATGCGAGTGGACATATGGTGCGTCAAGATGGCGATACCCATCAAGAAAGCTATGTACCAACGACAATAAAAGCAGTACAATTAGCTCAACTTAAAGCAAAGCAAGATACTAATATTATTGGTTCTACTGTATCTGGTAAGAAAGTTGAAGTTGATACAGGTCGTGATTTACATATGCAAAGTTTACAAGATGTAGATAATTTTAAAGAACACAGTAAGTCTGGCGGATTTTTGGTATCATCCAAACCAAATATCAAGAATCCAACAGGTACTATCGGGATTAGCATAGGGCGTATAGACAGTAAATGGAAAAGCGTGACTCACCAAGCAGGTATTTATGCTGGAGAAGATGGCTATGATATTAATGTAGGAAATGGTACTATATTAGAAGGTGCTATTATTAAAAGTGAGGTTCCAAAAGCTAAGAATAGATTGACTACTAAATCTCTTGAGATGAAATATATTCAAAATGAGGCTGAATATTCAGTTCGAGAGAATGGAGTACAATATAATAAATTTGGAGATATAAAGTCAAAAAGTAAAGATGAATTAAACAAGATTTATAAAGAGCTTGGATTAACTCCAACAGGTGGTCTTGGTGCTAATGGTAAGTCTACATCTGTCACAAAAAGTGTGATTAGTGATGGTATAATCACTAAGAATGGAGATATAGTGGATGTAAAAATGTTAAATAATGATATAGAACATTCACTAAATACATTACAAGTAATTTTTAATCGCAAATCTATTGAAGAGAAACAAGAATTGGCGAATCTATTCAGCATTAATGCTAATGAAGCCATCCATCAAATTGCAAAACATGAAGGATGGAAAGATGGAGATCCCCGTAAAATTGCATTGCATGCGTTATTTGGAGGTGCTACCTCTTCGTTAGGTGGCTCTAAATTTTCAGAGGGTGCTTATGTAGGTGGCTTAACTGAAGCTATGATGCCAGAATTAGAGAAAATGGCTGGAACAATAACTGGCCCAGATGGAAAGAAATATGTAAATCCAGAGCGTTTGCAACAAATAGCTTATATTTTCGGCTATGCTGTTAATAAGAGTTTAGGTCAAAGTGGCCAGTCTGGAGCTTATGTGGCACGTATGGGAGCTAAATATAATCAAGAGGGAGATTGGACGCCCCCTATAGCAACAGATCAAGTTGTTGGAGGTGAAAGTATAGATACTCAAGCTTATAATGTCTCAATGCGTGCACTTGGTAATCCTACCGAAGTTATTTCAGATGAAGAGCAGTATACGGAGTCTTATATGCCCCCTATAGCAACAGATCAAGTTGTTGGAGGTGAAAGTGAAGCTACTCAAGCTTATAATGTCTCAATGCGTGCCATTAGTAATCTTAACGAAGCTAGTTCAGATGAAGAGCAGTATACAGAGTCTTATATGCCCCCTATAGAAACAGATCAAGTTGTTGGAGGTGAAAGTGAAGCTACTCAAGCTTATAATGTTTCAATGAATGCAATTAGTAATCCTACCGAAGTTACTTTAAAAGATATTAATCGTGCTATTAATGTGACTGGTGGAGTGGCTGGTAGTAGCTTAGTTGGTAGGGCATTGCATTATGAAGGAATGCAGCTGACTGATAAAGTTATATCAACTAATATGGCACAAAAGATTGCTAAGCCTTTGGCTAAAAGTGCGACAAAAGCTGTACTGATGGAAGTCGGGGGACTGGCTGGTGATACTACGTTTACTGCAATTAATATGAATCAAAATAGAATCGAGTTTGAAGGTCGCCCTGATTTAATTGAAAAAGCCGATGAATTAGATGAAACATCACTTGCAATAGGAGCGGGTGGTTCAGCTGCTACAATGGTTGTGGGGGCGGCTCAGCCAGTTGCTGGTGTTGCTGTTGGTGGAGTTGCTATACTTGGAAATACTGTATATGGATTTAATGCTGAACTTGAAAAGGAAAAATTGAGGGAAGAGTATCGTCAATGGAAACAAGAGGTGAAAAATGAGTAAGCTTAATCTGTTAGGTCTAGAATTTATTATTGTATCTATAGTGTTGAGTGTAATACTTTATAAACTTGAAATAAGTAAGCATATCATTGACGAAGACTATGAATATATAAAAAAACATAGAATTTTTGGTAGCCTAACAAAGTATTTATCTATAATCTCTATTATAAGTTTAGTGGTATTAAATCTTAAATTTTTAATGGATAAAGATTATAAATTTATAGTAGATTATGGCAGTATTTGGTTGATTTTCTTCTTTTTTACAATACTCACGGGGTTTTGTCAAAAAAGAGATAGTATATATTTTAAAGAGGGCCTTATTGCAGCGTTTTCTGCATTATGGGGGATTATCGTGTTTGCTTATGCGTTTAGAAAAGTCCTTTTTTAAATAGAAAATATATATTGTTTTACTATATTAGACTAATGATATGGAATTCTTTAAGAAACCATAGCAAAGGGGCACCTCGAAGGAGGTGCCCCTTTAGTTATTAATAAGGAAAACTACACTTTATTAACAGGGAAATTCTTTATGCTATACTTTAAACTGTGTTAATATGATAAAATAAACGGTATAAATACTTCAACAACTAGGTTTATTTCCTATAATGACCCATAATTAAATTTGAGTAATACTAACGGTTCTATTGACAATTCTATAGAACCGTTATATTATAATTTCATACTTTAACAAAGTAAAGTGATAAAATAGAAAAGTATCGATATAGGTAAAAATTTTCTCATAGTAAATAGAAGGTTCATATAACGCATTTAAAACTAGTTATATGATGCTTTCACAGGCATGAGAAATGAAATGATAGAAAGGATGTTTACGATGGTACAGCAGCAATTACCTACGGGGTTCCGTGATGATATAGGGGCCGTAGCGGAGCGCAAGGATGATGTGAGCCAATATGTGCTCGGTCTATGTCGTAGTCGCCAATACACAAAGATCTCTACACCTCTTGTGGAGTACAAGGATGTATTTAATGGCTATGCAATGGGGCGCGGTCAGCATATGTACGAGTTCATGGATAGTTCTGATGAGTCCGTCGTAATTCGTCCTGATTTGACCATGCCAATCGGTCGTTTCTTGGCGACTACTAATATTGAACTACCTCGCACGTTCTATTACTTAGGCGACGTATTCATGAAAAATAAAAAGCACCGCGGTGATGTGAACCAAGTAACGCAAGGCGGCATTGAGATGGTCGGCTATGAAGGCATTGAAGCTGAGCAAGAGTGCTTCGCCATTATTAAAGAGGTAAACGAAACTCAGCTCGGTAATAATTTGCTATTAGAAATTGGGGATGCTCGTTTCTCCCGAGCTATTACCGATGCACTTGGCCTTAGTGATGAAGAAAAATCTGAGCTCTTAGAGGCTTTATTTACTAAATACTTACCACGCTATAACGAGTTGATTTCCGACTTTAAAAATAGTGCGTTATATCCATTCTTAACTGTGTGGCCTCGCTTGTTTGGTACGGTACAAGATATTAAGGATGAGCTTAATCAAATCATCTTGCCTGCAGCAGCACAACGTATTTTAGACAATCTCGTAGATATGGCTAACCAAGTGGCTCAAACAGGCCAACAGGTTCGCATCGACGTGTCTACAGAGCCTCTCCAATCCTACTACACCGGCCTTACATTTAGAGGCTATGTGGACGGCGTGTCCCAATACATCGTCAGTGGCGGTCGTTATGACGGCTTGCTATCTAGCTTTGATGGTACACCGATGCCTGCGGTTGGCATGGCTTTCAACATCGATGTGTTGACCGATGTGACCTTGAATGGTGAAAGCAACAATCAAGATAATGGTAAATTGCGTATCGCTCTTACAAAGGGCCGCGTAGAGAAAGATTTTATTCCTCTCTTGGAGTCCTGTGGCGTAGACTGTGAGCCATTGCGTAACAAGGCGCGTAAGCTCATCATTCCGTTGGGCGATTCTATAGAGGTTATCCTCGCTAAAGGTCCTGATGTAACAACATATTTAAAGAATGGCGTTGTAGACCTCGGTATCGTTGGTAGTGATGTACTAGACGAACAAGACGATACTAGCTATGAAATGCTAGATTTACAAACTGGTAAATGCCAATTTATCTTGGCCTCTTTGGCAGGCTATGATCCTAAAGAAGGCCGCCGCCAACGTATCGGTACAAAGTACCCAACCATTACAAAACAGTACTTTGGGGCTCAAGACGTGGAAATCATCAAAATTGAAGGCTCCGTTGAGTTGGCTCCGTTAGTAGGACTTGCTGATGCCATCGTAGATATTACAGAAACTGGCACAACCTTACGGGAAAACAACTTAGAAAT
>ENA-OWLC01000519-OWLC01000519.1-metagenome-genome-assembly--contig:-NODE-519-length-10311-cov-5.996977_pt1 | contig 10311 bp, 9 predicted proteins | sample MGYA00245344_ERZ651092 | MGnify/ENA primary metagenome ERZ651092 (study PRJEB26857, sample SAMEA4031755) | metagenome | biome: human; feature: oral; material: saliva | place: Philippines | collected 2014 | study... | reverse complement strand
GCACTCTCTCGTGAGAAGGATGCATGGATTTTTACAGACGAAATCATCGTCAATCAGAAGTAAACGAATACTTGATGAGCCGTTGAATGACGGCTCTATCAAGACAAATAAAACAAGAAGATTAAAACAATTCAGTATATGAAAAAAAGGTTCTTAACTTTAATGGCGTTTGCTGCAACCAGTCTTTTCGCTTTTGCGCAGGACTATACGCAGTATGTTGACCCATTTATTGGAACAGGCGGACACGGACATGTGTTCCTTGGAGCTAATGTTCCATTCGGTAACATTCAGGCTGGTCCTACACAGAAGAAGCAGGGCTGGGACTGGTGTTCTGGTTATCATTACAGCGATTCAACAGTTATCGGTTTCGGACAGATGCACCTAAGCGGTACGGGTATTGGTGACTTGGGTGATGTATCACTCCTCCCTACTACCAATCCAGCACAGCGTGAGGTGAAGTTTGCCCATCGTGCCGAGCATGTAACCCCTGGTTACTACTCTGTAATGTTGGCTTCTGGTGTTCGTGTAGAGTTGACTGCGACCCAGCGTGTAGCCTTCCATCGTTACGCTTTTCCTGCTGATGCAACAAAGGGTTACGTTATTTTGAACCTCTCACAGGGTATCGGATGGGACAAGATGACCTCTTGCAGTTTCAAGCAGGAGTCGGCTAAGACCGTCAGTGGCTACCGTATGTCACAAGGATGGGCTAAAGACCAGCGCGTTTACTTTGTGGCAGAGTTCTCACAGCCTGTTAAGTTGGAGTCAAACGAGCGTGATACCATCGGTGTCTTTGCTTTCGACAATGCTGAGCAGCCACTTCTCGTGAAGGTAGGAATCTCTGCTGTGAGTGTTGAGAACGCTCGATTGAATATGCAGAAGGAACTTCCAGGTTGGGACTTCCGCAATGCTGTTGCTCAGGCAAAGGATGAGTGGAACCGTGAGTTGAGTAAGATTGCAATCAAGACACAGGACGAGAGTGCAAGAAAGATATTCTATACAGCATTGTATCACTCAATGATTGCACCTTCTGTCTTCAATGATGTAAACGGCGAATACCGTGGTGCAGACGGTAAGACACATAAGGGTGACTTCATTGATTACACTACCTTCTCACTTTGGGATACCTATCGTGCAGCACATCCATTGATGACGATTATTCATCCAGAGAAGCAGCGCGACATCGCACAGACCATGCTTCATATCTTTAAGGAGCAAGGCAAGTTGCCAGTATGGCATCTTGTGGGCAATGAGACAGACTGTATGATTGGTAATCCGGGCGTTCCTGTGCTTGTTGATATTGCACTGAAAGGCTATGATGTAGATAAGAATGCAGTCTTTGAGGCTGCTAAGGCATCTGCAATGCTTGATGAGCGTGGCATGGGGTTGTTGAAGAAGTATGGTTATATTCCTTGTGATCTCGACCCAGAGCATGAGACAGTAGCAAAGGGATTGGAGTATGCTTTGGCTGATGCATGTATTGCAAAACTCGCCAAGGAATTGGGTAAGACAGCTGATTATAAGTACTTCTCAAAGCGCAGTCAGTCGTATCGTGACTTCTACTTCGATAAGAAGACGAAGTTTATGCGTGGTGTAACATCTGATCGTAAGTTCCGTGAACCATTCGATCCATTCAGTACTGTTCACCGTCAGGACGACTATGCTGAGGGTAATGCTTGGCAGTATGTATGGTTGGTACCACATGATGTGCATGGTCTTGTAGCTGCTTTCGGTGGTGAGAAACCATTTGTTTCAAAACTCGACTCCCTCTTCATCGTTAGTGGTGATATGGGAGCAGAGGCTTCACCAGACATCACTGGTCTGATTGGTCAGTACGCACACGGTAACGAGCCAAGCCATCATATCCTCTATATGTACAACTATGTGGGTCAGCCTTGGAAGGCAGCGGATAAGATTCGCTATGTACTCAAGAACTTATACCACGACGACTTCGATGGTTTGAGTGGTAACGAGGATGTGGGTCAGATGTCTGCATGGTACATTCTTTCCTCTCTTGGCATGTATCAGGTAGAACCTGCTGGTGGCAAATATATCTTCGGTACACCGCTCTTCGATGAGGCTACGGTGAACGTTGGAGGTGGTAAGACCTTCCGCATTGTGGCACATAACAACAGCGATAAGAATATTTATATTCAGAGTGCTAAGTTGAATGGCAAGCCTTATACCCGTTCTTACATTGACTTCAAGGACATCAAACGTGGTGGAACACTTGAGTTTGTAATGGGTAGCAAGCCTTCTCAGTTTGGTGTTAAGCCTGCTGATAGACCCTAAAAGCTTTTGGAGTTAAGGAGTTAAGGAGTTGAAGGGAGTTAAGACAAATGTATTGTTGGACTATATTAATAAAAAACATTACGTTGATATTGAAGTCATCAGATTTTATCCATATAACATTTGTCTTAACTCCCTTCAACTCCTTAACTCCTTCACTCCTAATAGTGCATCAATCTTTAATACTAAATAAACAGCTATGACGAATTTTAATGATGTTGTATCACAGTTCCGTATTGAGGGAACTGTTGAGAGTGTAAGTCCAATTGGTAATGGACTGATCAATGAAACACTGCGTGTAAAAACTGTAGATGCTAATACGCCTGATTATATCTTGCAGCGTATTAACAACGCTATATTCACCGATGTAGACCTGTTGCAGCATAATATCGAACTTGTAACTGACCATATCCGCCACAAGTTGATGGAGAAAGGTGAGACAGATATCGAACGTAAGTGTCTGCGTTTCGTACAGGCTAAGGACGGTAAGACCTACTACAAGGATGCTGACAACCTCTACTGGCGTGTGAGTGTCTTCATTCCTAACGCTGTTACAAAAGAGGAAGTAAACCCAGAGAGCGCTTTCTGCTGTGGTGAAACCTTCGGTAACTTCCAGAATATGTTGGTTGATTTGAAGGAACCATTGGGAGAGACAATCCCAGACTTCCACAATATGGAACTTCGTCTGCGCCAGTTGCGTGAGGCTGTAAGTGCTGATAAGGCTGGTAGAGTGGCTTCTGTGAAGGATATGATTGCTGAGTTAGAGAGCTATGCAGACGAGATGTGCCTTGCTGAACGCCTCTATCGTGAGGGCGCATTGCCTAAGCGTATCTGCCACTGTGATACAAAGGTGAACAATATGATGTTTGATAAGGATGGTAAGGTGCTCTGTGTTATCGACCTTGACACCGTAATGCCAAGCTTTATCTTCTCTGATTATGGCGACTTCTTGCGTACTGGTGCTAACCACGTGGCTGAGGATAGCGACAATTACGATGCTGTCGGACTGAAAGAAGATGTCTTCTGCTCATTTACTGAAGGCTATCTTAGTACGGCAGGCAACTTCCTTACTCCTGTAGAGACAAGTCATCTGCCATACGCTGTAGCACTGTTCCCATACATGCAGTGCGTTCGTTTCTTGACAGATTACATCAACGGAGACGTTTATTTCAAGGTGAAATACCCAGAGCATAACCTCGTTCGCTCACGTAATCAGCTCTTGCTCTATCGTGACGTACGTCGTCATGACCAGATGATGGCTGACTTTGTGAAGAAAACATTGAAACAATGAAACAATTAAAGGTAAAACGTTTGGAGTGTCAGCAGGTGAAAGCTGTTGACATTCCAGCCCTTTTCAAGGATAATAGCGTATCTTATAATAAGATAGATACAGTAGACTGGGCAGCAGAATTCCCTTATTGTCCACAGGTTGAGTTTGCTATTGCTCATAAAGGCGATGCTATTCTGTTGCATTATCGAGTTGAAGAAGACAGCGTGCGTGCTGAGGCTGGCACCGACTTAGGTCCAGTTTGGCAGGATTCATGCTGTGAGTTCTTCTGCAGTCCTGATGAAGAAGGAGGTTATTATAACCTTGAAAGCAACTGTATCGGTACGATATTGCTGTGCAATGGACAGGGACGAGAGAATCGTACTCATGCTCCAGCAGCCGCCTTAGAGCAGATTGATCGTTGGTCATCTTTGGGTCGTGAGCCCTTCGAGATGAGAGAGGGACGACAGGCATGGGAACTCGCTCTCGTTGTTCCTGTTAGTTCTTACTTCCGTCATACAATAGAGAACCTCTCTGGAAAGACGATAAGAGCCAATTTCTATAAGTGTGGTGACAAGACATCGCAGCCTCATTTCCTCTCTTGGAATCCCATTACTTTGCCTTCTCCCGACTTCCATTGTCCCGCCTTCTTCGGCGAACTGAACTTTGAGTAAACGATAAAAGAAATAAAATGTAGTAAGTTTTAGGGGTATGAAAAAGTCCCTATCACTTACTACATTTCTTTTTTATATACCCGAAGGAATGGTGTTTCCGTTAAATTTGTGTCTGCATGTCGTATAGCTTTAACGGAAGATGCGAGGTTATTCATTAAATAAAAACATGGCTAAGACGCTCATCTTCCTATTTTATTATTATCCTTCGACACAGAAATCCTTTTCATTTTGATACTTCAAAAACCGCAGATAGAGTTCTGAAAAATCATTACATAATTTCATGTAAAACATCTATTAATAAGGGTGAAGTCACGAACAAAAAGTGAGTTCATAACCTGCAGGAAATCAATAGGTTATAAAGTAATAAAATAAAAGGTGCTTAATTGGACTTCAAAAGGGCGTTAGTAAGGGTCTTAAAGGGCACCTTTTGCAAATCAATTAAGCGTCTTTTAGAAGCCAAAAGAGCATGTATTGATTTTGAATGACATAAAAATAGTTTACAAACATCAGGAATATGAGAATAAAGGATATTGTCTTTTGAAGGTAAATAAAAGACGCCTACGTTTACTTTCGGTTAAAACATTAATTATTGTGACGTTTCAACTCTTGCGCTACGCAAGAAATACTTGCGTCACGAAAAATAATTTTCGGTTTACTTGGAATTGACAAACTTATTCCTTACCTTTGCAAAGTAGTATAAATCAAAAACATCAATAACTTAGCTCAGTTGCTTTTTAGCAGTTACAATATATTACAATTATGGGAACAGACGCATAACTACATACCTTTTATACACCGATAATCATACATGAAATTGTGGGATTTTTAAGGACATATATATCAAGTACATGTTCTTTCCTTGCATCACTTTGTTCTATACTTAGTATAATATTAATGCTTGTGAGCAATGAGACTTATACGCTTATTGCTTTAATTGTCTTATGCCTTGGGTTTATTATTTTAATATATGGAATCCTCAGAGGTATAAATAAAATCGTTTTAGATAATTCTTCAGAAGACTATCGTCGCATCTCCTCCTTCTGTATCTTTCAGTCACATGATGGGGTAAAATCTACGTTTGAATCTTTTCGAATGATACAATGTAAGCGTTTGTTTCTTACTGACATACCCTATAATTTCAAATGGACAGGAAGTATTCGCCCAAAGTTGTCATCTACATCGCAAATCATAGAAGACATTGTCTTTCATGATGATGAAAAGAAATGGGATGAAGCAAAGATAAAGTTTAAACATCCCCTTAAATACAATGAGAGTACAGTTATTCATATAAAGACTGAGAATGATGATCCTGACCATAAGGCACAGCCGTGGATTAGCTGTAAGTTAGACTCTCCTATAGATATGATGACTTTCCGCGTTCTGTTATCATACAAAGATGCAAACTTTAATAAGCCAGCAATACTTGAATACAAGGATTTGAATACGCAGATAGATGGTGACTATAAAGCCTTAGAAAGTGTTCCTTTTGATAAGGGAAACAAAATGTATTCTTATTGTTGTGCTAATCCGCAGCCTGGTCGTATATACAGACTAAGATGGGAGAGGTAAAGAATCATATTGGTAATCAAGGATATTAGAATAGATTCTGATTATTTGTAGGATTTCAAGCTAAAAGTTATCATTCTCTGGAAGATTGAAAAGACCATTCTTGTCCTCAATATTGAGTACATAGAATGGTCTTTTCTTATTGGATTATTTCAAATTATATAATCATTAGAATGATTATTACAATTTGTTGTGTCCCTTTTCTTTTTCCAATAACCAAGCTTTTCGGGCTGTTCCTCCTGCATATCCTCCTAATTCTCCATTGCTTGCCACAACTCTATGGCAGGGGATGATGACCATTAAAGGATTGTGGTGGTTGGCATTACCCACAGCGCGAGCAGCTTTGTTTCTGCCTATACGTCTTGCTAATTCAGCGTAAGAAAGCGTTTCTCCGTAAGGGATTTGTCGCAAACCTTCCCATGCGAGTAGCTGAAAGGAAGTGCCATTTAATCGCATAGGGAGGTTAAAAGTCTTGCGCTTATGAGTGAAATATTCCGTTAATTGACGGCAAGCCTCAGTCAGTAACACACTGTTCTGTTCCTTGTCTTCCGTCCACTTCGCTATCATTCGTTCGTCAATCGTATCTTCCCATTGGCAATAAACGATAGCATCTTCTTCCTCGGCAAGTAATAAGTTGCCGAGGGGTGATGAGTAACGACAGAAGTACATGGGTTATTCCTCTACAACCTCAGCGTCTTCGATATTTTCTGTAACCAACTTGTCGCCTGTCACAATCTTAGCATCTTCAGCCTTCTCGTAAGATTTGCGAACAAGATACATACGGATAATCAAGATGAATTCTAAGACACCATAGTACATAAATGCCCATCCGAGAACCAATAATGGAAGCTGTGCAGTCTCTATTGGCTTACTAATCAACAGAATGGCTATCGCCAAGATGACTGTTGGGAAGAGCCACATATAGACCGGAACACGAGCGTACTGACGTGAACGAGCGAGGTTCATAAACTGATTGACAGCACCGAGAATCAGTAATGCTGCAAGGATATAAACCACCCATGTGATAAACGTGTTGGGCATAACGGCAAGGATGATACCCAAGGCGATACTGCCGACACCCGCAATAGGGAGGGAAGGCGACTTGAGGTTTTCTTCTTCTTGTTGTCCTTCTTGCTGTTCAGCCTTCGCTGTTTTCTTTGCTACTTTCTCCTTTTCAAAATAGTAAGCGATGCAAGAAACCAATCCAGAGAGTAGGAAGAGTATACCCACGGTGATGGTCATCCACGTCATAGTTTCCTCACGATATCTTACGAGGAGGAAACCTGTCACTAATACGATAATAGCCCTTATGGCTGATATTTGAAGTACTTTCATAGATGCAAAAATACAAAATAATCTCTATTCCAACGTTTTACTCCCTGACTTTTTATTATTTTTGCAATAAGAAATGATGAAGTTATGACATTATTATATCTTGTAAGGCATGGTGAAACGGTGGATAACGCCAATCATATTATGCAAGGACAAACACCGGGAGAACTGAACGAGCAGGGTATCAAGCAGGCAGAAGAACTTGCAGAACGTTTGAAAGATGAACCGATAGATGCCTTTGTTTCAAGTGATTTGCAGCGTAGTATTCATACCTGTGAACTAATTGCTGCCCCTCATGGAAAGGCTGTTATGACGACTCCCTTGCTTCGTGAACGTGACTGGGGTTCGTTTACTGGGAAGTATATCCCTAATTTAGCGAATCTGAAGGACCCCTCTTTATGGCCCGATGACATCGAAAGCTTAGATGCTTTGAAGGCTCGTGCCAAGGAATTCCTCACATGGTTGAAGGAAGAATATCCTGATAAGAAGGTGCTTGCCGTAGGACATGGTATCATCAATAAAGCCATTCAAAGCGTTTATTTTGATAAACCGATGAACGAGTTGAAGCCAATGGGGAATGCTGAGGTTAGGATGCTTGAGCTATAAGGCTTATTAGCCCTATCAGCCTAATTAGCCTTATTGCGCCTAATAGTAAAAAGCGAAGAGGAGCCTCACTCACGTGAAACTCCTCCCCTTCATTTAAATAACTCTCTTTGTTACATCTCTAATTTGGTCTGAATGCAGTCTTACTCATTGGTTTGCTAACTGCTAAACAATCTTTAATACCTTAATTCGTCTAATCTATTTATCTTTTAAAACCTTAGTGCTTAGTATTTAAACCTGATTGAATCAACGTCTATTTATTATATCTTAATGTCGTTATCTATGTCCACCAAATGAGCTACTTCCGTTTGAAACGCTTCCACCACCTGAGCGGCTTCCGCCAAATGTTGCGCCACCACCACCGAAACTGTTGCTTGGTTCACCGAATGAGCGACTTGGCTCATAGCTTCTTGTTGCGCTACCATAGCTTCTACTTCCACCGAAGTTACCACCATAGTTAGGTTGAGTAACCGTTGTTCGTGTTGAACTCTCTCGTGGAGCGTAGTACTGATAATTACGTGGTCCATCAAAGTTTCCGCGTTGCTGATTGCCGAAGCTGCGTGGGCGGTCGTTCTGATAAGTAGGACCATTGTTATAATAGTAGTTTCCTCCTCTATTGTAATCGCCACGTATGTAGCAGTCTCTCATACCATATCGGCTGTTATAATCTCTGCCGTAGAAGATTTCTCTTCCGTTATACCAACTTCTTCCGCCATTCATTCGCCAGCTATGGGCTCCGTTGTAAACGTTGTAGAACGATGGTCGTCCGAAGTAATAATAGTCGCGGCGTGGATAACGAGCATAAATGCCAAATCTCCAGTAGCCTGCGTCCCATCTCAGTGGGCGGTAGAAATATGCAGCTTCAACGTATGCACGATATTGCCAATCATAGAGGATATAGCTCAAATCTACGTTTCGATGTGACCAATACATTCCATAGAGGTCGTCTACCGTGTTGACATTCATGAGGTAATCCAAGTTTATTTCGTAGGCTGCCTCATATTGTGCCTCCGTCAGATTCAGCTCGTAAGCCATCTTATCTGTTAGAAAGAGTGCTTGTACTCGAGCCTGCTCATAACTCATTGCGCTTGTTGATGCGCCGATAACTATGAGCGATGCGATGAGGGTTAGTACTATCCTTCTCATAATCGTTACCTTTTTAAGTTCTTATTCAAGTTTCGGACTACTTCGAAAAGCATTTCCTAACTTTCATGATGCAAAGGAACGAAGAAAAAAAAACATATAAAAAGGATTTCCCCTATGCGGTGGGGGATTTTCCCTAAACTTGTGTTTGACACGATATAAAGCCCTTAAATCTCACCTTATTTATATACAGTTAGTTTTAGTTTTAAGTTGCTGTCACTTTTAACAATTCGCGTAATAGAGTAAATATTAAATGATTACATGCTTAAAGATGATGATAGCAATGACAGGAAAATAAGTTTTGATGGATTCTTTTCTCCACTTCTTCTTATAACACAAACAGCGTGGCGCATATAAGATTTACATACACATATATTAGGTCGAATGATAGGTCCGTTTCTAATCAGGGATGTATGAGCCGATTAGTTCAAAACATAAAATAATTGAAAAATGTAAACGATTAGATTTTAGGTAATATCATATAGCTGTTAGAAGGCAAGTTCTTTCTGGCAGCTATATTTTTATCGAATAGTTTTGATGTAAGAGACTTATGGTAAAAATGTGACCTATACGCCAAAAATGTAGCAGAAGATAAGAAGTCTAAGTTAATATTTTATAAATGTAATTTTTATTATCTAAATCGGTGGGGTAAACTTGTTTATCTAAAAAAGTATAAATACTTTTGCCCTATTAATTCGATGACATCTATCAATAAATAATGTGATTTACAGAGATGCCGCATGTAGATTAGAGAGGATATAATCATATAAAAAACAGATATGCAAAGAAAAAATTATGTAAAAAAGGAATACTGTCGCCCCGAGCTTTCAGTTATTCCTGTATCGACAGAACCAATCATGGGTACAAACTCACCCTTTAAGTCTGATCACGAAAAGGCAGGTGATGACGACACTAACACATATGATGTTGACCCAGATTAACCCAAAATAATTATCAATAAGAATTATGAAAATTAACAAGTTCACAAGTTTGTTTGCTACATGCTTGCTTATGGGGCTGACGGCTTGTTCTAATGACAATGTAAGTGACGCGGATTATAGCAATAGTGCTAAGGATAAGGATTTAACAGGTAAGACTTCTTTCTCTATTACTTCGGAGGCTAAGACACGTACCTCAGGCGTTTATGATGGTTCAGGGGTAGATTTCTACTGGACTACAAACGACAATATTTGGGTAAATAGTGGCTCTACAACATCTCCTACACTAACAGCAAGTAGTTCCAACAATATTACATCAACAACAACTTCTGCAAAGTTCTATTTCGATGGAACTTATACGGCAGAGAGTTATCCTGTTAGATACACAGGAAACGCAAACACTTCAGGTAACACTGTTACAATAGCAACAAGTCAGAATCAGGACGTAGCCAACAATGCGACTCAGTTAGGAACTGTTGGAGACTGCGGTGTCGGTACTGCA
>ENA-OWLC01000507-OWLC01000507.1-metagenome-genome-assembly--contig:-NODE-507-length-10425-cov-3.486692_pt1 | contig 10425 bp, 8 predicted proteins | sample MGYA00245344_ERZ651092 | MGnify/ENA primary metagenome ERZ651092 (study PRJEB26857, sample SAMEA4031755) | metagenome | biome: human; feature: oral; material: saliva | place: Philippines | collected 2014 | study... | reverse complement strand
TTCTTCCAAAAGCAAAAATCGTAGAAAGAAATAGCCCTATATCCCAATGAAAGAGGACACAGGGCACTATCTGCAATATAAATGTATATGACCCAAACGCACTATAATGCTGCGTTCGCCGCCAATATTATTGGTCTACAAACTTAATTCTCTTGTTTAAGTCGTCTATGCGAGCCTGTAATTTGGCTATTTTCCGTTCTATTTTACTCGTTTTTTTCTGAGCATTCTTCAACTTCTTGTTAACAGCTTTTGCTTCTTTCAAAACCTTAATCGTCTCCTTTGCATCTTTTACAGTGCTCTTTGCGTCCGACGAATTAAATTCTGTTGTTACAACATTTGCCTCTGCATTCACTTCAGATGCCTTGTTTACAAGGTCGTTGTAGGTAGCCTTCTCTTTCTCTAAGTCAAGCTGAAGTTTGTTTAATTTAGAGGTTAAGTTCAACACTTTCTGCTGTTCTTTTAGGGTTTGCACCTTTGTTGCATCTTGAGCAAACCCACTAATAGCAGACAATACCATAATTCCTATTAAAATAAATCGTCTCATAATCTGTCTAATTTAATTATTATTGCAAAGATAAACAGTTTTCTTTGTATCCGCAAGACTTTTGTAATAAAAACAAAGAAGGGGGTGATACTTATTTAGAATATTATATTTAACTTTGTAGGGAAATTGGTAAAAACAAGCAAAACATATATTTTAGAATGGTTCAGGGAATACTAACAAGGCTTAACGCCCACCATAAAGAAGCGAACAAAAAGGTTATTCACATGCTTATACAAAGGGTTTTCTACTTTTGTAAAGGCATAGTGAGCATAAAACAATGTGCCTTTCTCGTGTTTTTTATGGCAATATCGCTCCATACAAATGCCCAAATGCTTTTCTCAGAGAACCTTACTATAAATATAGATAGCACGAAAACCATACAAGGCTCCCTACAACCTGAGTTGGATTTCAAGACAGAAAAGGAAAACATATTCACACTAAAGAACACAGCCAACCTTAATTTGCTAATTAAAAAGAAGCGTATTATCAACCTTATAAACAAGTTAGAGTTTTCTACTTACGGTAAAGATATAACAGTAAGTGGTGGCTATGTGCACTTAGAATATCGCTATCTGCTCCACCGAAAGTTCGAAGTTTATCCCTATATGGAGTCGCAATGGGCAGGCAGTAGGGGTATGACGTTTAAAATTTCTAGTGGTATTCAGGCACGTTATAGATTTTTAGAGTCTAAACATTGGCTACTTTTTGCCAACACAGCCCTATATTACGAATTTGAAAAGTGGGAATATCCCACGTCACCAGTAGGCACAAAACCCCACGCTTATAGTCGCTACATAAAGCATCACCTATCGTTTAGCACTAAATATACGTTCGGACCGCATTGGGATATCATAGCAACAGGCATCTATCAGGTGCGTCCCGATAGCTATTTTAAGACACCCCGATTTGGTGCAGCAGTAGATTTGGCTTACCACATTACACCAACTATCGGCTTAAATTGTGCCTATCGGCTCATTTACGACACTACTCCCATTGTGCCAATTCGTAAGAATTACACCACAGTGAATGCAGGAATAAACATTGCTTTTTAGGAAAAATGGCGATAGAAGCCCTAAGAAAACTAAACATTCTTGTGGCTTTAGTATATAAGAAATACCTAAAACACCAAACAAAACATAAAAACAAGCCGCTAGTCTACTCTACCTTTAAAATGTAAACATCGGGCCAAATGGTTACATCTACATGCACTGCAACACCCACTTTACGGAACTGTAGCACGTTAGATGCCGTTTGACTATTGCCAACAACAAAGCCAATATTGCGCAATTGTTGTGCAAAACGGCGATAATAAGCCTTATCCCAAAACACAACTTCGGTACTTCCACCCTGCGTATCTATAACAGCAAGCGACGATTCGTCGGTTTTTCGGAAGAGTTTATACAATGGTTCCGAACTCTGATACTGCTCGTTTGGTTGCAAATGCCACCCCCAAATATGTCGTAAATCGTTGTTATCTAAATACTTTGTTGCCATTATTCGGCGCAAACCATATCGCTTAAAGGGTTCAACAGTTGGCATTTTGCGTAGCTTTTGCTGCTGATATTGCAACAATTCTACCACTGTTAGTTGTAGATAATTGCCATATTGAGCTCTTCCCAATATGGCAATAAAGAATAATATAAGTATTAAAGAAATTCTTTTCATTCGTTTTTATTACTCGAAACCTACGTTTCAGAGCTGTTCTATCTCTGCTAACCAGTCGGTAGAATTGGCATCTGACGGCATACGCCAATCACCTCGAGGCGACAAACTCACCGTTCCCACCTTCGGACCATCGGGCAAACAAGAGCGTTTGAACTGATTTTGGAAGAAGCGAACTACAAAATTGTAAAGCCATTTCTTTATCTCTGCATCGCTATATTTACCTTCAAAGGCGTGTTTTGCAAGGAAAAATATCTTAGAAGGCTGGAAGCCGTGTCGTAAAAAGTAGTATAAGAAGAAGTCGTTTAGCTCGTATGGTCCAACAAAATCTTCTGTTTTCTGTTGAATTTTGCCCTCTTTATCGGCAGGAGTAAGCTCTGGTGAGATAGGTGTTTCTACAATATCGCGCAATGCTTCTGCCACTTTCTCGTTGTCTGTAATGCTTGCCACGTATGCAACAAGGTGTTTTACAAGTGTTTTTGGTACACTTGAGTTCACTCCATACATACTCATGTGGTCGCCATTATAGGTGCACCAGCCCAACGCAAGCTCGCTTAAGTCGCCTGTTCCCAGTACCATTCCATTGTATTCGTTAGCCAAATCCATTAGAATTTGGGTGCGTTCGCGAGCTTGAGCATTCTCAAACGTAGAGTCGTGAGTAGTTGTATCGTGGTCAATATCCTTAAGATGCTGAACCACCGATGGCACTATGCTTATTTCTTTTGTATCTACTCCCAACTCGTCCATTAGGGCAACAGCATTGGTATATGTACGTTCGGAGGTGCCAAAACCTGGCATTGTTACGGCAAGAATACCCTTTCGGTCTAGTTTTAGCTTGTCGAACGCACGCACACATACAAGCAATGCAAGTGTAGAATCGAGACCTCCGCTCACTCCTATTACCACTTTCTTGCAATGGGTGTGTACTAATCGTTTTGCCAAACCCATTACCTGAATGTTGAAAACCTCTTCGCAAGCAGCTTCCATATCTTCACTTTGTATGAAAGGTTGTGGGTTTATTTTGCGTGTAAGGGTAAATTCGCGTTCAGCATTCTGCCTTGGTAAGCAGTTAATGTATGTTTTTTCGGGCAGCACACCCCCTATTGGGTCCACATACATATCCTTTTGTGCATTCACAAAAGTGGTGTTCGAGCGTCTTTCTGTACGTAGTTTCTCTACGTCTACCTCGCCTATTACGAGTTGAGGGTCTAGCGAAAAGCGTTCGGCTTTGGCAATAAGCCCACCGTTTTCGTATATAAATGCGTTGCCACCGAATACTACATCTTGCGAACTTTCACCGAAACCGCAACTGCTATATACGTATGCCGATATGGTACGAGCACTTTGTTGCGCCAGCAAAGACTCTAAATAGTGGTGCTTACCTATCTGTTCGGTGCTCGCCGATAGGTTAAACATTATTTCAACACCTGCCAACGTTAGTGCGTTGCTAGGTGGAATGGGTGCCCAAATGTCCTCGCATATCTCTATTCCGAACTTTACTCCGCCGTCTGTTCTGAATATTTGGCGAGCCGGTGTTACCAATATGGTTTGTCCAGCATAGTGTATTTGTGTTGGACAAAGGTCGCGAGCCGATGCAAACCACCGCTTTTCGTAGAACTCAGCATAGTTCGGAAGGTATGTTTTTGGCACTATTCCTATTATCTTTCCATGCTGAACCACAGCGGCACAGTTTAGCAATAGTGGTCCAACACATACTGGAATACCTACTATTGCTATGATATCTAGCTGACGAGTAAAGTCGAGTAGCATCATCATAGCGTGCTCTGAGTTGTCGAGTAATAGCTGTTGTCGGAACAAATCTTGGCATGTATAGCCTGTGATACAGAACTCTGGGAAGACTATTATCTCTACTCCCTGCCCTTCTGCAGCTATTATTTGCTTTTCAATAGCATCGAGATTGAACTTAGTGTCGGCTATTCGCACTTCTGGAATTGCCGTTGCCACTTTGATAAATCCGTATTTCATTCGTTTTAAAAGTATGTTAGGTTATTATTGTTACTTGTGTTGCGCCATAGCCGTACTCACGGAACGACGCGTCTTGAAAATGGTATTTCTTGTACTTATAGTTTAGTTCGCGGATAATAGAACGGCGCAAAACGCCTTCGCCTTTACCGTGAATGAATACTATTTTCTGTTGATTTTTATTCTTATACTGTTCTAAAGTGCTGCGGAAAATGCCCATCTGATATTCTAATATATCGCCTGGCGTTAGCCCTGCAGTGGTTTCCAACACCTCTTCAGCGTGCAAATCTACAACAATTTTATCGTTTTTAAGAATTTGTTTGGCATATTTTGCTTTACTCTGACTATTTTCGTATCTGCGTTCTAATGGTTTTCGGGCTGGCTGTGGGGTGGGTTCCACTGCTTGTGTGTTGCTGCTTTGCAACTTTTTAGGCAGTTCTATCTTTGTGTCTATAATGGTTTCGGGAGCCTTTTCCTTTTCGGTTACGGTGTAAAGTAGTGCTGGTGTATCGAAAAAATCGTTCTCTCGGAAGGTGTTTAGCTTGTAAAATTTGGTTCCATCTATACGTATATGTGCATTGAGTGCGGGTTTACGTTCGAATGTTTTGTTGGGTTTGTAGGCAAATATTTGTATGCTTGCTTCGGCTATAGTGTTTAAATCGGAATATGAGAACTGCTCTACAAACAGCTTTGTGTTGGGTTCTAACTCGCCTACTGCTTTGCATTGCCATTGGTTTTTGGTGCCTACCATATATAAATAATGTATATAGTAGTTGCTATCGTTCACTATATACGTTTCGAAATCGGTGTTATTCATTTCGCGTGGCTTGGTTGGCACAAAGGCTAAATAGGCTGTTAGGGTGTTGCCTCCCTCGCGTTCGCGTGGCTGCGGCACAAATTTGTCGGCTGGATCGTAGTCTTCTTCTTCGTCGTCTATACCTGTTTTGTTGGTATCGATGGGGGTATTGTCGCTTAATTGGGCTTTTATGGATTTTGCATTTCCCTCTTCTTTTTCGTCTTTTGCTTGTTCTATCTTGGTTATTTTGGCTTTTGCCATATCGTCGTTGCCCACAACAACAACATCGTTAATGGGGGTTGGTATTTCAAAACCGTCTTCGTCTTCCACTAATACTATATTGTTGCCTTGAAAGCCAGAGATTTTTCCACCTCCTACTTCGCTTAAAAAGCGTACTTTATCGCCTATTTTCATATTCTATGTTTTTATGTTTCTATTACTGTTATATCTGTTTACAAAAGGCTATTGTTTATGTTTGGCTTTGCAAAAAGGGGGTTTTTACGTTGCAAAAACTATGTTTTTGCGAACCAAAAAGGGGGTTTTTGCAAGCCAAAAATAGGGTTTTTGCAGAGTGCTTTGTAACCTTCTTATTAACAGACAATTACATACTTGTTTTTGGCACTATGTTTTTAACAACGCTGGCTCTATGTTTTGCCATTGTTTAGGCTATGGTATGAGGAGGCTGCTATCGCCATAACTCAGGAAGCGGAAGTTGTTTTCGAGTGCATAGTTGTACACTTTGCGCCAGTTGCCTCCTAAGAATGCGCTTACCAAAAGCAAGAGTGTGGATTGTGGTTGATGGAAGTTGGTTACAAGCATTTGCACTATTTTGTAGGTAAATCCGGGTGCTATAATTATCTGAGTGCTTGTATGCAGTGCCGTTAAGCCGTTGTTGTCTAAGTACGACAGCAGGTTTTGCAGTGCACGTTCCACGCTAACGGGTGTTCCATTTACCAATATAAGTCCGTTAGAGTTGTGTTCTTGTTCGTATGGTTCCCACTGTTCAACGTGCAATTCGTCTTCGGTGGCGTTCGAATTGCGTTCCAATTTCACCCCCATATAGTAAAGACTTTCTAATGTTCGCACGCTTGTTGTTCCCACAGCAATGGCTTTACAGTTGTGCGAAAGCAAGTTTTCTATGGTGTGTCGGTGCACTACCACATATTCGGAGTGCATATTGTGTCCTTCTATCTCGCTGCTTTTCACAGGCTTAAACGTTCCTGCGCCTACGTGTAATGTAAGTTCGTCGCGTGTTATACCAGCTTTATCTATGTCGTGCAACACATTTTGGGTGAAGTGTAAGCCCGCTGTTGGTGCGGCTACAGACCCTTTTACCTTTGAATAAACGGTTTGATAGGTTTGCTTATCGCTCTCTTCCGTCTCTCTATTTAGGTAAGGTGGTATTGGCAATTCGCCCACAGCTTCTAATATTTCGGCAAATGTTACGTGGCAATTGTCCCATACAAAGTCTACCCAATGGTTGGTTCCACCAGCAACAGCAGCATTTGTTTTAGTGCGATTTACGGTAGCCGTTAGCACTAAATCGTGTCCGTTTATTTGGAATGCCCGCTTTAGTGTGCCCTCTTTCCACTTTTTTAGGTTTCCAATCATACAGAGCCACGAACATTGTTGGTTGGTTTGGAACATTAGTTCGTAGTCTGTTGGCTGTGCAGGTTCCATTAAAAAAATTTCTATTAATGCTCCTGTTTCTTTTCTAAAGTGCATACGTGCCTGAATAACTCTGGTGTTGTTGAACACCATAAGTGCGTTTTTGGGCAAATATTTAGGTAGGTTGCAGAACACGTCTTCGCCCACTTCTCCGTGCTTATATAGCAAAAGTTTGCTGTTATCGCGCTTAGAAAGTGGAAATTTAGCAATACGTTCGTCGGGCAAAGGGTAGTCGTAGTCCGATATTTTTATATGTTTTGTATCTTCTAACATTTGTTTTTATTTTATAATCCTATCTCTATTACGCCTCTAATTATGCAATAAATGCAAGTAAACACTATTGTACAGAGCACCACATCTATGTCTTTTACCTCGTAACCAGTTCGTGTAAACTGTTTGGTTCTATAGGTTGAGAGGGGTGCTACATGGCGTTCTATTCGTTTATATATAAGGTAACACAAGCTTGCATTGAGTGTTCCTGCCACCATACCCACGAAAATGTCGGACGGATAGTGCACGCCGAGATACAAACGAGTCCATACAACGATGAAAGCCCATACCAAAAGGAAGATGGAAAGTAGGCGGCTGCGCACTAAATACATAAAAAACACTGCCACAGAGAAGGCATTACAGGCGTGAGCAGAGAAGAAACTGAAGCCAGAGGGGGCATAACCGTTCACCAAAAAGAGGGTATGCGCAAGCAAAGGGTCGGACGATGGACGTAGTCGGGCTATGTATGGTTTCACAAAACCACCGTTTCCAGCGTTTGAAATAAGCATACACAAAGCTAAGGAACCCATTATAAGGAGAATGCGTCCCCATTTTTCGTTGTTTTTAACAATAAGATAGAACAACGAAACATAGAGCGGTATCCACGTATAGCCCGATGTAAACACCAGCACAACGTGGTCTAAGAACATATTATGGTTGTTGTTGAAAGCCAACAACAAGGTTTTGTCGTATTCAAGAAGTGAAGAAAAATCCATCAGAGCATAGTTTTCTATATTTCTTCTAACTGGTTTGTAGGTATCCAGCCAGTAGTATTGTCGGGCAAGCGTATGCCTTTCCACCCACTAATGCTACTATCTACTATATCTACTTTCGTACCTTCGTGCAGTGTAACAGCGTTTTCGCCCTTGGCATCGGGTGTTGCTTTCACGGTAGCAATAGAGGCAACAATTACAGCTTGGTTGGTATTTCGTTTTTCGTTTTGCTGTATTTTAGCAAAAGAGAAGCTGAAAATAAATAGCAAAAGGAACGATAAAGCAGAGAAGAACCCTATTTTACGGCGTTTAACATCTACAGCTAAGAAGTATAATAGCATAAACGACAGGCTGCACAAGAGTACCAATAAACTTATAATAGCCCACGTATCAATGCTAAAAGAATAGACTATGGCGTGCAACCACCGTGTAAGAAAGAGGTCGGACTCGGGCGATAGCCTATCAATAGTTCTAGATTGAGCTAACTGTAAGTTGTATCTTGCGTCCTCATCGCTAGGAACTAACTTCAGCGAACGCTCGTAAGCAATAATAGCTTGGGTAACTTCGTTGTTGCGATAATAGGCATTTCCCAAATTATAATAGAGTATAGCCGACGGCTTTTGCTTTATTAATTGTTTGTAAATGCGTATAGCTTCGGCATAATTAGCCTTATTATAAGCCTTTGCAGCCATATCTAAGGTGTTGGCAGAGGCACGTAGCGCAATAGCCGAAAGGGCTATAACTATGGCGAATAATAGTAAAAAGGATTTGCCATTTGCCTTCTTACTGGTATTATTGCGTTGGTTTCTCATTGCTTCTTCTATATCAGTAATGGCTTTAACAGCCGCATCGTAGGTGAGAGACATATTCCCTTGCTCGTCGCCGGGGGCATAACGCTGGAACTCACACTCGTCTAATGCTTCTATAAACTTATCAATTACGCTTCCATCTATGCCGAGTTCAGCAAACTTTTCTTTTATATTTTCGCGCGAAAGTTGCTCTACTGGCACAGTTAATTTGTCGCTAACATATCCCCAAAGAGCCTTTAAGTTTTCGTCATAGAAGTCTTCTGCCTTGTGCATTTCCATGAAAACGTTTGCTTTATGCAGCCTATTCAGTGCCACACGCTCAGCATTTTTGCCTTTAAGTCGGGCTATATCGCCTTTAATATTGGCACGTTTGCGAAGCATTACAAGTGCTCCTACAAAGCCTCCGAGTATTAACAGCAACACTATCCAATAGCCCCACGAGTTAAAGAAGTTGGTTTCTGCCAGCATATCGGTCTCTTTCGTTTTCAATCCGTGTATATCTTGCTTTGTATTTCCGGTGAAAGCCTCAACGCTTTGTGTGGTTCCATCGCCCTTAGCCACACTTATTTGGAAAGCTTGAGTGGTGAGAGTTTTATACGAATTGGTGGTTGTATCGAAGTAAACAAAGCTAACTGGTGGCACAGTATACTTACCTTGCTTACGTGGAACAGCCAAAAAATCGTACACCATACTACCTTCTACGCCATTCGAAGTAAGGTGGGTCTTGTCTGTTTGCTTAGAATCGTACACGTCAAAACCATTAGGAAACTTCACAATAGGTTGTCGCATAAGTTTCAAATTGCCTATTCCTGCTATTACAACACGTAGATTTATGGGGTCGCCTTCCTTAATATTGCTCTTACTTAACTGTGCTGTCATACTGAGTTTTCCCACTGCTCCAGAGAAGTTAGCTGGTTTTTGTGGCAATGGTACAACATCTATGGTAAGCCCTTCTGCCTGTAATTGTCGTGGAATATCGCCACCATCGTTCATAAAAGCAAATGGATCGAAGTCGTCTAAAGTAGGTCTTATCACTCCCGTAAAGGTAACAGATGGTATTCGTAGCTTACCTGTTATTTGCGGATAAACCACATATTGGCTCCACGTAGTGGTGTGATAGGTGCGCCCATTTAGCTTTTCGGTGCGGAAAGTTTTCTGTTGTGGCAATGGAATTTCTTGTACATGCGAGCCTTTTATATCGGGCATTTTGCCTGCCATACGTATCAAATTCACGTTTGTATACACCTTATAGGTAAGCAATACTGGTTCTTGTTCGTGCACAGTACGCTTGTTTGCAGTTACTTTTACGAACAAATCTTTGCCTGTAGGTACTCTGCTCTCGGGTCGTACAGCACTTATATCGGCTCTTGCGCTACCATTTATCTGTGCAGAACGGTTTATATTGGCATTTCCAGAGGCGGTTATTTTAACGGGAGTAGACGCTAAATGTTGTCCATTCACTATAATTTTGGCTGGCGGAATGTTGAAATTGCCTCGCTTTGTTGCCATAAATACGTAGGTATACGACTCTGATGAGTTGCTATTCATGTGGCCATTCACCATCTGTAGATTGCGTTGCGAGGTATAATAAGGTCCTGCTAAGAGTTCAACACCAGTAGGCATCTTGCCTAATTTTAGTCCTTCTACATTGTCGGTGTATATAATATACTCTATTTGAAACTGCTCTCCAACCTCCACTTGGCGTGGTGCCAACACACGAATGTGCTGTGCTAACGCTGTAAAAGGTAGCAAAACAAGTAGCAGTATGTTAATATATCGTTTCATAAAGCGTTACCAATTCTTATCCAAATGCCTACTTTGGGGTTGTTGCATATATTTTTTAAGACGTTCTTGCGTTGCTTTTTCTTCTTGCATTGCTGCATTTAGCATTTGCTCGGCATTGTCTTTGCTCATTCCTTGTTCCGGTTTCGGTTTGTTTTGACTATTCTTTTGCTTATTGTTATCTTTATTTTTGTTCTT
>ENA-OWLC01000506-OWLC01000506.1-metagenome-genome-assembly--contig:-NODE-506-length-10428-cov-4.787332_pt1 | contig 10428 bp, 7 predicted proteins | sample MGYA00245344_ERZ651092 | MGnify/ENA primary metagenome ERZ651092 (study PRJEB26857, sample SAMEA4031755) | metagenome | biome: human; feature: oral; material: saliva | place: Philippines | collected 2014 | study... | reverse complement strand
ACACAAACCGCTGTTTGGCGGTGAGCATTTCCTAACGGGCAAGGAGGTGTGCGAGCGGCTGTATATAAGCCCTCGCACCTTGCAAGACTATCGAGACAGAAAGATTATTCCCTACACGCAGTTTGCAGGAAAGATACTCTACAAGGCTTCGGACTTGGAGAAGATGCTGGAGGAGAATTATCAGGCGGGCGGGTCACGAGGTCAAGAGATCGAGAGCACATCATCGACCTTCACAAAACCGTTGCTAAGATTGACGAAGCTGCTGAGGCTCTCAAAGGCATCGCTAAGAGCGGAAAGAAGATTTTGTTCGTTGCTACTAAAAAACAGTCTAAGGACGTTGTTGCTGAAAAAGCTACAGCGGTTAATATGCCATACGTAAACGAACGCTGGGCTGGTGGTATGCTTACCAACTTCCCAACAATTCGTAAGGCAATTAAGAAAATGACGAACATTGATAGATTGATGAACGATGGTACCTTCTCTAATCTTTCAAAACGTGAAATTCTCCAAATTTCACGCCAACGTGCAAAGTTAGAGAAAAACTTAGGTTCTATCTCAGACCTTACTCGTTTGCCTTCTGCACTCTTTGTAGTCGATGTTATGAAAGAACATATCGCTGTTAAGGAAGCTAATCGCTTGGGTATTCCTGTGTTCGGTATCGTTGATACAAACTCAGATCCAAAGAATATTGATTACGTTATTCCTGCAAACGATGATGCAAAAGACTCTGTAGAGGTTATTCTTGGTGCTTGCTGCGCTGCAATTGCAGAAGGTCTTGAAGAACGCAAGATAGAAAAGGCTGACGAAAAAGCTGCTGCTGAACAAGCAGAAGAAGCTGCTGAAGCTAAACCAAAGCGTGCAGCACGTAAAGCAGCTGCAGAAGAAGCTCCTACTAATGAGGAAGAAGCTCCTGCTGCAGAATAAACTTTAGACAAAATATAAGATGGGCGTTGGTGAACGCTTGTGGATTTAAGAATGAATCCATTAACGCTCCTCAACGCCCACATTTTTAACCATAAATTTAAAAGGAAAAGAAAAAATGGCTGTTTCAATTGAAGATATAAAGAAATTGCGTGCGATGACTGGTGCAGGTCTTGCAGACGTAAAGAACGCACTCAATGAAGCTGAAGGTGATTTTGATAAAGCAAAGGAAATCCTTCGTGAGCGTGGATTAGCTATTGCTGCAAAACGTTCTGACCGTGAAACTTCAAATGGTTGTGTTCTCGTAAAGGCTGTTGATGGCTTTGCAGCAATGGTTGCTGTGAAATGTGAAACTGACTTCGTTGCAAATGGTAAGGATTTCATTGCTATGGTGCAAGATATTCTTGATGCTGCTGTTGCAGCAAAAGCTAAGTCTCTTGACGAAGTTAAGACTCTAAAGTTGGCTAATGGAGAAGATGTAGCTGCTACTGTTCAACAACGTTCTGGTATCACTGGCGAGAAGATGGAAGTTGATGGCTACAACTTTATTGAAGGTGAAAACTTATCAGTTTACGATCACATGGGCAAACACACACTTGCTACTATTGTTCAACTAAATAAGAGTAACGAAGAAGCAGGACACAAAGTTGCAATGCAAGTTGCTGCTATGAAACCTGTTGCTTTGGACGAAGCATCTGTTCCACAAGAAGTTAAAGACGAAGAATATAAGGTTGCTATTCAGAAAACAAAGGAAGAGCAAGTTGAAAAGGCTGTTGTTGCTGCTATTAAGAAGGCTGGTATAAACGCAAACTTGGTGGATAGCGATGAGCATATTGAGTCTAATATCAATAAAGGCTGGCTTACACGTGAAGATGCAGATAAGGCTATAGAAATAAAGAAGACTGTTAGCGCTGAGAAGGCTGCTAATTTGAATGAAAATATGATTCAAAATATTGCGAAAGGTCGTCTCAACAAGTTCTTCAAAGATAATTGTCTTGTCGACCAAGAATTCCAATTTGCAGAAGGCGACAAGATTAATGTTGCTGATTGGTTGAAGAGTCAAGATAAAGATCTTGCTGTTGTTGCTTACAAGCGCTTCACACTTTCTGCTGAATAAAGAAAATATAAATTTTTCGTTTTCATATTAAGATTGGAAGGGGGTATATCAGTTTGATATATCCTCTTTTTTATTGATTTAAATTTTTGTCAATGATAGAATTAAAATAATACAGACCCCAGAAAGAGAAAGAAAACAGAGTGTGAATAAGAAATAAAGAGAATGAACTTATATTCTTTTTCAGATATTCTTCAACAAGCTTAGTGTTTAAACTTTCTCTATGAGGCAAACAGCATAGGCTGCTATGCCTTCTTCTCTACCAACGAAACCCATTCGTTCAGAAGTTGTTGCTTTGATGGATATTGCATCTTCATCGCAACCAATAATCTCTGCCATACAAGCTTTCATAGCAGGTATATGTGGATTAATCTTCGGACGTTCTGCACATACTGTAGCATCTATGTTCCCTACACAATAACCCTTTGTAGCTATTAATTCTATTGTCTTCTGTAGTATCACCTTCGAGTCCATATCTAAAGTTTCGTCTGCCGTATCAGGGAAGTGATAACCAATATCTCGCATATTTGCTGCACCTAACAGAGCGTCGCAAACAGCGTGTAGCAATACATCAGCATCGCTATGACCCAGCAAACCAAGCGTGTGGTCTATCTTTATACCACCCAAATAGAGTGGACGACCTTCTACAAGTTTATGGACATCGTAGCCCATTCCTACTCTTATCATATTCAGAAACGTTTGCGAGGAAGTTTCCTTCCTCGCAGCATTAAGTGTTACTTTCTATTAAACAAGTCTTTAATTCCGTCCATATCGAACGTTAAGGTGAAACGCAAAGTTTGATCGAGTGGATTGCTCTTTGCCGTTGCAATTACATAGCCTGCATCAAGTGAGAATACGCTCATCTTGAAGCCAGCACCCACTGTAAAGTATTTACGGTTACCTTTATTTTCGCTTTCGTTATGGTAGCCAGCACGCAATGAGAACTTGTCGTTGTAAACATATTCAGCTCCGACACTCCAGTTTACTTCCTGAAGTTCTTCTTTTGCACCACCTGGAGCATCACTAAAACTCTTAAAGATTCCCGAAATAGATGATACATCGTAATACTCTTTTTGTAAACGATTTTGGTAATCTACTTCCGATTCATCTGAATTGCGTTTTGGATAGGTTGGAACAAGTAATTTGTTGGCATCAGCAGCAATGGTGAACCGATTAAATTCATCAATTGGAATCATCAACGATGCACCCAAACGCAAGTTAGTTGGTATGAATTCAGACCGATTATCGCCACCAAATGTAATTTTCGAACCAATATTTGAAATATTCATACCCAATCCTAGCTGACACTCACGACTACCAATATTGATATAATTTTGATAATAAGCAGAGATATCGGCAGCAAATGCAGACCCTGGTGCAGTTTCTTCGTTAAAGTTATAAGTAAGGTCTGAATAAATCCAACGTACAGCAGCGCCTAATGAGAATTTTTCGCTAAGCATTAGCGAGTATGCAACATCAAACGACAGTTCGTAAGGTTTAATTGTCATTGCAGCAGACCCATCGGTACTGCCACCAGTCGTAACTTCGCCTAAAGAGAAGTAGCGTAATGAACTAGATACAGCACTATAGTCGCCAATTCGATAATAGCCAGAAAGGTAAGCTAAATCCATATCGTTTACCAATTGTCGTAACCAAGGCGTATAGTTCAGTGAAACTCCTGCACGTGATATGGTAAACGGATATTTTGCAGGATTCCAAAACTGTGAATTAACGTCAGGATCAGTGGCAACTCCTACATCTCCCATACCAGCAGCACGGGCATCGGGGGCTATCATTTGCGAAGTAACAGCATGGTTTACTGGGTTAAAAATATCTTTCTTGTCTTGTGCCATCGTTGCTGAAGCTATCCATGTAAGCAAGAACAGACTCAATATTCTATAAGGCTTATTCATTCTTTCTGTATTCTTATCTGTTAGTTTGTACAATTGTCTCAGGTTCGTAATTCGAACACTTCATTAATACACAAACGTACATAAAGACTTATTTATTGTTTATTACGATTAGTTTCTTTGCTTTAGACTCTTTCACGGCACCACCGCAACCTATCCGAACACGATAGAGATACACACCTGTTTGCAGACGTGCACCAGACTTAATGGTTAAATCCCAATTCATTGTGTAGGCATTACCCGATGCTATTCCATTTTCTTTGTGTTTCCACAATAAACGTCCCGATGTATCGAGTACTTCCAATTCTATATCTACATTTGCCCCAACATAATTATGGGTTACAATGAACGTTGTTTCTGTTTTGGCAGGGTTATTTGTGCAACTCACATCTTCTATATCAGGAGCCATTCCCTTGTCTACTGTAAAATCGAGTGTAGCAGTAGAAGGATTGTTGAGAATATCCCAAACACGGAATTTCAGTTGATGTCGTCCTTCAGATAGTTCAGGAATACTGAAGAAAGTAGTTCCTTTTGTATAGCTACCAAAGTCGAAGCGGAAGTTGTCGTTAAGGTTGTAAGTGCGCATCATATCTCCATCAATAATGAGTTGCATATCGTGTCCAACTCCATTACCCGCTGCATTTATACCATTGGCATCGGTAACTTGTGCAACAAAATATGGTGTACTATTCACCTTACCACCATTTACAAATGATGGTGTATTGAGGTAACAATAGATGGAAGGTCCAATAGAATCGTTACTTACTTGCTCTGAACCATTTATTGTAAACCTATCTTCTGCGCCATTCGCCAGTAAAGTATGGTCGTTGCTTACTGCATATACATTTATAAGACCAGTACCATTAGTGTAATTAAGGTCGCGAGGAACGGCAAAAGTAAATTTAAATTCGCCATTGCGAACACTGTCGGAACCATTATAAAGTACTTTTTGACGGTCGTAGTAGCTGAATGGAGTGTTTGTTGTTTCTTCTTGTCCCTTACAAGTTATCAATTCTCTAGTGTCGCGCACAGTTGCAGACATTAATCCATTGAAGTTTTCCACCTTTGTTGCATTCTTTTCGATGTGTCCTTTTACTGTGGCAATGGTACCACCTTTTAATTTTATTTGACCAGAATTACTGATAGCACTACCATCTATAGAATCGATAACAATATTCAAGGTAGGCAAATTAAGCGACAAAGCAGGATCGCCCAACAACGAGTATTGCAACTTATTGCGTGTTTGGTCTTGCCCTGTGTTTATCATATCTATTTTTGCTAAGCGCTGTGCTTCACCAAGTGTAGTTGGTTTTCCATTTTTAAAGCTCAACACATGTTTCAAAAAAGCAGTATTTATATGTTTGTTATAACTTGCATATACTGTTCGGGTAGTTCCCCAGAAAGCTACCGAGCCACCTTTTTTGTTTAACATTGCTTCTTCGCCAATAGTAGCAATAGTTCCATCGAAAGGCATAATATCACAGCTTGCAGTAATCCAAAGAGGAAGATTTTTATTAGTAAAGTTTTGGAAATCTGTAATACGTAACACAGCCTCGTGCGATATTTGAATTTCAGAACCATGTCCTGCATAATCCATAATAAGTGCTCCTTGTGCCTGTTGTTGTTTTATAATAGCGCTAACTTCAGGATATATAAAACCTGTAGAAGAACTAATACGTTTATAAGCGTCCCACATCACTTTTTTAACAACATAATTAGGATATGTATTCATAACAGCTTCTGCTGTTTCGTTTACATCGTGCATGTGTAGATTGTTGTTTCCATCATCGCCCATAAACATAATAACATTTTGCCAATCGCCAGCATTCTTATCTATTGCATAATTAATGGTCTTGTCTACTATAGTTTGTGCTTCATCTGGCGTACTTACAGGAAAACGTCCCACACCAATATCTTCTTTGTCTATATTGGTTTGATTTACACCTTCTCCTTCGTCCATAAGTGTGTACCAACCATCATTAATATAGCAATCGGTTAAACTAAACGAATTGTCGCTCTCGTATGCAAGTAAATAATCGTCGGTATTTAGCAACCTACATTCAGGTGTTATCATACGATTATCCCATACACAATCGCCAAAAAGTAAAAGCGACTTTGGTATTTCGGCTTCTGTTTTTGCACGATCGTATAGCATTTTCATATACCGACGATATGCCATAGCATCGGGAGTTCCACTTGAAAATTCGTTGAAAATTTCATCAGCAGGCACAATACGTACCTTTATACCATCATGTTGCTCATGGAAAGCAGCCAAACGCTGTGCTTGTTTTAGCAATTTCTGACTGGTTGGAATTATAATAACAAGGTCTACGGGAGTATGACTATGTAAGTCTTGGTTGGTAATGTTATATACGTATTCAGGAACAGGAAATGTTCCCTCTGTTAAGTTTGGGGCAGAACGAGGTTTATCGTAGGTTATTGATACATAATCTAAACGTGCAGGACCTCCTGAAAGTGTTGTTATCTTAATAGAATCTACATCATGTAGTCCCACTAATGGGTATTTTCTTTCAATTTCAGCACCATAATCAAATTCACCTGTAGACATACTTAGTTCGCCTTTCTTTTCACCATTCACTTCTATTTGTATGGAAGTGCGTCCTTTTCCTGCCGACACACCAATAGCAAGAGTTCCATTGCTTGCTTTTGCTGTGTTGGTTAGTGTATATGTTTGTGTTTTTCCAACAGCTATAGGGGTATTTTCAAAGAATCGACGTCCACCTGGAAACCAACTGTAATTTTCTATTTCGTGTAAACTATGATAATCGTCGGCTGTTGGATATACCGATGTCAAAAAAGTATTGGCGTCTACTGTTAAAGGAGCTTCTGTACTTTCTGTAATAAAATAATAGCCATAGTTAGAATAGTGGTTACGGGTGCGTATTGTTGCTGTATTGCTATCCCAACTTACTGGTCCACGTCCATAAAAAAGACGTTTTCCACCCACAAAACAACTTGGAACTTCCTTTAAATCATCAAATTCTTTCAGATAAGCTGATGAAATTCTTTCGTCTTGCAAATTACCACCATATCCATAAATACGCACTTTACTTAAATCGGAAAATCCTGCACGACGAATTACATCGGTAGTAAGATTATAAATACCATTAGCAGGTACACGAATTTTAGCCCATTTACCCGACGATAATACAGAATGATTTGCATAAAGTTGTGTATTTCCTGTTGTTGAAATACGATTAGCACGAACCTGACGAGCATTGCGAGGCTTTGAAGTTAGTGCAATCATAAAGCTAACTAAGAATTGTTTTTTACCATTACGTTCCACAATAGGGACGAGCGAAAACTCAAGAATTCCTTTTTTACGCTCTACTACCATTTGTTGTTGTATATTTGGCAAGCTAGAAAGTGGCATTCCCGACAATTTATTATAGCGTGAAATGTCTGCAGCACTCATATCAAGAAACTCTGGATAGCGTATCTCTAATTGGTAAGTAGAATCTGCATAATTCTCTCCAATAGGAATTGCATACGTAAAATGTGGTAGTAAAGAATCTATTGTAACATCTTCAACCGTAAGATTGAAGAAACGTTGTTTTTGTGCTTGCGCTGAAATTGCAAGTAGCAATAATATAAAACTTAATATATTACGTTTCATTCGTTTCGTTATTTCTGATTGAAGATGTTCTCTTCAATATCGTTTATTTACAATTAAAGTCGAGAATTTTTCTATCCTCAACATAACCTTCTAAATGGTCGTTTATAGCAACGGAAGCACACCCTGTAGGACACCCAGTATAAATTATATCTCCTGTCTTTAGCGTAAAGTACTTACTAATGTAGCTTACAATTTCGTCTACCTTATAAAGCATATCGCTTGTGCAACCTTCTTGTACTGTTTTACCATTAATGTCAAGGTGGAAATGAATGCGCTGAATATCTAAGAATTTATCCTTTTCTATCCAGCTTCCCAGTGCTGCTGCTCCATCAAAACTCTTCGAAAGTTCCCAAGGTAGCCCTTGTTCTTTCAATTTTTTCTGCAAATCGCGTGCAGTAAAATCAATTCCAACCGTTACAGCATCATAATAGCGATGAGAAAATCGCTCTGGAATAGTTTTTCCTAACCTACAAATACGCACTACCAGTTCGGTTTCATACTCTATTCGTCCTAAATCATCAGGAATAAAAAAAGGTTTACCATCTTTTAATAACGATGAATCAGCCTTCAAGAATACCACTGGTTGCTCTTTTTTATTTAACGTTTCGTGTAGCGATTTATTGTGTTCGGAATAGTTCATTCCTATTGCAAATATCTTCATTTCTAATTCGTTTGCGATTTTTAAAACTTCTATATAAACAAAATAGGCAACAAAGTATTGACACTCTGATATACACCTATTTATTTTGCAAACTTACATAAATTTTTTGTAACCGAACCTTGATAAAATAAAAAACACATTCTTTTTATTTCTCCTAAATCTATATTTCTTACTATAGACTTTTACGTGTAAAAGTGCTATAAACAGTTCAGCAGAACTCTTCGTAAAGGCATTTTTACCTATTTCTTTACGACAGCTTTTCTAAAAAAGTTTCTTTGGCTTTGTAAAAAATAATCCTATGTAACAGGCAAAATTATGCTTTGGTATTGCGAAAACAACAGTTGCTACTATTGTATAAATATCTATAGTCTATATTTTCTTTTCGAATGAAAAAAAGAATGTAGATTAGACGTTTGAACTGCAGAATACAATTCTACTTTTTTCAGCGCAATGTTTTTTATATCATTATTTTATATATTTTCAAACTTAATAAGGAATACTATCTCTTTGCGTTAAAGATAATGAAAATAAAATGATTTTTTAGTTTCTTCTTATTTATTCTACATATATTTGTTGCGCTTTACCTTAAATACAGATTAATGAAACAGAAATTTATAATAACTAAGATAATATGAAAACAACAAAAATCATTCTATCCCCTCTGAAGAGAGGAATAGATTCTGTAGGCGGTATAGGAAAATATGAAATAGATATGTAGGTAAAATTGCAGTTATCAACCGATTAACGGAATTGATAAAGTTGTAATAGAATCTGATATCCTATCATTGATACATAAAAAATATATTGTAATCATTAATAAAAAAATAATATGAGAGTGAAAAAACTATTATTCCCAGCATTATCGCTTCTATTAGCGACGGCAATGTTTACAAGTTGCAGCAAAGACGAAACGTCTAATCTGTTAAACGAAATGAAACCTGTTACTTTCACCCCAGTAGAAGATCAAGTTTTATCCTCTGAGGCTACAGGAAATGTCGTTGGAAATAAGAAAGAATATCGAGAAATTATCAAAAAACAAATTATGCTTAATCCTGTAGAATTAGTAGATGAAAATCTTTCAGAAGTAATTTTCCCTGGTTGTGTTCTTCGTGGCGATGCTTTTATGAAAGGAGAATATTCGCCAGTGTCTATTAAAAATCCGAAAACTATAACCTTGTCGGCAAATATTCACGGAAGAAATCTGCAAGAAAGTAAACAAGTATTCCCCACTTTAAGCGATGTGCGTCAAGGTATCAACGATTTGATAGAGCCGAATACAGATTTAATAGAATATAATAATGCACCTGCATATATTACTTACCTTAATAATGTTGTAACAACAACGGAAAGTTTTAACAAGACATTCAACATTCATACGAATGTAAATGTACTTAATGATATTGTAAAAGCATATTTCAACTATGAAGCACGCAATTATTCTTCGTCGGGCAAGCATTATGTCTTGGTAAAAGTAAGACAACAATTCTTTAACATATCAATGGCTGCAAAACAGCCTGATGAATGGGGAACTTTTGATAATTTAGGAGAATACGAACCCGTTTATGTAAGTAGTGTAGATTATGGTCGTGTGTTACATTTGCTTATTGAAACAAAAGAGAGTGCCGATTCTATCTCAAAAATGATAAAAGGCGGCATAAAAGCTTCATTTACAAAGTTTAATGGAAGTATAGAAACCGAATATAAGAAACAGTGGAATAGCTATTTTAATTCTGGAAAAATCCAAATTATGGTTGCTGGCGGTCCACATGAATATGCAAGGAAGATACGTGACTATGATAGTTTCATGAACTTTATAGATGTACCAAATTCCAAATCATTGATACATGCATCTGTTCCTATTGGTTATCGTGTTCGTTCTGTGCGAAACAATAGAGAAGTAGAAGTGAGAAGTTTTTATACCGAAGAGGTTGTTACACTTAAAAAGTAAGCAACAATGATGCAAGTTTATATTTCCATTAGGATTGTTAAACTTGCATCGTTTTAGAATTGTATTTATACTCTCTTAAAATTCTAATTATAAGGAAGCAAATTTATAATTAGAATTTTAAAATTCATAAAAATTTATAGGAAAGGTGTATTAATGAGAAAATTTATTTCAGAGTTATTATTAATAATTGTTACAATTATTTGGGGATTAGCTTTTATTTGGCAAAATATAGCAAGT
>ENA-OWLC01000505-OWLC01000505.1-metagenome-genome-assembly--contig:-NODE-505-length-10432-cov-5.228968_pt1 | contig 10432 bp, 8 predicted proteins | sample MGYA00245344_ERZ651092 | MGnify/ENA primary metagenome ERZ651092 (study PRJEB26857, sample SAMEA4031755) | metagenome | biome: human; feature: oral; material: saliva | place: Philippines | collected 2014 | study... | reverse complement strand
ACTATTAATGGAAAAAATGATAAGGAACGAATCGCACGTCCACAATTAGATCACTGGTTTTCCAAAGAATTATATCCTTTGTTGTCTCTAAATATATATAATTTAATTCCCTGCTGTTCAATATGTAATAGTTCAATAAAAGGGAATACTATTTTCAGCCTTGATACCCACATACACCCATATCATGATTTAACCTCTGAAGAACCAGTTTTTCAGTTCAATTATAAATTGGAACAAGATATGACATATTCGGTAATTTGTGTAAACACAACCGATATAAAGGAACAACATATGCTTAATGATTTTGAAATTGAGAAGCTCTATACATACCACGGAGAACTTGAAGTTAAAGACATACTGTTATTTTTTAAGAAATATCCAAGTTCATATCTTTCACATTTGCTAAATGACACCTTAAACGAATATGGCTATACAGAACGTGATATATATAGAATGTTTTTTGGCACAGAATTAGATTCAACAGAAAATCTTAATCGGCCATTTAGCAAATTAAAACGAGATATCCTTACTCAACTTGGTGTACTTGAAAACGGACACATTAAAATTATAAGATAACATTGCCATCTTTTAATGATTTTACGGATATGGCTTCTAATTCTGAACGGATTAGTTGCTCCAACGCCGTATATTTTTCTTTTTTCATTCGCAATTTTTCTCGGAACCGTAACAATTGCCCGTCCGTGGTTTCTGTACGTTGTCAAACAAAAGTGCACAACTGCAAATGTAGTTATTTGCTCTGATATTTCCTTGTTTTATTACCAAAAATTCTTTTGTTGATTGAATTTTGCTTTATTATATCTCTTATCTTTTTGATTTTCTCCCCTTGCCCTAAATATACATCTTTGGGTGTAAGATTATCTAACGATTCATGAAACCTTCTCTCATTATAATATTTCACCCACCCTCGCTTGGCTTAACGGGAACCCATATCCCTGTGGTATGTCGTGTTTATTTCTTATCATAAGAATGAAATTTATTTGGTGCAAAAATAGAAAAGGTAAGGAAATGATACAATACCTCAAAATAGGTATTTTATAATGAACTCTGATGATGATAGTTCCACCCTTTCAGTAAAAGTAATTTCCAATTAGCAGTTTGCATCATAGATGCGTAACTCTAAAAGTGGCAACAATACCACACGAAATGAATCGTGGTAGCACACGAGCCTCCTGTGGTGATTGCCGTGCTTGGCTTGTCAGACGAATACACTGAATGGGAGGAATAGAAAACTGAGATTCCTTCGGATGATTTTAGATTATCGTGTGGGGGGGGAGAGAACACCTACCCGCAAGCGAATTGCTTAATAACTTTCTATGAGATGGAGCAAGTCCTGTCGGGAGTCATGTCTTGGATTTAGCCGTATGCCTAATATGAGATAAATATAAACTGTATGTGTTGCTTGCAACTCCCCATCTTTTTTCTATAGAATCTATATTCTATTTATTTTTTATCGTTTTTGTCTTTGTAGTTTAATTGTCCATCGCAGTTACCATGTATAGCTGTCAGCAAATCTTCCCAAGTTTGAAAACCTGCAAATAAAGCAAGTCTGTCTAATGTCTTTTTAGATGGCTTTTCTTTAGTTTGTATATATCCCCAGAGCTTATGTAGCGATTTCGATTCTAAGTTAATGTGGTATTGTTTTAATTTCTTTGAAACCTTGTCATAATCAACCGATAGACTGATAAGCTGTGGTATTTTTTGTTGGAATTGCGAGATAAAGTTCTTTAATGCCTTTTCCATTTCTCTCTATTTCTACAATTTGTTGTTTTTATTGTTTCTGTGTAGATATTGTTTTATCAGTAAAGTTTACTTATGTTAAGTTATATATCGTTGCTTCTGTTTTAAAGATGCAACGATATATAATAGTGTGTCGGAACGAGTGTTATACCAATGTGTTGATAACCTCTTCGCGTGAAGCTGGAAGATAGTCAATAACAGGTATCTCAGGCATTGTGTAGCAACCCGGAGTCAATCGCATAGTTGCACGTGCACAATTTACAAGTATCTGTCCTGTTAATGCAGGGTTATTTATACTCATATTAAATTCTATGCGTTGGTTCTGCGTTTTTCCGCTTACACCTTTACGAATAAGATGTACACCGTGTCCCATATCGCGTAAGTCGTCTACACTTGCAACTGCAAACACGTGTGTCTCATCGTGGGCAAAGTAGGGGTCAGCCTTGATAGCTTTTGTAACATCGTCGAGCTTTGCGCCATCTTCTAATTCAACATATACCATACGTCTGTGAATGCCTTCACCTAATGGAATGGTAACAGAGAGAGCATTTTTTACACCTTCTTTGCTACGTACGCAAACAGAATGTCCCATAGACATACCAGGACCGAAGTTAGTGTAAGATATGCCTTTTGGTGCCAAACTTTCCATTAGCACGCGTACAACAGAGTCAGAACCTGGGTCCCAACCAGCAGCAATTACACTCACTTTTCCAGCTTTTTTGCAGTGCTCCATCTGCTTTGTGCGATAGTCCAATATGCTTGTGTGAATATCGAACGAATCTACGGTGTTGATACCTAATGCTACTATACGTTCTGCATATTCAGGACAGCTACGTGTTGGTGTTGCAAGAATTGCCACATCTACATTCTTTAGTTTTGCAATGTCGTCTACAACCTCGTATGGAGATAGCGCTAATGGTTTGTCTTTATCGCCCTGACGTCGTACAATACCAGCAATCTCGAAGTCTTTAGCTGCTTCGAGTGCCTCAAGTGCGTAGTGCCCTATATTACCGTAGCCAACTACTGCTGCTCTTATCTTCTTCATAATCTTTTACCTTAAATGTTAATTTTACCATTATTTAATAGCCACAAAATTACGGTAAAATTATGATTAACGATGAATATCTGTGCTTTTTTTTGCTAAAAATGCCACATTACAGTTGTATGCACTTGTAATGGTGATATAAATCAAAATCTTATAGCTTTAACTATTATTGTGGCGTTATCAGTGTTAAAGTATATTTATTTTTTATAGAGATAAGGTTTTAAGTTGTAATTTTGCGCTCACAATGAAAAGAGTAATGCACATACTACTATTGTTGTTACTGTCTGTTATGATTGTATGGACAGCAACAGGCTTTGTAGTGATGCAATGTGCACATACAGGAAATGTAACTGTAGGCAAAATGCCAACGAACAACAAGGGTTGTGAGAAAACTTCTAACGACCATTGTATGACAGTGCATATACAAAAGCTTGCCGAACTGAACCAAGCTGCTCCGTTACATTTCGATATGCAGCCTATGCAACAGTTGCTACTTGTAGCTTTTGTAACGCTATTAATGGCTTTGCCCATACTGCTTTTCGTATTATCGCCCATACGACTATTGTTGTATTCTTGGCATAGTCCACCACGACAATATCTACAGCGGCTTACCGTGCTATTAATTTGATTTAGTGATTGTTATTAATGTTTCATTGGTCCAATAAACTGCTAATGGCAGGTTTGTTGGCTACTATCGTTATATTCACTAAATTAAAATATATGAACAAGAATATTATACTCGCGGGAACTTCCCTGCTATTTTCTGTATCTGCTATTGCACAGAACGAAGTTGCGGATACAGTAACAACAATGAAAGAGCAAAAACTCGAGAACGTAACCGTTACAGCACGTCGCGCCACTGTGCGTACATTGGGCGGAGCTATTAACGGACAAGATATTTTGCGCGACGAACTTTTTAAGGCTGCTTGCTGTAATCTTGGCGAAAGCTTTGTTAATAATCCATCGGTAGATGTAAACTACTCTGACGCTACAACAGGTGCACGACAAGTGAAATTGCTTGGTTTGAGTGGAACGTATGTGCAAATGCTTACCGAAAACTTACCTAACTTTCGTGGCGCAGCTTTGCCATACGGCTTAGGCTATGTTCCTGGTTCGTGGATGAAGAGTATACAAGTTAGTAAAGGAAACTCTTCGGTAAAGAATGGTTATGAGGCTATGACAGGACAGATTAATGTAGAGTATCTGAAACCTGAGGACGAACAAGGTGCTACTATTAATGTATATGGAAGCACAATGGGAAAGTTTGAAGCTAATGCCGATGCAAATCTGCACATTGGTGGAAACAAGAACCTTAGCACAGAGGTTTTAGCCCACTTTGAAAATAACTGGAGTCATCACGATGGCAATGGAGATGGATTTCAAGACGACCCACAAGTGCGTCAGTACAATCTTCAGAATAGATGGTTTTGGAAAAAGAACAATTATATGCTACATGCTGGACTGAGTTTCTTAAAAGAAGATAGAACCAGTGGGCAAACTAACCACTCGCACCATCTTGCTGCTGGAGCTACTCCGTATCGTATTAATATAGGTACAAATAGATACGAAGGGTATATGAAGCATGCCTTTATACTCAACGCAAAACACGGCACTAATATTGCATTTATGGGAAATGTGTCGCTACACGAACAAAGAGCAGACTATGGCATTAAGCATTACGATGTGAACGAGAAAAATGCTTACGCTTCGTTGATTTTCGAAACTAATATTGCCGAAGTACACAATTTATCTACTGGCGTTAGTTTAAACCACGACTATCTGCGCCAAAATCTTTCATTGCTCAATCCTACAGCTATTCCAGCTAACTATGGTAACTTGTATCCGTTGAAAGATAACGTAGAAAGCGAAACAACTCCCGGCGCATACGTTCAGTACACACTCAATTTGCACAATCGGCTTGTTGCAATGGCTGGATTCCGTGTAGACCATAGTAATGTTTATGGAACGTTTGCTACACCACGTTTCCATGTTAAATGGGTGGCTACCGACTTCTTAACGCTTCGTCTCTCCGCTGGAAAAGGCTATCGAAGCCCACATGCTTTGGCAGAATATAACTATCTAATGGCTTCTGGACGTCGTCTCATCATCGACCAGCCGTTAAAACAAGAAGCTGCATGGAATTATGGAGCGAATATGGCTTTCAATATACCATTGTTTAACAAGAATTTAAAGCTGAACGCAGAATACTATTATACGCACTTTACCAATCAAACGGTTATTGATTACGATTCTAATCCGTTGGAATTGCATATATGCAATCTTAATGGTAAAAGCTATTCGCATACATTCCAAATAGATGCATCTTATCCTGTGTTTCGCGGCTTCGAACTCACAGCTGCTTATCGCTACAATCTTGTAAAAACTACCTACGGCGGACAGTTGCTATCTAAGCCTTTGCAGAGCAGATATAAGGGGTTGCTTACGGCAAGCTATAAAACTCCGCTTGGACTATGGCAATTTGATGCTACATTTGCCCTAAATGGTAGCGGGCGTATGCCAACACCTTACGCAACAGCTGCTGGAACACCATCGTGGGCTTCTAACTATAAGGCGTACGGACAGTTAAATGCACAGATAACTCGCAACTTCCGTCATTTCTCTATACAAGTGGGTGGCGAAAATCTTACTAATTACAAGCAAAAAAATCCTATTATAGGCTATCACACACCATGGGCACAAACGTTTGAACCTACGTTAGTTTATGGACCAGTACAAGGTGCAATGGGCTACGTTAGTATTCGTGTGAATCTTGGAAACCGTTTGTCAAAATAGATATAGTACACTGCATAGATAAATATAGTAAACAACATAGCCCCAACAAATTTACTATGGTAGTTTGGTAAGGCTTCACTTAAAAATAAAAGTACGATGAAGAAAAGTTTAATTATTATGATGTTAGCAATGGTAGCCATTACTGCATCGGCAAAAGACATCAAGACTGTTATTTTCACAACTACTCCACAGATGCACTGTGAGAACTGCGAAAATAAAATAAAAGGTAACCTCCGCTTTGAAAAGGGTGTCAAGGAAATAAAGACAGACATAGAAGCACAGAAAGTATTTGTTACCTACGATGCGGCTAAAACTACAGAAAAGAAACTTCAAGACTCGTTTCAGAAGTTTGGCTATAAGGCTGTTAAAACTACCAAAGATGCTAAGGTGGCAGTTCACGAAGATGAAAGCTGCGACAATATGTAATGTAAATTAGAAAACAAACTGTTTGCAGACTGCTTTTTCTGGCTCTGGAACAGTAGTGAATAGTAGAGAGAGAGGATATGCCTGAATGTGTGTATCCTCTCTTTCTATTTTCTATGTTCCAATGGTTAGAGAAATAAATAAGGTGGAGTGCCGTGAATAGTAGTTAGCTACATTGTAAGCAGAGCCTATAGGTATTCATAAACCAAATAGAATAACACAGATATAAGTTACTTTTGTTTCAGATATCTGTCAGTTGCGTTTCAGATATCTGTCACGCTTGTTTCAGACGTCTGTCAGTTACGTTTTAGACATCATATTAAATCAGACCCTTTATGTTGTTATGTCATAATAGCTGAACGATAATTATTCAGCAGAATATTATGAATAGCTTCATTCTGCGAAATTCCAATTTAGGCATTATAGTATGTGCCCAAACAGTAGTATGTTTTTGGTTAGGTATAACAGTGTTAAATTATAATAAAATTAAAGTATATTCTATATTTTATCGATTTAAATTTATGGCTTTGTAGCCAACAAAAATTATAACTGTATGAGAAAGTATATTTTCACAATTGTGTTTATGTTGTTAGGATTGACAACATCTTTTGCACAAAAAGTTTCGGTTCCTGAACCAGAGTTTGCTGATCAAACTTACTTGCTTACTTCTGACACGGAGTATCAGAAACTACCACGAGAGTCTGGTGTTATTAAAACAAAAGCTGGTGCATCGTTATATATTGTTGGTATTGGAAAAGTAAAGACACGTATTACTTTGAGTGGTCCTACTTCTTCTGTATCTGTGCCTGCTGGTAAAGATGTTCGTCTTATTATTAAGGCTGCAAATAATTCAACCGATCCAGAGTCATTTATTAATATATTTCCATTCGAGGTAAAAGGTAAGGAACGAAGAGCACAGTTGTCTGAAGCTGGTACGCTGTCTGCAACTAAAACAAACTCTCTTGGACAGATTACTTTTAAAGCTAAGAAGTATGGTCAGAGTTCTTACTATATAGTTATTGAGAATTTGAAACCAGGCGAGTATGGCATCTCTTTGGGAGATCCTGATAAGCGAAATGAGAAGAATGATATGAAAGTAACAACCTTCAGTGTAAAATAAGGCTGTTTGTATTTAAGTATAATGTATCTGTGTCAGCATTCTTATAATGAATGCTGACACAGTTTTTTTGTATTATAAGTATGGTAGGTTACACTATCAATCCATATAATATAAAGGTATCAATTATGTATGATTTGTCATTTTGTCCGTCATTCTGTCAGTCTGTTTCTGTTGGCATATCGTTTGTAATTATTGGGACGTGTACGTACTGCGAAAGCAGGAAACACAATAAGAATTGATAATAATAAAAAATAAAATATACATATTATGGGAAAAATTATAGGAATTGACTTAGGAACAACTAACAGCTGTGTTGCTGTATTCGAAGGTAACGAGCCAGTAGTAATTGCTAACAGCGAAGGTAAGCGTACAACACCTTCTGTTGTAGGCTTCGTTGAGGGTGGCGAACGTAAGGTAGGTGACCCTGCTAAGCGTCAGGCTATCACAAACCCAGAGAAGACCATCTACTCTATTAAGCGTTTCATGGGTGAGACCTACGACCAGTGTAAGAAAGAGGCTGAGCGTGTTCCATTCAAGGTTGTTAATGAAGGTGGCTATCCACGTGTACAGATTGACGACCGCAAATATACTCCACAGGAGATTTCTGCAATGATTCTGCAGAAGATGAAGAAGACTGCTGAGGACTACCTCGGCCAAGAAGTAACTGATGCAGTTATCACCGTACCAGCATACTTCTCTGACTCACAGCGTCAGGCTACCAAGGAAGCTGGTCAGATTGCAGGTCTTAACGTACAGCGTATTGTGAACGAGCCTACTGCTGCAGCACTTGCTTATGGTGTTGATAAGGCTAATAAGGATATGAAGATTGCCGTATTCGACCTTGGTGGTGGTACGTTCGATATCTCAATCCTTGAGTTCGGTGGCGGTGTATTCGAGGTGCTCTCTACTAATGGTGATACTCACCTTGGTGGTGATGACTTCGACCAAGTAATCATCGATTGGTTGGTTAATGGCTTTAAGTCTGAAGAGGGTGTTGACCTCACAAAGGATCCAATGGCAATGCAACGTCTGAAGGAGGCTGCTGAGAAGGCTAAGATAGAGTTGTCAAGCTCTTCTTCTACCGAGATTAACTTGCCTTACATCACTGCAGAAGGTGGCGTTCCAAAGCACTTGGTAAAGACTTTGACACGTTCACAGTTTGAGCAGTTGGCACATAGCCTTATTCAAGCTTGTCTCGTTCCATGCCAGAATGCTATCCGCGACGCTAAGTTACAGACATCAGATATCGATGAGGTTATCCTCGTAGGTGGTTCAAGCCGTATTCCTGCAGTACAGACATTGGTTAAGAACTACTTCGGTAAGGAGCCTTCAAAGGGTGTAAATCCTGATGAAGTGGTTGCTGTTGGTGCAGCTATTCAGGGTGCTATCCTTAATAAGGAGAGTGGTGTAGGCGACATCGTATTGCTCGACGTTACTCCATTGACCCTCGGTATTGAGACAATGGGTGGTGTGATGACAAAGCTTATCGATGCTAACTCTACTATTCCTTGCAAGAAGAGTGAGGTGTTCTCTACCGCAGCTGATAACCAGACAGAGGTTACTATCCACGTTCTGCAGGGTGAGCGTCCAATGGCAGCACAGAACAAGTCTATCGGTCAGTTCAACTTGACAGGTATTGCTCCAGCTCGCCGTGGTGTTCCACAGATTGAGGTAACATTCGACATCGATGCCAACGGTATCCTTAATGTATCTGCTAAGGACAAGGCAACTGGTAAGGAGCAGAGCATCCGCATCGAGGCTTCAAGCGGTTTGAGCGAGGACGAAATCAACCGTATGAAGGCTGAGGCTGAGCAGAACGCAGCAGCCGACAAGGCAGAGCGTGAGAAGATTGACAAGCTGAACCAGGCTGACTCAATGATCTTCACCACCGAGAACTTCTTGAAGGACAACGGTGATAAGATTCCAGCCGACCAGAAGTCAGGTATCGAGTCTGCTCTCCAGCAGCTCCGTGACGCTCACAAGTCAGCTGACGTTGCAGCCATCGACACAGCTATCAACAACCTCAACACCGTTATGCAGGCAGCATCACAGCAGATGTACAGCCAAGCAGGTGCACAGGCAGGTCCTCAGCCAGGCGCAGATGCTGGTCAGCAGGAGCAGCCAAAGCAGGATGACACCATCCAAGATGCAGACTTTGAGGAAGTGAAGTAAAATAACAACTAATATAATCGCAGCAATCCGATAGTGGATTACTGCGATTTTTATTTTATTAGTCGCATATTATGAAAGATAATATTAAGAAAGAGTTAGAAGCATTAATTCAAGAACAAAGAGATCGTATTCCAAAATTAAAACGTGAGGTTGGAGCTTTTGCATATTATGTTTATGAATCTTCCGTAAAAGAAGGGTATATTAAATGGAGGGAAAATGCTAAAAGATTTTTAGAAATAAACTTCACAGGAGATAGCTACATAGATGACTTTAAGGAGACTTGCGATAAAAAAATTACACCTAACCAACAAAATAAGTTGTTAGCTATACTTGAAGCATTTGAAAAATACCCACAGGTAATAGAAAGGAGTAAGATTTTAAATCAGAGTGCCAATATAAACATACATAGCAATATCAGCAATACCAATACTCAAAATCAATCACAGAGTCAAGAAATAAAGATACTTCTAAACTGTCTTGAAGATGAATTATCCGTTAAACAACTAAAAGAATTAAAGCAAGTTGTTGATGAGGAAAAAGGTGATTTAGAGAAAGCTAAGCCTAAAGTTATTGATAAAATAAAATCGTTTGGCGAAAATGTTGCTTCAAATATACTTGCAAATATTATAACCAATCCAGCTATTTGGTCTTGTCTTGGTTGAGGTCATACTCTATAACCCTTGAATAATTCAACCAATTAGATATTAACTACATACACTATGCTGGCACTCATTGCGAGAATAATCAGTCAGTGCTTGCGCCATAGAGCCTACACACTACTCGAAATAAGTACGAAGGAGCATTATATAGTTTAGAATCTGTGATGCATAGTTTCACTGTTCGTAATAGCTATAGCTTTAATGAAATGATTAGGTGAAAGATTTTTTTTATTATGCCTGTTCTCAATTTTACTCAACATGGGATAATCTAAATCAAAAATATATCAGATATATAGTCTTTTAAGTATTTCATTTTGGCTCTTTGCGATGTAGAAAGTATATTTGTGACGATTTTGTAATACATTGGTTATTACTGTTCATGTACATCTTGTTATTTACGTAATCTGTGATTATTGATAGCATCAAAGCAATATGAAAGAAAACATCGTCATCAAGTATCGT
>ENA-OWLC01000503-OWLC01000503.1-metagenome-genome-assembly--contig:-NODE-503-length-10452-cov-6.966048_pt1 | contig 10452 bp, 10 predicted proteins | sample MGYA00245344_ERZ651092 | MGnify/ENA primary metagenome ERZ651092 (study PRJEB26857, sample SAMEA4031755) | metagenome | biome: human; feature: oral; material: saliva | place: Philippines | collected 2014... | reverse complement strand
TAATGCCGAATAGAACTACCATTACGCTATTTTAACTTTTACAATAATGTACGTATATGCTTACTGAAAATATTAAATTCTTCTTTTGCTGTCCAATAGAACCAGAATAGTATACCCTCAATACAGAATGTCATTGATAATTATAACACCCTAAAATACATAGAAACGCAGCACTTTTACCTCCCAATAAAATTAGTGTTTACCATCAGCACGACATGTGCGAAGTATCAGCACCATATGTGCGGGGCACCAACACAACAACTTAAAGCCGACTGTAACCCACTTCTAAGCCTTTCTTTTCCTGCTAAAAGAATACTAACTTCTTATTTATCTGCAAGAGATTGACGAGCAATATTAGCCGTAACAGGACAGACGTAGAGTTACTTAATCCAAGCACAAACCTAATGTATCGATAAGTTTCTTAACAGGATGATTCGTTTCCAAAAGTTTACTCAAAGACTCACGAGGTGTAAGCATAGGTTTGATTTCCTCATGCTTAGCAAGACGAATCTCTACTTCAATCTGCCCGTTACGCAATTCCTTTGCCAAAGTAGCACGGATACGCGACTTGATTGCAAGCATTTCGTTAAGCTGAATATTATTATCAGCAAGTACCAAGATTGCTGGATACTCTGAAATAGTAGGCGTGATATTCTTCATGCGTTGCGACAAAGCTTGCATACGCTCTGGCATTCGTGAACACATAGCACGCCAACTCACAACAAGGTCTTGCTGTGTAAAGCCTTCATGCTCGTCCTTATTAGTTATTTCAACTTCCTCATCCTGCTTTTTCTTCTTATCGGTCTTGAGTAGATTGTCAAATGACATCGTCAATGAACCGAGATTAACAGAATTCGGAAGACCAGAAGATACATTCACCTTAGGACGTACGCCTGACGCTTCTGTAACGGGTTTCTCTGGTGAAGACACGACCTCTACAGACACTACTTCGCTATCATTAGAACCACGAGCAGCAGCATCATCACGCTTTAGGCTCCCGACCACCTGCGGAGTCGGTTTCTGTTGAGCCTTCAGAACAAGATTCTTGAACAGGGATTTTAATCGCTTAGGGCTGCGCCCCGAGGCAGGGATATCATCATCCTTCTGCGTAATTTGCGCTACTTGGATGAGCGTCAGTTCCACCAACAAACGTTTATTAGAACTCTGACGATATTCCACATCACAACGATTCATAATCTGCAAAGCCGTATACAGGAAGTTGACAGGGCATTTTTGTGCCTGCAACTGATAGCGATTACGCAGTTGTTCGCTTACTTCAAGCAAAGGAAGTGTCTGTGCATCCTTTGCCATCAAAACATTACGGACATGAGATGCCAAACCATTCACAAGATGTCCACCATCAAATCCCTTATTAATAACGCTGTTCAAGAGAACCATTATCTCACTCACTTTATTCTCTAAAGCAAGATCGATGATATTAAAATAATTCTCTGCATCGAGTACATTCAAGTCCTCAATCACCTTCTGATAAGTGATGTTTCCCTGTGAGTAACTTGCTACCTGATCGAATATTGAGAGTGCGTCGCGCATTCCGCCATCCGCTTTCTCTGCAATCACATTCAGAGCCTCTTCATCATACTGTATGTTTTCCTTTTCAGCAACACGCTTAAGATGGTCGATGATATTAGGAACGGTCATACGCTCAAAGTCGTAAATCTGACAGCGAGAGAGAATCGTTGGGAGAATCTTGTGTTTATCTGTTGTTGCAAGGATGAAGATAACGTGTGCAGGCGGTTCCTCCAAAGTCTTTAGAAAAGCATTGAAGGCAGCTGTAGAGAGCATATGAACCTCATCAATGATAAAGACCTTATAACGACCAACCTGTGGCGGAATACGCGTCTGATCCATCAATGACTTGATGTTCTCAACAGAGTTATTGCTGGCAGCATCTAATTCGAAGATATTATAGCTTCTTCCTTCTCCAAACGCCTTACAACTCTCACACTCGTTACAAGCCTCACCATCAGCTGTTGGATGTTCACAGTTGATAGCCTTCGCAAAAATTCGAGCACAAGTAGTCTTGCCCACTCCTCGTGGACCGCAGAAAAGGTAGGCATGAGCCAGCTTACCACTCTTCACAGCATTCTTCAGCGTAGTAGTCAACGCCTGTTGTCCTACAACGGAATCAAAGGACATTGGACGATACTTTCGCGCCGAAACAATATATTCATCCATAATTTCAAAATCTAATTGTATATGCAAAGGTAATAAAAGTTAAGAAAAGAGGAGGAAGGAGGAAAGAATTAAATTGTTAATTTGCTAAAAATATGTATGTTTCATGCTCCGATATGCAATCTTTTCCTTACTTTTGCAAAAAAGAATGTAAAGAAGTGAGTAAGATTACCGGACATATTTACAATTTTTTCAGCCGATTTAAGTTTCATATCGTCATCATCTTGGGCGTACTCATTGTAGGCGTTTTAGATGAGAACAGTTTTATGAAACGTATAGAGTATGCTTATCAGATTGACGACTTAAAAACTGAAATCCGAAAGTATGACAGCCAATATCAGCATGACATGCAACAGCTTAAGGAACTAAAGACAGACCCAAAGGCTATTGCACGCGTTGCCCGAGAGCGTTACTTCATGAAGGCTGACAACGAAGATATCTTCGTGTTGAGCGATGATGAGCATCAAACTGAAAACACAGCTAAAAATGAGACAACTGAATAAACTCGAATCAATTATTTACCTTTTGGGAGGAATCATAATGGTTATTGGTGCAGGCTTGTACGCTTTCCTTTTGATTCAACCAATAGCCTGTTGGCTAATGCTTGCTGGTGCTGTTGCATTTTCTCTTATGCAGTCACGTCAGCGATACCTTGGAACATCTCTTTCAATTCGTCGTTTACGTAAGATTATGTCACTTGCAGGATGGGGATTCATTCTTGCAGGATTCTTTATGGTAGAAGACTCCTACCATTTCCTTCGTCCTGTTTTTGCAGGTTCATTAGATAGCTATAGCAGCTATGTAAGTATTTTCCATCACAATTGGGTTATACTCCTACTTATTTCTGCTATCATAGAGATGTATACTACTCATCGTATCAGCTACGAACTAAAGAAGGAAAGCGAAAGTCCAAGTACCTAAAAAAAGCTAAAAGCTTAGAGATAGTTTTAATTTGAATAAAAAAGTTTCTCGGCTTCAATTATAGAATGTAATTTTGTCTGAGAAGAAACAGAACCAGTTTAATTATCTATGAATAAAATTCTTTACGCACTTCTAACACTTATCGTGTTTACGTCATGTGCCAACTCATTCAATATACAGGGAACATCCAACGTATCAAGCTTGGATGGAAGAAAGTTATACCTAAAAACAGACCAAGCTGACTCACTGATTAACTTAGATTCATGTGACGTCGTTCATGGTCAGTTTGCTTTCCATGGTACCGTCGACTCTACTAAGGTCGCACAGATATTCATGGATGACATCAACTTACAGTTCCCAGTAGTTATTGAAAAGGGAGATATTGCAGTTAAACTGGACAACACACAACAGCGTGTCAGTGGCACACCGCTGAATGACAAGCTAAATGATTTCTGGACGAAGTTTACACAACTCCGCAATCAATATGCAGAAATAGATCATGAGGAAAGTGCTGCCATTATGAATGGTCATGATGAGGAAACAGTGAATGCTCAACTTATTAAGAAGGCATTGAACGTATATGACAAGGGTGACAAACTCTTTACGAAGTTCATTACAGAGAACTTCAACAACATTCTTGGTCCATGGTGTTTCCTTACACGTATCAGCTACGAGACAACACCTAATGCTTACCCTGTATGGATGAATGATTATATGTATACCAATGCTATTAATCAGTTGCCATCATGGATAGAATTCATTATGTCGAAGGCTACAGATACCTTTAAGCAGAATCCTCAGATAAAAGCATTCTATACCGACTTCCTACAAGCACAAAAGGAGATGAACGGAATGGTTGACCCAGCCGGAACCAATGATGCTGCGGGAACAACTCCTAATGCTGCTGTAGCACCTCCGACTCCTGCACAGATGGCTGGTGACTCTATTCCAGAGTAAGGTATGGGTCCCTACTATCGTGTGTTCTAAGCGCTACGCTGACAGAACGATTGCATGATAAGATTCTATAGGAGTATTTTGAAGTTCGGATAAAGAGTTCATAGACAATAAACTATTTATTCTAAACGAAGGTTGCTGTCACTTCTGTCACTCAGTCTTATTATTTAACTGATTGGTTTATAGGACGTTGAAGCAATATGTTAAAATGACAGCAAAAGAAAATAAAACTACTATTAGTAATATATTCCTTCTTACTTTAGTAGAATTCTCTCACTTCCTATCTCGGAAGAATCAACAGACAACCTCTAACAATAAAGAATATAATATATGAGGAGACTCATTCAAGGTGGAACTATCGTCAATGAAGGGCGAAGCTTTATTGGTTCGCTCATCATAGAGGACGATTGTATCATAGAGATTATAGAAAATAACGAAACGCCCCGTGGAGAATTTGACGAAATCGTCAACGCCACGGGGTGCTTTGTACTACCTGGTGTTATTGATGATCATGTTCACTTTCGTGAGCCGGGACTAACGGAAAAGGCAGATATTGAAAGTGAAAGTCGTGCTGCTGCATATGGTGGTGTCACCTCTTATTTTGAGATGCCAAACACTAATCCACAGACAACAACATTAGAAGCTTTACAAGATAAGTGGGAACGAGCAAAGCACTCAAGTCATGTTAACTATAGCTTTTTTATTGGGGCTACAAATACAAATCAGACACTATTCCCTCAATTAGATATCCACACTATTCCTGGAATAAAACTCTTTATGGGAGCCTCAACAGGGAATATGCTTGTTGATCGACGAGAAGCATTAGAAATGACTTTCCGTACTGCAGCAGAGTTGAATCTACCAGTGATGACACACTGTGAGGATTCTGGTATTATCAACGAGAATATGAAAGTTGCCAAAGAACAATTTGGCAACGACCCAGACATTACACATCATTGGGAAATACGCAGTGCTGAGGCATGCTGGGCTTCCTCGCTCTTAGCTGTGGAATTGGCACGAAAGTACAAAACACAACTACACATTGCTCATATCTCTACAGCAAAAGAATTATCATTGGCTAATCGACCAGAAGATGAAGGAAGGATTACTTTAGAAGCTGTTATTGCACATATTGCTTTCTCTAAGGAAGATTATCTGACAAAGAAGGCACTTATTAAATGCAATCCTTCAGTCAAGACGATAGCTGATAGAGATGCTATTCGTCAGGCACTCACGGATGGACGCATTACAGTCATTGGTACTGATCATGCTCCTCACCTATGGGCACAGAAGCAAGGTGGCTGCTCTAAGGCTGCATCAGGAATGCCGATGGTTCAATTCTCACTCGTCACTATGCTTGAGTTGGTAGACAAAGGTGTTCTTACAATAGAACAGATGGTTAACCTAATGTCACACGCACCGGCTCGACTTTTCCGTATTGATAAACGAGGTTTCCTACGTAAAGGCTATAAAGCCGATATTACTATCGTTGCACCAGATCAGCCGTGGACAGTGAACGAAGATTGTATTCAGAGTAAATGCAAGTGGAGTCCAATGATGGGACACACCTATCAATGGCGTGTCTTACATACCTTCTGTAATGGAAACCACCTGTTAAATAAGGAAGAGTTTGATAACACCATACATGGTGAAAGGATTACTTTTCGAAATGATAACTAAGTCATAATGATCGAAAATAAAGTAGATAACAAAAGTAAGATAATAACATACAATATCAGCGAAATAGTTCCTTATATCAACTGGGCATACTTCTTTTATGCTTGGTCAATGAATGGTAAGGCTAAAGATGCACAAATGGAACTACGTTCAGAAGCTGAGAAATTATTGGCTGACATGGAAGGGAGATATCACACACGTGCTGTCTTTGCACTATGTGAAGCCAATAGTGAAGGCGATGATATTATTATCAATGGCACACGTGTTCCAATGTTGCGCCAGCAGAAAGTTATTCCAGGCAAACCAAACCTCTGTTTGGCAGATTTCATACGCCCAGCCTCTTCTGGCATCAAAGATACAATTGGACTCTTTGCTACTTCTGTTGATGCTGCATTTACAAGCAACAATGAGGGAGATCCCTACCAACGTATGCTTTCGCAGACCTTAGCTGACCGATTAGCTGAGGCTACAGCAGAGAAGTTTCACGAGGATGTACGCAAGAAGTATTGGGGGTATGCAACTGATGAGCAACTGACTATAAAAGATCTTCTTGCAGAGAGATATCAAGGCATACGTCCAGCTGTGGGCTATCCATCCATCCCTGACACAAGTATGAATTTTCTTTTGTACGAACTATTGGATATGAAGGGGATTGGTATCAACCTTACAGAAAGTGGAATGATGGTACCGCATGCCAGTGTATCGGGCTTTATGTTTGCACATCCTCAAAGCCGATATTTCGACTTAGGAAAGATTGATGACGAACAATTAGAAGATTATGCACATCGTCGTAATAAGCCTGTTGAAGAGCTAAGGAAGTATCTTGCTTCTACCCTATTGAAGAAATGATAGCCAGAATCGTTATATATCTTATATTAATAATAGTGCTGTCTGACCTCTATATAGACATGCACTATTTCCGCAAACGTTACCCCATCGCTTGGTGGCAACGCCTATTATGGTGGTTACCTTCTATCGGTATGGTCATCTATACCTGTGCTATGGCTTCCATACGTGACTTTGCGCCTAACAACCTCACCTGGCTGAATACATATATATTCCTTCTCGGTTTACTTGTTGGACCTAAGGCTATCTTTGCACTCACCTCCTTCTTGGGTTCAATCATTCGGAAATATATCATCCGCACAAATCGAAACTGGGGACATTATATAGGTATACTCCTTGGTTGTTTTGCCGTTGGAACATTTATATATGGGCTCACATATGGGGTTTCTAACATACAAGTAAAGCATGTAGACCTCTATTTTAAGGATTTACCGAAGTCTTTTGATGGCTATCGGATTGTGCATGTATCTGACTTACACCTCGGCACCTTCAATGGCTGGCGCAGTAAGATTCTAAAAGCAGAGATGGATAGCATTGAAAAGCAGAAAGCTAACCTCATTTGCTTTACTGGTGATTTACAGAATATACGCCCTGAAGAGGTTGAGAAAATGGCTTCAGTAATCCGTCAGCCTATGAAAGGGACTATCTCTGTCTTAGGAAACCATGACTATACGGAATACATCAAAGGTGATGCTAAAGAGAAGGCTGCAGAGGAAGTACGCTTAATAAAAGCAGAAGAAAAAATCTTAAAATGGACTCTTCTACGCAATCAAAACACAGAAATAACATCACCAGCAAAAGAGTCTATCTATGTTTGTGGCACAGAAAACGACGGAAGACCACCATTCCCGAACTCTTCCAACTATAGAAAAGCAATGCAAGGAATAGGACCAAATTCGTTTGTGATTATGTTACAGCATGATCCATCAGCGTGGAAACGTTCTATTCTTGCTAAAACCACAGCACAGCTTACATTAAGCGGACATACACACGGCGGACAGATGCAAATCTTTGGATGGCGACCAACAAGTATCCGCCAACAGGAGGATTATGGACTTTATGAACAGAACGGACGCTATCTATATATTACAGCTGGATTGGGTGGACTGGTACCCTTCCGCCTCAATATGCCTAACGAAATAGCGGTGATAACATTACATGTTAAGAATTAAAATTAAAAAGGATACATCTATGAGTAATACTGCAACACAACAACAAAGGCAATCCTCAATAGCCATGCTGGTTATTACGTTTTTTTATAGAATTTACATGCTATTCATTGCCTTCCCGCTCTTCCTCTTTGCGTCTATACTAACAGCATTAACAACAACTATTGGCTGTCAAATAGGTAATGGACATTTCTGGGGATACTACCCAGGGAAATGGTGGTCGTGGTTTACCATCCGAATACTCTTTCTTCCTGTAAAGATTGAAGGACGTGAGAATCTTGATCCTAAGCAAAGCTATGTCTTTGTAAGCAATCATCAAGGTGCTTTCGATATCTTTCTGATTTACGGTTTTCTCGGTCGTAACTTCAAATGGATGATGAAAAAGGCTATCCGTAAGATACCTTTGGTAGGATTAGCATGCGAGAAAGCACATCATATTTATGTGGATAAGAGTGGTGCAAGTAAAATCAAAAAAACATACGACACTGCACGTGAAACCCTTCATGAAGGAATGTCTGTCGTCGTATTCCCAGAAGGTGCACGTAGTTTTACAGGTCACATGGGTAAGTTCCGTCGTGGAGCTTTCATGTTAGCTGATGAGCTTCAGCTACCAGTATGTCCACTTACCATCAATGGTTCCTTCGACGTAATGCCTCGTACTAAGGACTGGCATTTTCCTGTATGGCATAGACTGAGTCTCACCATTCACAAACCAATCTTCCCAAAAGGGAAAGGTGCTGAATTCGAGAAGGAAACACTAAATGAAGCATACGATTCTGTTATGGCTGGTCTTTCTCCCGAATACCAAGGTTTCGTAGAGAACCCAGACCAATAAAAATAGACAAAAACTTGTTAGTATCATATTTTTATACTACATTTGTCCTATAAAAACAAAAATCTATGACAAGCGATAGCATTGTAATTATACCGACATACAACGAAAAGGAGAATATAGAGAAGATAATCCGAGCGGTATTCCGATTGGAGAAACTTTTTCACATTCTGGTAATTGACGATGGTAGTCCTGATGGGACGGCACAAATCGTACATAATCTGATTAAGACGGAATTCTCTGACCGCCTCTTTATCATTGAGCGTTCCGGTAAATCAGGTTTGGGTACAGCCTATATCACAGGTTTCAAGTGGGCTTTAGAACATGGCTACGAATACATTATTGAGATGGATGCTGACTTTAGCCACGACCCTAACGACCTTCCTCGCCTTTATGCTGCAACCCATGACGAAGGTTACGATGTTGCAGTTGGTTCACGTTATGTCAGTGGAGTAAACGTTGTAAATTGGCCTATCGGACGTGTATTGATGAGTTACTTTGCCAGCAAGTATGTTCGTGCAGTAACAGGTTTCCACGTGCATGATACGACTGCGGGCTTCGTATGCTATCGTCGTCGTGTTCTTGAGACAATTCCATTAGACATGATTCGTTTTAAGGGTTATGCCTTCCAAATTGAGATGAAGTACACCTCTTTCAAGATTGGTTTCAAGATTAAGGAAGTACCTGTCATCTTCGTAAATCGTCGTGAGGGAACAAGCAAGATGAGCGGTGGCATCTTCTCAGAAGCCTTCTTCGGTGTCATCCGACTCCGTATGGATGGTTGGTTCAGAAAGTATCCTAAGATAAAGAACTAAGATTTATGCCAAATAACAGTAACAGCCATAACCCACTAAGGTTATGGCTGTTACTATTTACACAAGTGACTTTATCTTTATGTAAGTTGGAAACTATAGTAATACAAATCAAATGTATATAAACATTAGAAAATAAATACGAGAGGTTCAGATTTAATTTACTTTTTACTAATTAAACTAACAAACTTGTATCTATGTTCATACAAATCTGGCATTTCATAACGTGGAATGTATATTTTTACTATGATAAGGTATTCGTGTCCCTCTTCATAGATACTATCAAATCCATCAATATGAGATACAACAGATTTTCTCATATCTTTGTCTACTATAACATAACCTTTATTTTTCGATTTAATAGATGTACCTGGATAGAAGTAGTCTTCCTTATGCGATAATACGCTTATCGTATCTGTTTTTTCATACTTGTAGTAGCCGTCTACGTCTTCTTCCTTTGTACATCCCACAAAGAGAAATAACATTAAAGATGCTATAATGTATAGATGTTTAATCATAATAATATGAATTTAAAAAAGATTTTATCATTATCAGGTTTACTTAAAAGAGACTGTTACTATAGAGGACTGCCTTTCTCTACTTTATTTTGACACAGTCTACTCTGTTTTATTCCAGTCCTTTCCTACCAACACAACCAACGTGTATGTACACAATATTTTGATAAAAGTAAAAGGAACATCATTCCCTGCAATAAAAGCCTTTAGATAAAAGAATCTGTTACTACAGAGAACAACATTCCTTTGCTACTATATCTTGACACAGCTTATCGTGTCATAATGTCAAATTTACGCCTCCTTATCGTACTCGAGGTGGAAGTTAATGATTGTCTCAATACCCTTCAACCAGAGATCTACTGGCATATTCTCGTTTGGAGAGTGAATAGCATTTGACTCCAAACCGAAGCCCATGAGAACAGTCTTTACACCGAGCAACTTCTCGAAAGTAGAGATAATTGGAATACTACCACCAATACGCACTGGTAATGGGCGCTTACCGAATACTGCTTCGAAGCCACGCTCAGCAGCTT
>ENA-OWLC01000502-OWLC01000502.1-metagenome-genome-assembly--contig:-NODE-502-length-10463-cov-7.206860_pt1 | contig 10463 bp, 9 predicted proteins | sample MGYA00245344_ERZ651092 | MGnify/ENA primary metagenome ERZ651092 (study PRJEB26857, sample SAMEA4031755) | metagenome | biome: human; feature: oral; material: saliva | place: Philippines | collected 2014 | study... | reverse complement strand
AAATCTGTTCCAACCACTGGTACCCTAGTGTTGCACTTGAAATCCGAATCCAAGGACCTTGGTACATATTGGTTTTTAACTCAACCTATGCTTACTGAACTAAACACAAAATATAACCATCCAGCATAATCAAAGTAAAGTTGATATGTTGACTAATAAATTTATGTAGAAATTATATTTAAGTTCATTTCATATTCAGAGTCACTTGAATAGATAATAATAACTATATCATTTTTGGAATGTAAGTTTTTAGTCGTCAAGGCAATTAAAAGCCAATTCATATTTAGGGGCGAACTCCCCAAATACTTCTCTACCGATTTTTTTATATTTTTTGTTTTCAACGAAAACAAATAAGGTAATAGTTCGTATTTTTCTAAAGTCAAAAAACTATAGCTATCAATCCAATATTGTATAGCACGATTTTCAACATCGCTATAACGAAGAAATTTTTCTAGATTTGAAGATACTTCTGCTTTATTGGTAGAATCAATGTTAAGCCCTCTACTAATATAATTTTTGATATGGATTTTTTTGTCCTCAACCGATTTTTCATTTGAAAAGATAAACCATATAATATTCTCAGTAAAATGACTTTCTGCATTCGAAGAATTATTAATGGCAGGTGAAATAAGCACATGCAAGCCATCTGCCATATCTTCCATCCAGCTATCAATAATATTGCCATTATTTTCTTGAACCCACAAAAGATCATTTTTGATGATGTTTTGAAATAAGTTAGCTGTTTTTTTTAAATAATCGAAACAATCTTTCTTATATTGATAATTATCACTATCAATATAAAACCGAATATTGGTTAGCAAAGTTCCCTGCAACAGTTCATCCAATGACTCTAAACATTCCCATATTGCCCGCTTAAAAGTATCTTCAGGTAAGTAAAACATCTCATTATGAAATGTTCCCCCAGTATCATTCAGTATTCCATCTATTGAAATTTCTTGTGGTAAATAAATTCCATTCCTCAATAACGCAATTTTTTTATTTGCCCATTGTTTCCATCTAGATTCAATATGCTTTTTTTCTTCTGCCCATGCTTCTTTTTGATATTGTTTATGTATTCTTATAGAAAGAAAATACCAACAATTAGCAAAGGTAGGCACAAATATAAGGCTTTCTGTATCAATGTAGAATCTTCTGTAAACCATAACAATATGGCTACTAGAATATATAACATTGTTAAAGCTACCAAACAATACCATTTATATATAGGTCTGAAAACCTCTTCTGCTTCAGGAATATCGGGAATATTCCATTTCATACTATATCCTTTCTCTATCTATCAATACTGTCTGAAGATGATTTTGGATAGCTCAGCACTACACGAGGCATCAACCTTCGTGTATTTTTCTAAATGGCAATCCATTTTTTGTTCTCAGTTCATATCCAAGTTCATCTTTTGCAGACCAATGAATATACTTGTAACGGATTTTCCGTACCTGTTCCGGTGAGTAATACTGACTCAGTTCAAAATTGTAGCTTTTTCCCCAGGTATTTTTGGATACCTTCTGTATATCGTAAGGCAATTTGTTAAGTAGCTCGATGATTTCCGGAAAGTGGGAAGCCTCTCTATATTTTATCGAATTCCTGTTAAATGCAATAACCTTGTCACTGCAGTGTGTTTCTACGACCAAACGCATAATCTTGAATGCAACGCGTGCATAATCGTTGGGTATTATGTGTTTCCGTGTTGCAGTCATCGTCTCTGGAGTTTCGATTGCCCCCATCTCAGTTTGGTAGGTTCTACTTTTTAACCAATTAATATCATTTTCTTTAAAGAATCCTTGATTTTGAAACCAATTTTTCATACCTGGAACATTTTCTCTTACAGGAAAAGATTTCTGCACTGCAGAAGCATAGCTTCCGCCCACATCGGCATGTGCGCCACTAATGGCAACCTCCATTCCAAAACCATGACGTATGGCACTGTTTATGTTCGTCAACGAGAAATATAAACGATACTCGTCTGCAGCTGTCAAATGAAAAACTTTGCTTGCGTAATCGCGTTCAAAATTGAGATGTAAGTCCTTTACGTCATCATCAAATGCTCCTGTGAGCTCTGGCTTAACGGAACCTACTGCTGAGTATGACGATACAGTATCGAATAAGCCAACAAAATTAACAATAATTCTTTCCCTTGTCAGATTCCAACCGATAAATGATCTGGGTTGTGTCTTTACTTTATGTACAAAATGCCTAGCAGCTGCGGCACCTCTGCTAAAGCCAAATACATTCAGCACCAAAATAGTTGGAATCCTATTACCTAAATCAGAACTGACCATAGTCTGAATTTTCTCAAAGGATTGTTGTACGCGTCTTGTTATACCGGTTGGACCAGTGCCGTAAGCAAATCCCATCGTCGAATCTGTATTATATTTTTTTCTTCTAACGGTTTACCCTTCATTTTCAAATATCTGTTGCGGCGTTCTAACGCATTGATATCATCCGCCCCTGTACCTATCCCTTCTATATACGCCCAGCCTATATTAGCTTTTTGTTCTCTTGCTTGGTACAGATACGACACATTGGAATGGTCATTGAAATAGCTTTCATATGCGCCCTCTGTTTCTTTGCCCTTATACATTTGAGGATTTTTCTTCCTATGCTCAATGTTGTATAGATTATTTTTTGTACCGTCAAAAAATACATTGATGGTAAAGCTGTCAACATAAACTTCACGTTGAGATCCTGTTTTACCGTTGGTTTTACCTTCACCTTGTACCTTGTTACTACTTTGGATGACCTTTCCGTCGTTGGTTACTTTTCCCTTACTCATGATACTTTCCTTAATAATACGCATTATTGTTGATTTCGTAACGTTGATGGAGCTTAGCATCTGGCAATGCAATTTTTTGTCCATCTTTTTGAATATATGCTTCTATCAACTCAAAATAATCATTGAATTTCAATTTCAAAGTAGCAAACTGATTCATTGATGGTGTACTAATATTATGCACTCGAGTCCTTCCAGGAAACGCCTGTTGAAATATTCTATACAGCCTGTTCAGCCGAATATCGTCGTATATAATTTTATAATCATTCTGCTCTTGTTCTTCAGTCTTAAATGGATGCAATCTAATACCCCACCGCTTACCCGTTTCCTTTTCGATCAACCATATCTTGATGTAAGTCGGAATTGCCTTCATTGTATTCTTCTCTTCTTCGATTCTCTCCTTACCTATGGCTGTCCAGCGCTCTGTATTGGCGAATTCCATATAGTATTCGCCGTTCCATTCTCCCCCATCCACTTCAACTTCCAAATTCCATGGATATTTCGTTTGCATCTGTTTGTACCACTCCGCACTAACCTTTTTGGGCCCATCAATATAAGAGTGGTAGAAATTGGGGTATTCTTTACGGACTCTGTCTAAATATTCTTTCCGTTCTTCCTGATTGTGAAAACCTGCGACTTTGTAATACCATATTTCATTGAAGTGATGTTTGGCAGCCTCTTCCACAGAAGGCATGATTTCTTTTGCCTGCCAGGACATCAATTCCTTGCGGATAAAGACATTGGTAAGGTTCAGCGTCACCCAGCCGTCAGGAGCAACAGCCAATTCAAAATCATTGGGAGATTCATATTGCGGAGTTTCTGTGTCCTCTACTGCATTATTGAATACCCTGTAACTTTTTGCCATCATAGGACGTATCTTGTCTGTCGGGAGAGCTTCATCCAACTGATAAAATTTATTTTCAAACTGAGAGGAATAGGTAAAAGTCAGCCTTTCGGGAAGTAAATCAAACTCTGCCGTTCTTCCCAAATACCCTCCTCTGCCCCATATAGAACCCGTACCAAAGAAATTTCGCAATACTGTTCCGTTCTGCAAATAAAAATCAGAACTGTACTTATTTGATACATCTATTGCTTCTGCATCCAATGTTAAATATGAAGAATTTTCCGGTGTGGCGTTAACCAATATTGCATCTGCCATCGTAATTCCCCAAACCATGCCTTTTCCCTGTTCGGAATTGCCGTTGCCTTCAATCATTCTGTTTAATCCTATGTTTGCCAATACAATACTCAGATAGCCCGCTGCTACCATGCCTAACAGTAAATTTGTTTTCCTGTGTTTCATTCAGACGGCCTTTTTACTATCTTATTGATTCCAATAAAGATACGAATTAATGATATCAACCCAGTATCCGTAAATTACCCAGCCATTGAGCAGAATGAAAACAACTGCACAATATTTCCAATGACGGTTTTGATACATTCTAATGATACAGTAGGCATTAACAACCAGAAAAAAAATGTATCTGCCGACCTCCTCCCACAACACCTGAAACATTAATACCAAATATCCCATATCCAATATCCCTATATCATTTAAATTTCTCTAGATTCTTCATCGTCAGATTCAAAAACCATCTCCTCCAGTTTACTCCCTGAATATACCCTGAATGCCTCCCCTTTTTCATTGGTTACACCTCGATAAATTTTACCGTTTGCCATAGTAATTTTATAAGCAAAATTAGGGATAGGCATACCTGTACGTTCATCTTTTAATACAAACATTTCGTCATTGCCTGGATTAGGGATCGCCAGAGGATAGTCCTCGGAATGATTGGCTGTCACATGAAATGGAGCTCTAAAACGCAACATTTTTGGACCACCAATTTCAACTTCCCCATTTTTAATTCGAATGTAAGCCCCCTGACTAACTAATAAAATTCCTTTATCTGAGGCAATCGTAATTTCACCTTCTGTACTGGTTAAGGCTGAATTTTTTCGAGCATTAATCTGCAATTCACCATTTTGCGCCTGAATAGCCACTTTACCTTTATTCGCTTGTATTTTCATTCCACTATTTTGGGCAAACAGATTAAGACTATCTGCAGCATGAACAGTAAAATTTTTTCCTGAAGTTATGCCTGTATCTTGTCCACTAACCAAATTAATAAACTCTTTTGCTGTATGAATTTGGCTTTTCGAAGTTGCACTAGCAATACCATTTGGAGCGGATTGGATAATCCCTGCTTGTTTTAATTCTTTAAGGCTATTTTCCAGTTGCTCCCTTTGTATCTTAATTTCTGCCAATTCATTTTGTGCACTTTGCGCAGCTTCATCCAAGCTTTGAGCTAATCCTAACATTTCCTCTAGAACACTTATAGCCTCATGCATATTTAATACTTTATCAGATGGACTCTTACCGTCTGCACTGATTAATATACCATTGCCCGCCCGTACGGCACCCCAGCCGTCGGTTCTGAGTTCAAAGCCTTCGCCGTTCTCTCCGCGTTTGTTGCGGTTTGAGTCGACGATGTGGCCGAGGTTGAGTTGGGATTTTTGGTAGTCGGTGGCGAGTTTGATGTGTTCCTGACCTTTTTGGTCTTCCATCCTGAGTTTGTTGTTCGCCCAGGTACGGATGACGTTCCTTGTGTTCCAGTCGGCAGGGATGTGGTCGGGATGGACGCTGTCGTGCATGACGCCGGAGATATACGGGCGGTCGGGATTGCCTTGGACGAAGGACAGCATGACTTCTGTACCTTCGTGCAGGGGGAAGTGGATGCCGTACTCGGGACCGGCATAGGGTTTGGCGAGTCGGACGGGACGGCTTTCTCCGCCCGGACTCCATTCGTCCAAATCAAACGGCAGTTTGACGCGGTAGCGCCCCATGTCGTCGATGTAGGCGTAGGTGCAGTTCTCTGCCGCGGTCACCCGTGCGGGCAGTGTGCCGGCGATATGGGGGCGCGGTGTGGTACGTTCGGGACGGAAGGTGAGTTGGGCGGGTATGGCGGTAAAGGTATGGGTGTAGGCGGTATCGCGGCTGCCGCTGTGTTCCATACTGAGTACCAGCCAGCCGTCGGGTGCTTCGGGGAAGGCGGTATCGGTTTGGAACACTTTCATCGGCGCCATGGAAACGACGTTGCCGCTGCCGTTGGCGACGGTTTGGCGGCAGAGGACGGCTTCGTTCAACAGGGTCGTCTGAACTTTGGCTTCGTCGGGGGTTTTGGGATGAAGGCCCCAGTTTTGCTGTTTGCCCAATAAGACGGTGTTGTCGGCAGATTCTTCGGATTGTTTGTTGTCGGTTTCGGCGAAGAGGTCGGTATCGGCAGTGCGGTAGTTGTAGTCGGCACTGCGTATGCCTTCGACGATGGGGTTGTGGCGGATGCTTAAGTTGAACAGCGCTTCGGTACCGACGCTTTCCAGCCCGGCATGGGGTCGGTAGGAAACGGGCAGGCTTGGGTCGCGGAAGTAGTGTTCGGGACTGTCGCCGAAGACGACTACGTCGCCATGTTGTTCATGCTGTTCGAAGGCATACCAAATACCCTCTTCTTCACACAGACGGTTGATAAAGTCGAAGTCGCTTTCGAGATACTGGGTGACATACTCGCGTACACTGTAGCTGCGGCTTTTTTGGAAACGGTAGTCGACACCGGAGAAGCCGTGATGCTTGAAGACGGCGGCAACGATGTCGGGGACGGTTTGGTTTTGAAACAGTCGGGAGGATTGGAAATGTTTTAAAGCCGCGAAACGCGGCTCTAAAACAAAGCGGTAAACGGTTTCATCCTTGGAGACGGACAGCTTCTCACACGAAGTCACGATGCCCTGCCATTGTTTCGCCGGAGATTCGTCCGAACCGGCTGAAAAAGCGGCGGCGACTTCGGACAATACGGCCTCCTGCGGACGGATTTCAAACGCTGCGCGCTGGTTGAGGTAGGAAGACAGCGGCAGGGAGGAATCGGTGGAGGTGGCGGTGATTTCGACGCGGTAGGCGGTGTTGGCGGCTTCGGAGGCGGTGAAGGATTTGACGGAGAGTGATGGGGAGAATCGGGCGAAGGTAAGGTGGTAGGATTGGCGGGCGGTTATGACAGGATAATTTTAGAATGACAATGAATTTGGTATGTTAACTTGGATAATGACTATGATAAAGCGAATGGGATGAATAGGGAAAAGGCCGTCTGAACGGTTGAAATAAGGGATAAAGAGTCATTTTACCCTGCCCTATTCCACTATTCAGGGGAAAGGTGGTAAATTAAGTAGCCAAATTTTTCTTAAAACCTATTGATTTTATACTAAAAATTGGAGTACTATGAGCATACTCTCAGAGCATCATTAATTCTCATTTGACATATAGGGACAATAAGTGGAATTTGTAGAAGAATAGGGAAAAGGAAATTAATTTATATTATGTAAAATTATTGCATTTTACTTTTCTTAGTTTTAATTATTACCACAAATCCCTTAAATTCCTATACAAGAATTTAGGGGATTTCCCATAAGTATTTTCTTCCAACAAAACCGTACAAGCTATAATTACCAAACATGTTAACCACTTTCTCCGCTGAAGTTGGAGCAGGTGCTGGTTCATCAGCCAATCAATTCGTACCTAAATTGATAAAAACTTTGCCCTTAAATATTTCTGTATTGACAGAAATAAAAGACAAAAATAAAATACCCTTACTATGAAACTGAATCCGACCACTGAAAAATTTATCCTCCACTGGGGCGAAATGGGCACTAAATGGGGCGTCAACCGTACCGTTGCACAAATCCATGCCCTGCTCTACATCTTAGGCAGACCGATGAATGCCGAAGAAATTACCGAAACGCTCGGCGTAGCGCGCTCCAATGTCAGCAACAGCATCAAAGAGCTGCAAAATCTGAGGCTGGTGCATACCGTGCATATCTTGGGCGACAGACGCGATCATTTTGAAACTTCAGACGACGTCTGGACTTTGTTCCGCACCATCGCAGAAATGCGCATGCAGCGCGAAATCGAACCGACGCGGCAATTTTTGCAAAGCCTGATCGATAGTCCTGAATTTAGTCAGGAAAATGAAACCGCCAAACAGCGAATCCGGCAAACCCATGATTTCATCAATACGCTGACCATATGGGCAAATGAAATGCTGAAGCTTTCCACCTCAACCATGGTGAAAATTTTAAAAATAGGCGCCGGAATACAGAAATTTTTCCGATGATGCCTCCCCAATTGATTTACAAGACACAACCCCCGGTTTCTCTTACTCAATCATAGGTGTGTTATGGCACATTCAACAGATGATTATTTCGACTATCCGAGAGGCAGAGTCATCACCGTTTATGCTGCATCTACGGTATTTTTTGCATTTAGTATCGGCTACTATGCTTTATTCTTTACCGTACCGGCCCTAATTTGCGGTTTGATCTTAAGCTTGACGTCTACATACAGGGACTTACGCGGCCTTATCCGGGCAATCATAACCGGATCATTATGCTTATGCGGTTGCCTATATCTTTTACTGTTTGGCGCAGATTTTGTCACCAGCCTCCTAGCAAGCGTGGTAATAGGCGGTACTTATTCTTTGATTGTTGGCGTTTTGAGCTTGCCCAATCCTCCGGGGGAGGATGATATTCAGGAACCTGCCTAATTTTTTTACCCTTATATTTCTCTTTTGACAGAAATTTTAGAAATTACAGGCTAAATATATAAATAAACCGAAATGAAATTAGGAAACCAATATGTCCGACAAAACTACACGCAATCTCCCTGCCTACCTGTCTTACTCGATGGGGCTGCTATGGCTGTGGAGCGGTACCCAACCTCTGTTTTTCATGCCCGAAATGTCATTGGATTTGCTGCATTCGGTCGGTATTCCCGATCCGTTGCTGTGGCCGACATTAATCGCCGCTTCACTGCTGGACATCGGTTTTGCCTTTTTATGCTTCAGCCGCTTTCGCGCCCGTTCCGAAATATGGCTGCTGCAATTGCTGACCGTCGCGGCATACAGCCTGATTATTGCTTTCAGGCTGCCCGAAATGTGGGCGCACCCATTTGCGCCTTTGGTAAAAAACCTGCCGATTATGGCTACTTTATTTTTCCTGTATCAATCCGTAGGAGATAAAAAATGAACACCTATTTAATCGTTAAAACCCTGCACATCATCTCGGCTACCTTAATGGTCGGCACCGGTTTTGGTACAGCGTTTTACCTCTTTTGGGCAAACCGCAGCGGTTCGGTCGCCGCGCAGTCGGTCGTATCGCATTGGGTCATCAAAGCAGATTGGTGGTTTACGACCCCCGCCGTCATTTTCCAACCCTTGTCCGGCTTATGGATGCTGTACGAACGCGGCTATACCGTTTCCACCATGCTGGAACAAAATTGGGTATGGATGACGCTCGGTTTATACATCCTTGCAGGCATTTGCTGGCTGCCTGTTGTCTGGCTGCAAATCCGTATGGCAAAGATTGCCGAACAAGCGCATAAAGAAAACGCAGACACCATTCCGGAACCCTATTGGCGTTACGCCAGACGCTGGGAATTGCTGGGCTATCCCGCCTTTTGCGCCACTATCGTGATTTACTTCCTGATGGTGATGAAACCGATTTAAAGATTTTCAGACGACCTCAGCAATACCATAAAGAAAAACCATGAACATCATCATTTTCGGAGGCAGCGGCTTCATCGGCAGCCGTACCGCCCAAATCTTAAAAGAACAAGGTCACCAAGTTTGCACGCCCGACCGCCGCGCCTTCGATTTTCTTCATCCCGATGAAACCGCTGCACGCCGTTTATTGGAAGGGCAAGACGTCCTCATCAACTGCATCGGCATCATGAGCCGTCATGCAGAAATACTCGAAACCGTACACCACCGCACGCCCAAACAGCTCGCCGCATGGACAAAAGCAGCGGGCATAAAACGCTGGGTGCAACTATCCGCACTGGGTGCCGACCCATCTCAATCCATCAACTTTGTCGGCAGCAAAGGACGTGGAGATGATGCCGTCGCCCAAAGCGGCATCCCGATTGCCATAGCCCGACCATCCGTCGTTTACGGGCGAGGGGGAACCAGCTGCGAACTGTTCATCAAATTAGCCCGCCTCCCTTTGCTTCCCCTGCCGGAAGGCGGCCGCTTTCATTTGCAGCCCGTCCATCTTGCCGATGTTGCCGAAGGTTTGGCAAAACTTGCCGTCCAAACCAACACCGGCCACAGCATTATCAATATGACCGGCAGCCAGACGCTGACCTTGGCGGAATACCTGACCACCCTCCGCCAAACCCTGCACCACAAACCGCCACAACATATCCTACCTGTTCCCCTGCGCCTGATTGACCCTGTGCTGCCGTTGGCAAACCTCCTCAGCAACGGTATTATCAGCCGTGACAGCTTTGCCCTGCTCAAACAAGGTTCATGCGCCGATTATTCTGATTTTGAAGCTTTATTGGGGAGAGCGCCATTAGCTGCGGAAAACTTTTCCCGTCAAAGCTGAATCAGCCATACACATATGCAACGGAAAATTAGATTTCAGACGAGATTTACCTGCTACAATTCATCTTTTTTATTCTTGACATTATGAAAACCGTGCGTGTTTGTACTATAACGGACAAACTTAGCATTAACGTGGCAATACTGGTGCAAATCGAAACGTAAAGAAGCAACGACAACCGTAAACTGTAGAAACCAGTAACGTTGTTTACAGTATTTCCAGGAGAATACTGAAACATGAACATGCACAAAAACAC
>ENA-OWLC01000501-OWLC01000501.1-metagenome-genome-assembly--contig:-NODE-501-length-10467-cov-2.587495_pt1 | contig 10467 bp, 7 predicted proteins | sample MGYA00245344_ERZ651092 | MGnify/ENA primary metagenome ERZ651092 (study PRJEB26857, sample SAMEA4031755) | metagenome | biome: human; feature: oral; material: saliva | place: Philippines | collected 2014 | study... | reverse complement strand
ATACACAGAGACGTCAAGCCTCATAACATCATGGTTACATCTGATGGTGTTGCAAAGCTTGCCGACTTTGGTATAGCTAAGGCTGTTAATGACGCAACACTTTCGACCAACAGCAAGGTTATCGGATCAGTACACTATTTTTCGCCCGAACAGGCTAGAGGAAATTATGTTGATGAAAGATCCGATATATACTCACTTGGTATTGTAATGTACGAGATGCTCACAGGGAGAGTTCCATTCGATGGAGACAATCCTGTATCCATAGCTCTCAAGCATATAAACGAAGACATTGTACCTCCACATGAATATGTGGATGGAATTCCGCCTGCACTTGAAAGAGCTGTTCTCAAGGCTACAAATAAGTTTCAAACTAATAGATTCAACAGTGCAGATGAACTCATTGAAGAACTTGATAACATCGAATTCGTGACTAAGGTTGTTGGAAATTCAATTTTTGCAGAGGCATCTAATGAGGTTGCACGAAAGCGATCTGATAGTGAAGAAGATGATAGTGACGATATAGTTTCAGAAAATTCAAAAGGCAGGAAGAAAAAGAAGAAAAAATCTATGAGAAATGACAGACCGCGCGATGATGAAAATCAGACAAGCGAACCTGTCATTCCAGAAATCGATATGTCTTCCCTAAATGATTTGGAAGAGGATAACGCAGCATTTGTATTCCTAAAGGGTCTCGTAGAAGAGATGGGAATAGAGCTTGACGTTGTCGGCAAAACAGACGGAACTGATTTGTTCTTCCTCTTAGAAGGAAAGGACTCTGGAACCGTAATAGGCAAGAGAGGAGCAACTCTCGACGCAATTCAGTACTTGACTAGCCTTGTGGTAAATAAGGGTAACGGAGAGTATATTCGCGTAGTTGTTGATGCTGAGAATTATCGAGCAAAGAGAGAAAAAGCCTTGGAAAAGCTAGCAAAGAGACTGGCAGAAAAGGTAGTAAGAAGCCGTAGGCCATTTAAGCTAGAGCCTATGAATCCTTACGAGAGAAAGATCATTCACGCAACACTACAAAAAGATCCACGCGTTACAACAAAGAGTGAGGGTCAGGATCCATACAGAAGGATTCATATCGAACTTAAATAGTAGATTAGGCTGTCGCTTTGCGGCAGCCTTTTGTAATCAAAGGAAGATTTATGGAAAGTACAATAGCTGCTATAGCAACCTCTCCGGGAGAAAGTGGAATTGGAATTATAAGGATAAGTGGAGAAGAATCACTAAATATCCTAAACAAAATATTTTATCCAGCGAGCAAAAATTTAGAGCCAAAAGATAATCATAGACAACTCATATACGGTCACATAAAAGACGAAAGAGGACACATTATAGATGAAGTTCTAGCTGTCTATTTTCCTGCGCCAAAGACTTATACAGCTGAGGATGTAGTAGAGATAGATTGTCACGGTGGAATTGTACCATTATCGAATACGCTTTCACTTGTTTTACGTTGTGGTGCTGATTTAGCAGAGCCTGGTGAGTTTACAAAGAGAGCGTTTTTAAACGGAAGGCTTGATTTAACACAGGCTGAAGCCGTAATTGATGTCATAAATTCAAAGACAAATTCCTCTTTTGATGTAGCTATGGAACAGTTAAGAGGAAGATTCTCGAAAGAGATAAATGAAATACGTAAGGAAATAACGGATGTTTTAGTTGATATTGCAGTTAATATTGACTATCCAGACGAGGATATAGAGTTTATACTTTATGATAAGCTAGAAAAAGAGCTTAGGCAGATAAAGGAAAAAATTGATTATCTCATAGGAAGCTCTGATACGGGTAGGATTTTGAGGGAAGGCCTTAATGTTGCGATTGTAGGTCGTCCAAATGTTGGAAAATCATCTTTGATGAATGCTATACTCAGAGAGTCAAGGGCTATAGTAACTGAAATTCCTGGAACGACAAGAGATACGATAGAAGAGCTAATAAATGTAAGGGGAATTCCTGTAAATCTAATAGATACAGCTGGAATTAGAACTACCGATGATGTGATTGAACAAATTGGTATAGATAAATCAAAGAAGTCTCTTGAATCAGCGGATTTAGTTATATTTATGATAGATTTAACATCTGAGATTTCTGATGAGGACTACGATATTATCGGTCAGGTAGATAAGTCGAAGCTTCTAATTTTGTTCAATAAGGCCGATCAGACTGCGAGAATAAAAGATGAAGATATGATTTCTTTTGCTGATGGCGCGCGCTACATGTTAACTTCTGTAAACGATAGTAAATCGGTTGATGAGGTTGAAAATGCAATCTTTGAGAAGGCAGGTGGAAATCTCTTGCTAGGAAAAGAAAGCGAAACAGATAAGCTTGCAGGATCACCAAAGAGCAATATAGTAACAAACGCAAGACATAAGAATATGTTAGAAAGAGCAAGTGTTTCACTTGGAGAAGCTATTAATGCAGTCAGCGGAAATATTCCTTTGGAATTCCTAGAAATAGATATTAGAAATGCATACGAAGAGCTCGGATTTATAACAGGTGACTCGGTGCAGGATGATGTCATAGATGAGGTATTTAGTAGATTTTGTTTAGGTAAATAAATCTCAATCATATCAAAATGGAGAAATAGATGGACCAGTATTTAATGGGAAAATACGATGTAATCGTCATAGGAGCAGGTCATGCAGGCTGCGAAGCAGCACTTGCAGCAGCTAGAATGGGAAGCAAGACAATTATGTTCTCTATCAATTTAGAGGCTATAGCTATGATGCCTTGCAATCCTTCTATTGGTGGAACTGGCAAGGGCCATCTAGTGAGGGAAATCGATGCTCTTGGCGGTGAGATGGGTGTAAATATAGATAAGACTTTTATACAAAGTCGAATGCTAAATACAGCAAAAGGACCTGCAGTTCATTCTCTTCGAGCACAGGCTGATAAATATCAATATCACCTTGAGATGAAAAAGACCATAGAAAAGCAGGAAAATCTCTTTATGAAGCAGGATGAAATCATCGATATAATAATTGAAGATGGAAAAGCCTGCGGAGTTATTACAAGAAATCACGCCGTTTACAGGGCAAAGGCTGTTATAATTGCAACTGGAACCTTCCTTCGTGGAAAGATATTTATAGGAGACAGCGCTTATTCAAGTGGACCAAACGGACTTGCACCTGCAAATGAGCTTTCGAATAGACTTGCTGAATATGGAATAAAGCTAAGACGATTTAAAACTGGAACTCCAGCGAGAGCATTGGCATCAACCTTTGATTATTCAAAGATGCTAGAGCAGAAGGGCGATGAGAAAATTGTGCCGTTTTCCTTCCTTAACGATAAACTTGAGAAGGAACAGGTTTCATGCTGGCTCACATATACAAACAGTAAAACTCATGAGATAATCAGAGATAATTTCAACCGTTCCGCTTTGTTTGGTGGACAAATTGAGGGAATAGGACCAAGATACTGCCCTTCAATAGAAGATAAGGTTAATCGTTTTGCCGAAAAGGAAAGACACCAGCTCTTCATTGAGCCAGAAGGACTTGATACAGAGGAAATGTATATCCAGGGAATGAGCTCAAGTCTTCCAGAGGACGTGCAGAGAGATTTCTATCAAAGTATAGAGGGGCTTGAGAATATAGTTATTACTAGACCTGCATACGCAATAGAATATGATTGCATTGATCCGCTAGAATTAAAATTAAATTTGGAGAGCAGGATAATAGAGAAGTTATTCTGTGCTGGACAGTTTAATGGAAGCTCGGGATATGAAGAAGCAGCTGCTCAGGGACTAATGGCAGGCGTGAATGCACATTTGGCAATAAATGGTAAAAATCCTTTTATTCTTGCGAGAAACGAGGCTTATATTGGCGTTCTAATCGACGATTTAATAACTAAAGGTACTAACGAGCCTTACAGAATTATGACGAGCAGAGCGGAATATAGGCTGCTTCTGAGACAAGACAATGCAGATGATAGGTTGACAGAGAAGAGTTATGAGATAGGACTAGCCTCTGAGGAGAGATTTAACAGACTTAAATCAAAGCAAGAGGAAGTTGCGAGAGAAATAGAAAGACTAAGCTCGGTAACACCAGCTGTGGCGGAAACGAATGCATATTTGGAAAAAATTAACAGTTCTCCAGTTGAGGGTAAAATCAGCCTTGCAGATCTTCTAAAGCGACCAGAGGTAACATACGAAAACCTGCTTAAAATAGACAAGGAAAGACCTGAAATATCTGAGCATGCAAGAGCTCAGGTCTCGGTAGAAATCAAATATCAAGGCTATATAAAGAAGCAAATTCAACAGGTTGAGAAGTTTAAAAAACTCGAGAGAAAACCGCTATCTAGCGATATAGATTACGAGCAAATAGACGGTCTCAGAATTGAAGCAGCACAGAAACTTAATAAGATTAAGCCAGTATCTTTAGGACAGGCTTCGAGAATTTCAGGCGTGTCACCAGCAGATATAAATGTGCTTCAGGTTCATTTAGAAAAGGAGAAGAGAATTGAAAAAGCAAAATCTTAAAGAAGAACTTAAAGCTCTTGCACTCCCTAGTGACGATGACACCTTGAGACGGTTTGAACTCTATATGAATGGCGTTCTTGAATGGAATGAAAAAATCAATCTGACTGCAATTACTGAGGAAGATGATTTTGTAGAAAAGCATTATATAGATTCACTAAAGCTAGCCAAATTAGGCTTATTAAAACCTGGTAACAGGGTTATGGACCTTGGAACAGGTGGTGGATTTCCTGGAGTTCCACTAGCTATAGTATATCCACAGACTGATTTTATCCTAGCAGACTCGCTGAACAAGAGATTAAAAGTAATAGATGAACTTTGTGGGGAAATCGGCATAAGCAATGTTAGCACAGTTCATGGGAGAGCTGAAGATTTAGGGCATAACCAAGAGTATAGGGAAACCTTTGATTGTTGTGTTTCGAGAGCGGTTGCAAACCTATCAACTCTATGTGAATATTGCCTACCTATGGTCAAACCAGGAGGATATTTTATCGCGTATAAGACGGGAACGGCAGAAGAGGAAATCAAAAATGCTGAAAAAGCAATAAAAATTCTCGGTGGAGGAAAAGCAGAAATCATATCTTCGGACCATGAAAATATTGATCACTGCTTTGTAAAAATAAAAAAACTACAAAACACTGCAAGGCAATATCCAAGAAAAGCGGGAACGCCGTCAAAACAGCCATTATAAGTAAGATATAACAGAGAATGTTTCACGTGAAACATTCTCTGTTTTTATATAAAAAAGTGGAAAAAAAGCTCTATTTGGTATATAATAAATCAAGTCCATTTTTTGATTATGGAGGATAAGAAATTGGGAAAAGCAATAGCAATATTCAACCAAAAGGGTGGAGTTGGCAAGACAACTACAAACATCAATTTAGGTGCATGCCTCGCACTTTTGGGAAAGAAAGTTTTAATTTTAGATATTGACCCTCAGGGTAATACGACAAGTGGAATCGGAATTAAGAAAAAGAGTCTCGATTACACGGTCTACGACCTTTTGATTGAGGATGATTTTGATACCAAAAAAGCAATTCTACATACAAATATAAAGGGGCTGGATATAATTCCAGCAAGTGTAGATTTGGCAGGTGCCGAAATTGAGCTTGTTCAGATTGAGGGAAGAGAACAAAGGCTTAGAAAGGCTATAGATAAGGTAAGACAAAAGTATGATTACATATTCATCGATTGTCCACCTTCGCTAGGTCTTCTAACTATAAACTCTTTGACAGCTGTTCAGAGCGTACTTATTCCTATTCAATGTGAGTTCTACGCTCTTGAAGGTGTTAGCCAGCTTGTTAGCACAATCGAAATTGTAAGAAAGAACCTCAATAAGGAGCTTGAGATTGAAGGCGTAATTCTGAGCATGTTCGATGGACGTACAAACCTATCTGTACAGGTTGTTCAGGAAGTCAAGAAGTACTTCGGGGCAAAGGTGTATTCGACGGTTATTCCAAGAAACATTAGACTTGCCGAGGCACCAAGCTATGGTATGGCCATAACAGAATATGATCCTAAGTCAAGGGGTGCAGAAGCGTATAGAGAATTTGCTGAGGAGTTCCTCGAAAGGGAGGAAGAGTAATGGCAACTAAGGGAAAGAAGAGTGGACTAGGCAGAGGCCTTGACGCGTTATTTGCTGACCGTGAAGTTGCGGTTAATGAGGATATTAAGCTTCCAGCTCAGGAGGAATCAGGTGATAGTGTCAAATATATAAATATAAATGACATCAAACCTAATCACGGGCAACCCCGTAAGACTTTTGATCCAGAGAAGATAAGTGAACTTGCTAGGTCAATAGAGGAACACGGAATAATTCAGCCACTGGTTGTGACTAAGGCCGAAGTAGGATATGAGATTGTTGCAGGAGAGAGGCGCTGGAGAGCTGCAAGAGAAGCAGACCTAAAGAAGGTCCCTTGCCTTGTGAGAACTCTTACAGATGAAGAAAATATGCTTCTTGCAATAATCGAGAATATGCAAAGAGAGGATCTAAACCCTATAGAAGAAGCTGAGGGTCTAGAGAAAATGATCAAGGTATATGGCTTTACACAGGATAAAGTTTCAAAGAGTGTAAGTAAGTCAAGACCTTATATTACCAATGCTTTGAGGCTTTTAAATCTCCCAGAAAGCGTGAGAAAAGAGGTTGCTGAAGGTAGACTTTCAGCAGGTCATGCAAGAGCTATTCTTTCAGCAGATAATTTCCAGAAACAGGAAGAACTTTGCAAGAGAGTTATCGCAGAAGGACTATCGGTGAGAGAAACAGAAAAGCTCGCAAGCACCGAAAAACAGAAGAGAAACAAGGCTTTAAAGCGTGTTAAACCTAAGGAAATTCTCAGTGTGGAGAATGAACTTAAAGATATTTATGGTACGAAGGTAAATATTGAAGCAAAGGGAAAAGGCGGATCTATTCAACTCCACTATTACAGCATGGATGAACTGAACAGATTGATAGACATTCTCAGAGTTGCAAATATAAATTCGTAATGGAGAAGTAAAGATGACAGAAAAAGTGGCAAAACGCATTATATCAGCCGACCTTCCTATGCCGATGTGCATAGTTAATAGGGATGGTAAGGTAACCAGTGCGAACAGATTCATAGACAGAGTCTTCCCCTACAAAGGGATAGAAGATGCCGATTTTTTTGCTCTCACAGGTATAAAGATAAAATCACTTTTAGATGGGGATAATAAGTATCTACTCGATAGAAACGGTCGAAAGTTTAGAGTGATTGCAGATAGCGATAAGAATGAATATGGCGATGATATCATCGTATTTTTCAGAGATGTCACAGGATATGAAGATCTTAAGAAGAAATACGTTTCTGAGAAAGTATGTGTATGCCGAATAAACGTAGATAACTACGACCAGTTTGCAGGCTCTGTAACACCAGAGACCGGCATGTCGGTAACTAGTCAGGTTGATCGCATCATTAGAAAGTGGGCAGCTGACATGGATGCATCCCTTGATAAAATCAAGGACACGATATACAACGTATACTTTCAGTACGGACATTTTGAGGAGCTTGTAAACAACAAGTTTTCTATTCTAGATGACGTGAGAAAGATAGATACAGGAGCAGATTTTCCACTGACACTTAGCATAGGCTTAGGAATAGGTGGTGCAAACATATTGGAAACCTCAGAGTATGCGGCTGCGGCACTTGACCTTGCGCTAGGACGCGGAGGAGACCAGGTTGTTGTCAAGGAGGAATCCGAAATCAGCTACTTCGGTGGTAAGACGCAGTCCATAGAAAAGGGCAGCAAGGGTAAGTCGAGAATTATTGCTCATGCTTTGAGAAAACTTATCGAGCAATCTAATCGAGTTTTGATTATGGGGCACCAAAATGCGGACATGGACGCATTTGGCTCTGCACTTGGAATTTACAGAATGTGTATCAACAGCGGAACTGAGGCGCACATTATTATTGATCAGGTGAATGATACTATGCAGGCTGTATATGATCAGGTTAGAGCGACGCAAAACTATAATCTTGATTCAACAGAGAAGGCTAATGCTTTGATAGAGTCAGATACTCTGCTAGTTATCGTAGATACGCAAAGACCTAGCTATTTAGAGGCTCCAGAACTTTTGGATAAGACGGAGAGAATCGTTGTAATAGACCATCACCGAAGGGCTGAGGATTATATCACGGGAGCAACATTATCATATATTGAAACATATGCATCGTCAGCTTCAGAACTTGTAACAGAGATGCTTCAATATGTAATTCCGAGAAAATCACTCGTAAAGCTTGAGGCAGAAGCGCTTCTTGCGGGTATAACATTAGATACAAATAGATTTGCTGTAAAGACTGGAGTTAGAACATTTGAGGCTGCTGCATGGCTGAGAAGAGCCGGTGCAGATACAACAGAGGTGAAGAGATTCTTCCAGATCGATCCAGATACCTTTAAGGTAAGGGCAAAGGCTATTGCAAATGCAAGTTTCTATGATGGTGGCATTGCAGTATCAATATGTGAGGGACAAAATCAGGATGCTCAGGTAATCAATGCACAGGTTGCTGACGAGCTCCTAAATATCAAAGGAATAAGAGCGAGCTTTGTTGCAGGGGTAAACGACAAAGGAATTACCTGCATAAGTGCAAGATCGCTTGGAGACATAAATGTTCAGGTTCTGCTTGAGAAAATCGGTGGAGGCGGACATTTGAATACCGCGGGAGCTCAGGTTAAAGAAAAACCTGAGGAAGTGCTAGAGATAGTACTGGGATTATTAGAAAAAGGAGAAAAAAATGAAAGTAATACTTAAACAGGATGTAAAAGGTACAGGTAAGGCTGGTGAAGTTCTTGAGGTAAGCGATGGTTTTGCAAGAAACATGCTTCTCAAGAAGGGACTAGCGGTTGAGGCAACAAAGGCAAATCTAAGAAGCCTAGAGAAGCAGAAGGAACTCGAAATCCAGCAGGAAAAGGAAAACAGAGAGCAAGCTCAGAGCATGGCTGAGGCGCTTAAGGATAAGAAGGTTGTTATCAAGACAAAGTCAGGTGAAGGTGGCAAACTTTTCGGTTCAATCACATCAAAGGATATAGCTGATGCTATCAAAGAGCAGCTTGGAATGGATATCGAAAAGAAGAAAATTGAGCTTGCAAACCCACTTAAGCAGCTTGGTAGCTTTGATGTAGTAGTCAAGCTATATCACGAGATCAAAGGTGAGATAAAGGTTGAACTTGTAGATTAGGAGTCAAAAATGACAGAGAAGATACCTCCGCATAATAAAGAAGCAGAGCAGTCCGTACTAGGCGCTGCAATGCTTGATAAGGATGCACTTTTTGATGTACTCGAGACGGTAAAGGCTGATGATTTCTACGATGCAGCTCATAAGGAAGTCTACGACGTAATCCTAGAGCTTGGCAGAAGAAACGAATCAGTAGATATCGTTACTGTTTGCGATGAGCTAAAAAAGCGTGGAAGCCTCGAAATAGCAGGGGGAAGAGCATATATTGCATCGCTTACAGCGAATGTGCCATCTGCGAAGAATGCAGTAGGTTATGCTAAGATTGTAGCCGAAAAGGCACAGCTTAGAAGGCTCATTAAGGCCGCTGATGAGATAAGAGAAAAGAGCTTTGAGGAGAGTGAGGATGCAGGATATATCCTCGATTTTGCAGAGCAGAATATATTTGAAATTGCGCAGAAACGCCAGAAGAACGACTACTCACACATCAAAGATGTCATAATGGAAAATGTAGAGATGATTGACAAAGCTGCAGGTTCAGACGGCGATGTTACGGGTATTCCTTCAGGCTTTACGGAAATCGACAAGATTACAGGAGGTTTTCAGCGTTCTGACCTCATAATCCTAGCGGCAAGACCTGCTATGGGAAAGAGTTCATTTGCGCTAAATATTGCTCTTAATGCAGCGAAGAGGGGATCAAAGGGAATCATCATCTTCAACCTTGAGATGCCTAAGGACCAGCTTGGACAAAGACTTCTTTCGATGGAAAGTAACATTGAGCTTTCAAATATCAGAAAGGGTAAGATAGAGATAAATGACTGGCAGAAGATAAATATAGCTGCAGACATTCTATCAAAGACAAGCATCACCATAGACGATACTCCAGGTATCACTGTTATGGAGATGAAAAATAAGTGCAGAAGAATGAAGGCGGAGTATGGACTTGACCTTGTGATTGTCGACTATCTACAGCTTATGACGTCTGAAGGTAGATCTGAGAGCAGGCAGCAAGAAATCAGTAAGCTTTCAAGATACCTGAAGCTGCTTGCTAGAGAGATGGACTGTCCAGTGCTAGTACTTTCACAGCTTTCACGTGCACCAGAGCTTAGAAATGACCACAGACCTATGCTTTCCGACCTTAGAGAATCAGGCTCAATCGAGCAGGATGCGGATATGGTAATATTTCTCTATAGAGATGACTACTATAACGAGGAGAGTGAAAAGCCAAATGTTTGCGAAGTCATTATCGCAAAGCATAGAAACGGTGAGACCGCAAGACGCGATTTGACCTGGGTAGAAAGATATACC
>ENA-OWLC01000494-OWLC01000494.1-metagenome-genome-assembly--contig:-NODE-494-length-10522-cov-4.461450_pt1 | contig 10522 bp, 9 predicted proteins | sample MGYA00245344_ERZ651092 | MGnify/ENA primary metagenome ERZ651092 (study PRJEB26857, sample SAMEA4031755) | metagenome | biome: human; feature: oral; material: saliva | place: Philippines | collected 2014 | study... | reverse complement strand
CACAGTTCGCAGGAAAGATACTCTATAAGGCTTCGGATTTGGAAAGGTTGTTGGAGAATAACGATAGGGAGTATCTATATTAATAATATTTAATATGTTAATTTATATGTTTTTTTTGAATATTTTTGCCTATAAAAGAAAAAGAACTTATCTTTGTAAAACCTAATTGTGAATCTATTTGGAAAAAATAAAACAATGTTATTAACTTAATATATGAGAAAAGGGTATATTATAGATGTTGTAGAAAAAATATTATTTCTGAACGACATTCATACTAATAGAAAAGAACTTTTTAAAGTCCTTTTCTCTTCGCCTGTTTTTCCAAGTTTAGCATCCATATTAGAAGAGTGTCTTTTAGCCAATGTAGAGAAACCTATAGAGGCTATTCATAAAATAACAGCTATTTAATTATTATGAAAAGGTACATTTTATTTTTATCTGCAGCGTTAGTATGCTCTGTATACTCAAAGGGTCAAAGTATCAGTGGCAGGGTGATGGAGAACGACAGTACTTCAATCTCTTTTGCCACGGTGTCTCTACTTCAAGCGAACGATTCTACCTATATTTTAGGAGACATGAGCAACGAAGATGGAAGTTTTTCTTTCAATGTCTCTCCTGCGAACAAGCTGGTCAGAATATCCTATATAGGGTATAAGACAATAGTGCTGCCTGCAAAAGAATGTATGACAGTATTGCTGGAACCTTCCGAACAGAGCATGAAGGAAGTAGTTGTAACGGCAACTCGCCCTACTTTCAAGTTAGATAAAGGAATGTTCATCTCCAACATTCAGGGAACAGTATACAGCAAGCTTGGCAAAGCTATAGACGTGTTGCAGCAACTGCCAATGATGGGCAGCAATGGTGTAAGTGTGCTGGGAAGAGGAACCCCACTCGTTTATATCAACAATAAGCTAATGCGTAGTTGGAACGAACTGGAACGTATCCCGAGCAACATGATTAAGGAGATTAAGATTGACATGAATCCTGGTTCCAAATATAGTTCCAACGTGCGCGCAGTGCTTTTCATTACAACCTTAAAGCCTGTTGGCGAGGGATTGGGAGGAACTTTAACAATGAAAGAAAGTGTATCAAGCTGCTGGGAAACAGATGGCTGGCTCGACCTTAATTACCGCACGAAAGGATTGGACGTCTTTCTGAGTTCCTCGTTTGGCACTTTTGCAAATTCGCATTACAAGCGTCAGGATACCTATGACTTTCAGCATGCGGGTAAAAACATTAATGCCAGGTATGTAGGCGATGGATACAACTCTTCGAAGAGTGGCTTTGTAAGCATTGGTTTCAACAACCAGTTCACCAACAATCAATCGCTCGGTGCCACCTATACCTTCAACAGGTTGTTTGCAAGTAATTCCAACCAGAATTTCCATAATTATATGCAAAAGGACAATGTCCTCACGGAATTTGGAACAAGCGCCCATCAGTTTTTACAAAATGGAAACCATAATGTAAGCCTCTACTATGAAAATAAATTCAGCAATAGGCTGACGCTCAATATAGATGGTACCTATGCGCACAATAACAGCAATGGGAAGCAAACAGTTGTAGACGTGCAAAACAGTCACAGCTCTACACTTGTTCCCGTTACAGAAACCAATTCGGATATGGCGGCTCTGAAAACTGTTTTTACATCGTCTGTTGGCAATGCTAAATTGGAGTATGGCTTTGAAACTACTTATACACACTTCCATCAAAAGTATAATGTGGAGAACAACAACTATACAGGTGTACTGACTGCAAACGACAATAGTTCGGAACAAAAGGCAGCCAATGTTTTCGCCAATTACAGCAGGAGCTTTGGAAAACTCTACACCCAGTTAGGGGTAAAGTATGAATATGCCGATTATGATTACTTTGACAATGGAAAATTGCTAAGCTCAAGCAGCCGCACCTATCATCGCATTTTGCCTTCTGTCTATTTTTCTTATCCCATAAACAGACTGTCGTTAATGCTAAGCTACAATATATATGCCCAATGTCCCTCTTACAGTCAATTGGACGAGGGAATGCAATATATCAGCGATTTTCGTTACAATAAAGGAAATTCATTGCTGCGTCCCACTTACGAACACGAAATATCATTTAATGCATCGTATGGAGATTTCCAATTCATCACCAATTATTCCTACCAGAAAGATGCCATCATCACATGGTTCGAGGTAATGCAACAAATTCCAGCCATATTATCTTCAGACGTCAATCATTCTTATTCGTCTCTATACGCCAGCCTTTCGTATGCTCCTACATTATTCAGAATATGGAAACCATCGTGGAACATTTGGGGCAACAGACAATGGCTTACCTACGATGGGTTACGCTATAATCGTCCACAGATTGGTTTGCAATGGAAAAACCTTTTCATACTTCCAAAGAACTGGTTTATTGTGCTAAATACAAATGGAAATCGTAGGGGAAATGTAGATACCTATATGGCACAGCCAACTATCAGAATGGATTTCGCTATACAGAAGAATATGAAAAATTGGTGGATAAAGCTAAGTGCCTTGAACATATTCAATGCTAAGGAGAAAGGATACTCTCGGTACGCAAAGATATATACATCGCACTATGTGGATAATCGCCAACCTACCATTTGTTTGACAGTATCCTATTCATTCAATCCTCCCAAATCGAAATATAAAGGACAGACAGCTGGACAAAGCGAACTAAACCGCTTGTCATCAGGTCCTCGTTATTAAAAGTAAGAATAAGAAATGATATTCCTTATGAAGTATGTCAGTATGACGATCAAGGCATGCAAGCTTTTCTCGAAGAATTTACATTAAATAATACAAGGCTATGAATAGAATAATCTTTCTTTTAGTACTAAGCTTTTCATCACTTCAACTCACTGCGCAAAATATCAAAGGACAAGTGATTGATGAACAGCAACAGCCTTTACTTTGTGCAAATGTATTATTGCTCACTGTAAAAGATTCAACATTGATAAAGGGGACTGTTACTAATGAACAAGGGCATTTTGAGCTGGCAGCCCCTGACGTTCCCTATATTATTAAAATATCCTTTATTGGTTATGAACCTTGCTATTTAAACAATAGGCAAGGAAACATTGGAGCTATACAGCTAAAGACTAATTCTACAGACCTTAATGCGGTTGTTGTAAAGGGAAGACGCCCGACTGTTAAGGTAGGCTTGAACAAAATAGAGGTAAATGTGTCAAATTCCTATTTAAAATATATGGGAAAGGCTACTACTGTTCTTGGGAAAATACCGGGTTTGACAAAAGATTTGCAATTGCTTGAAGGAGGAACTCCTACATTTGTCCTTAATGGTAAGCCTGTTAGTGTCAAAGAACTCTCAACAATACCATCTTCTGAAATTAAGAAAATTATAGTTGATTCAAATCCGAATGTAGAATATAGTGCAACATGTAAAGGTGTTGTATATCCAGGCGGTGGAAGTTGTACGACTATAGAAATAGACGATAAAAAATAATACCAATATGAAATCTAAATTCTTTTTAATAGTTTTGCCCTTTATGCTAAATGCAGTAATGTGTTACGCACAGAAAACACATATTATTGAACCTGCTGAGTTAGAAATAACCTACTCGGTAAAAGAACAACCGCACTGGGATACTTATATCTTCCGTTGTGGTAGGAATGTGAGCCAATATTTTAGCCAACCTGCACTGCAAAGAGATAAGATGTTAGCGAATGACGACCCGGCTCTCTTTATTATCGCAAATGAAAGAATAAAAGCTTTAGACACACCCGAATATGCAAAAAAATATCCTCTTAGTACAGGTCGTCATGATATTATTTATCGGAACTTTGAGGAAGGAGTATTAAAAACTTATTCAAGAGTGTTTGATTCTAAGTATTTAATAGTTGAAGATATTACTATTCCCGACTGGACAATGTACGAAGACTCTACAATTACGGTCTTAGGTATGGAATGTAAAAAAGCCACTACTAATTTTCGTGGTCGCTATTGGGAAGTTTGGTATACAGAGGATATTCCTATTAGTCAAGGTCCTTGGAAACTATGTGGATTGCCAGGTATGATATTAAAGGCGAATTGCCCAAAGTTTATGTTGATAGAAGCAATCAGTATTAAGAATAAAAACCTTGAACCCGTAACCTTTTATAATTATCTGAACTATAAATATGCACCGATAGAGCGCATGGAATATCTAAAGAAAGTGCATAAACCGGGTATCTATCCAACCGGAGGTAATCACAGAACAATAGAAATAGATGATAACTAAAGAATAATATACTATGAAGAAACTCTTTATATTTATTATTCTAGCTTTACTATCCGAAGTATTGCAGGCACAAATAACAGTAACGGGAGTGATAACTGACGTAAATGGAAGTCCGTTATCCGCAGCAATCATAAAAAGTATTGATGCTTCAACAAAGAAAACACTTACATTTTGCAATACCAAAAATGATGGTAAATTTAGTATTAAAGCAAAAGTGGGCGACTTACTGCAAATTTCTGCAATGAGCTATAAGAAAAAGCAAATAGTGGTAATAGCAGATATGCCAGAACAACATATCGTGCTTGAAGATGATGCAAAAGCATTAGACGAGATTACTGTGAAAGCAAAACCTGTAAGAATAGAAGGAGATACAATAAAGTATCTTCTTGGCGTATATGCAAAACCTGGCGATCGCACTTTAGCCGATGTATTGGCACGTGTGCCAGGATTTGAAGTTAATAAAAACACAGGGCAAATTTCGTACGAGGGGCGAAGCATCAGCAACTTCTATATAGAAGGAATGGATATGTTGGGCGGAAAATATGGTGTTGCTTCAAAGTCGCTGCCTCAAAACGATGTAGCTACGGTGGAAGTAATGAAGCATCATACCCCTATTCGTGTATTAGATGACTTTGTTTATTCTGACGAAAATGCTATTAATGTTCGTATGAAGAAAGGTGCTAAAGCACATTGGATAGCAACATTTAATGGAGGAATAGGCTGTAAGAATAATGGTATTTTATGGGACTTTGAAAGTTTTGCCATGCGCTTAAAGCAGAATTGGCAAACAATGATAACCTATAAAACTAACAATAGAGGTAAAGATATTATTCACGAAACAAATAAAGTCTTTACGTATGGTGAATTGGACAGTAAGCTATCACCTTTTATCTCATTGCCTTCTCCTGCAAAAAGCAGATTGGGCGAACGTTCCTTATTCAACAGAAGTCATGCATTGAACTTAAATATGTTGCAAAGAATAAATGAAACATCGCAAGTAAGTTTTCAGATTTCTTATATTAACGACCATCAAGAAGCAAATTCTAAACGCACAGCAGAATACTTTTCGAAACAAGGCAACAAAGTAACTAACAATGAAAAACATTATTTAGAGAAAACTAATGAACTCTTCGCAAAACTGAAATACGAGAACAATGCAAATAGCCAATATCTAAAAAATGAACTTTCAACAAACTTAAATTGGAACAAACAACTGCTGATAGAGCGTGGTACAAATCCACACGAAATGAATGCTAACCTTCCTGTGTTTACACTGAAAGATAATCTTCTGTTAATGCGTAAATATGGCAAGCGTTTGTACTCTTTCGAATCGAAGAATATAATGGAAGTGCGACCACAACAATTAACAATGGATACGCTGAACCAAAAAATTAATCAACATTATTACGAAACCAATAATAATGTATCGGGAAGTTTTCGTTTTGGTGATTTCATTCTTACAGGAAAAATAGGATCCAATGCTTTGTTACACAACTTTTCTTCGCATCTTATAGGTGTTCCAGATAGTATTGGTTTACTTTCTGGAAAAAGTCGATTCAGTATGTTTAAGTTCTATGCAAGTACAAACCTGGAGTATAAGTTATCCGACTTTATTTTTAATTTTTCTTCAGATGTGTCATATAACCAATATAAATATAGTTTAAGCGCAAATTATAGTCGTGCTCTCTTTTCTCCAAACATTCATATCCGCTGGAATGCAACTCCATATTGGACTTTTTCTGTTGATGGACGAATAGGACAAACAGAAGTAAATGTAAATCAGTTTTTTCCAACCCTTGTATTATCCGACTATGAATATATAAACAAAGGATTTCCTGATTATAGAATAGGGAGAGATAAAACAGCAGGTGTTATTGTTCGTTATAATAATGCACTAAAAGGAACATCGTTTTTTGTAACTGTTAACAGAATATTTGGTACAACACCTTATACAACATCGCAAGACTATATAGGTAATTATATTGTACTTTCGCTTGCCCCACAAGAAACAAAAAATAATGCTTGGACAGTTAATTTTATGGGCTCGCAAGGAATTAGCTTCCTAAAAGGAAAATTGAATGTTAGAGCAATGTATAATAGTTCAAAGGCGTATATCGTACAAAATAGCGAAATTATGCCTTTCAACACAAACACATTCAATATAAGAGGAAGTTTGACAGTTGGACTTATTAAGAACGCAGATATTGGCTACAATCTGGATTATAGTTACTATCAGTCTAAAATGCCTGCACTTTCTTCTGTCTCTACAATAAACAATTGGAAACATAATGCTTACTTGCGACTGTTTCTTACGAAGAAGATTACAACCGAAGCAAGAACAGAATACTATCATAATCAAATAGCGAACAATAAGTTTAAAGACATTTTCTTTGCTGATTTAGCAATGCGATACAGCTTTAAGAAGTTCGATATTACGTTAGAAATCAATAACTTATTGAATAGGAAGAGTTATGAATACGGCATAAATGGTACATTTGTCCATAGCTACAATCATTTGAATATTCGTGGAAGAGAATTAATGGTAAGCATCTATTATAAGCCATAAAGTAAATAAAGAATTAAAGATTATTACATATATTTGCAAATGTAGTCAAAAGATATTTGTTCCTTAAAAAGTATTGATACATCTTTAAGTGATTATTTAATAACAGATTTTTGGGTAAAATCAATGATAGAAAGATACAATGAGTAAATGGATTCTATTTTTCATAGTTTTTATAAATACACAGGCTATTTGTGGTCAGAATATTAAATTGTCTGGTAAAATCACAGATACACAAGGGAAAGCCATTAGTATGGCTACTCTTGTAGTAAAAGATAGTTTGGAAACTACAATTACGAGGGCATATAGTGACTCTACTGGTAATTTTTCAATTGAGGTTATGCCATATAAAGCCCTATCGTTTAGTGTTTCATGTCTTGGCTACACAGACTATACTCATAAATTTAATGGATATGATAAAGATATTTCTATTAATGTTATATTGGATTCAGCTGCCACAGATTTAGCTGAGGTTGTAGTAACATCTAAAACGCCTCTTACACATCGGAAGATAGATCGCATAGTATTCGATGCCCAAAAGCTTAATGCTGTAGCATCAAACTTTATGGATATACTGAAACAAACTCCAGGAATAATAGTACAAGATGATGTTATTAGCATGATCAGTAAGGGAAAGATAATATTTCTGCTGAACGGACGTGAACTTAAAATGGATATGAAAGGGTTGGTTGCGTTTCTCAGTTCACAACCTTCTGGCAATTTGCACCAAATCGAAGTGATGACAACACCGCCAGCCAAGTATTCAGCGGAAGGCAATGCTGGTATTATCAATTTTGTAACAAAAAAGATACAGAATAATTATTTCGGAGGTTACTTAACAAATCAATTATCCATCAAAGAGCGTTTGTATGATGGATTTAATTGTAGTATGCAGTATAAAAAAAATCAGCTTGAGGCATACATAAGTGTAGGAAAAGGTTTAGGTACAATGCAGACCGACAGTAAAACGTATATATATTACCCTCTTGAAAAATGGAGTACAACTAACAACAAACTTAAATCTAATAATTATTTCCTTCTTACAGCTGGAGTAGATTATGGATTGACTAAAAACTCTGCGTTAGGGGCTATTATTACTTATAACAATATGTATCCTGATGCTGATAAAAAAACAGCTACCTTGATTTCTTCCAGGACTGGTGATAATTCTAAATATTTTGAGACGCTTACAGATTTTGATAGCAAGTATCACCGTACTAGTGCAAATTTACATTATCTTGGCAACAATATTATCAATAAAGATGGTTCTATAAATGTAAATCTAGATTATTTGAATTATTCAATCAATGACCATATTAAACTTCAGACCACATACGATGAAAGTTTAGGTTACTTAAATCGTCCTAAGACAGATATCAATGTTTATCAGGGCAAAGTCGATTTAGAATTGCCTATAGGGAATGTTACTCTATCTGGTGGTGCTGCTTATTCACAATCCAAGACAGATAATAGAACAAATTATGATTATATAACTAATGATTATGATTTGAACGACCATTTTGTGTATCGTGAACAGATTTTTGCTACTTATGCCGATATTAGGTATAAGCTGTCTGATAAACTAGAAACCAAAATTGGTTTACGTGGAGAGTATGGGGTATTAGATGGAAACTCTTTAAAGTTAAATTCTCACACTCGAAATAATCAATTTGACTTTTTTCCTACAGTTTTCCTGAATTATAGTTGGAATGATAATAATTCCCTGTCTATGAGTGTTTCGAGTAGAATTAATCGTCCCAGCTACGTAGATATAAATCCATTTACAACCTATATTGATTCCCATACTATTCAAACAGGTAATCCTAAATTATTACCAGAAAAGGCATATTCAGTAGAATTAGGCTATACTTGGAGAGATCTTTCATTGTCAGCTAGTGCAATGTGGAAAAATCGTGTCATTGCTTCTCATACTTTTATTGATAATAGCAAGAAGTTGACAACAATAACAATAGATAATATAATGAAGAAACAGATGTATAGCTTAGATGTTTCTTACTATTTTGATAAGGTCGTATGGTTTGATAGTTCTATAAGTGGTAGTGTCTATACGCTCATCTCCAAACCTATGGATGGGTACAATTTTGAAAACATAAGTCAGACATCTGTTTTCCTATATATAAATAATAATATCTATTTTAATCGGCAAAAGACTTTGATGGCTAACCTATGGGGGCAGTATCAGGCAAAAGAGAGAGATATCGTAGGAGAAAGTCCTTCAAGATATAGAATAGACTTTGGATTAAAATATTTCCTCTTTGGCAAGAAACTATCAGTTGGTATAGAATATCAAAATATGTTGGCATCACACACGAAGTCTATCATAAAATCTAACGACATAACTTATATATATGACTATAAGCCATATCGAGTATTAAAAATATCAATATCTTACCAGTTTGGAAAAAAACTCAATGTGCATCCTAAGAAATTCGGCATAAATACAAATCGATTATAATATTCGTATGAGTAGCTTTAAGGCATATAAACAAAAGGACTCCATGCAATGTGGTATTGCTTGTATTCAAATGGTATGCTGCTATTTTGGAAGAAAATACTCTACAGAATTCATATCTCAATACTGTCATTCTACGACGGAGGGAGTTTCGCTATTGAGCATTTCTGAAACTGTAAAAGAGATTGGGATAAAAACGATTAGCGGGAGAGTAGAAACAAATCAATTGGTAAGAGTAATATTACCTTGTATCCTTCACTGGAATCAAAACCATTTTGTTGTACTGTACAAAGTCAAAAAGAATAGATTCTACATTGCTGACCCCGCAAAGGGACTTGTTAAATACAATCTCGAGGAATTTAAGAAGCACTGGGTAAGTACACAATCGGGCGGTGAGGAAAAGGGTATCGCTATGTTCTTAGAACCTACTCCTGCATTTTATGAAAAGAAGACAGAGGAACGCTCGTTTAATATGCTAATATGCAAGTGTAGTGCAAATAAATAGGAAGATTATGGAACAGGTAAGAGACTTAAATATGGAGGCTGACGATATGCAGGTGGTGCTGTCCGCTATCAGCGGAGTAAGCAAGAGAATTAAGGAAGTGGCACAGACACACAAGCCACTCTTCGGTGGTGAGCACTTTAAATCAAGGTGATGAACATCAAAACTAATTATGATATTATACAGTTTAACGTTAAAAAATATTATCTTTATCAAAAAGAAAGAAAAAGATTTGATCATATTAAGTAGTATACATATTTTTGTAAAGCATTAACTTAAGTACACAATAAAAAGATAATAACAATTGATTTCTAATCTATCTCTAAAATAAATCTTTTATAATGGAAAAAGGAAATATCACATTCAGACAAGAAACGAGAGTTGGTTTATTAGATATAATCATCTATTACTAATTCGTTTATACCATATCAGTTTTATTTTATCAAGAAATGAAAGTTTATTGATATATTTTTCATTATCATAAAATATTATAAATATCATATTTACTGGCTATCCATATTTGGATTCTATTAATTATTTATTGTGCACATAATTAAATTAAACAGACCCAACTGTATTAAAGGAAAGCAATGCTGGAAGCTGTTAGAAAGCATTTTAATATAGAAAAATGAAGACTATAAAATCTTAAACATTTGAGCTCCCATCAATTTTAATTTATTGATAGGGGAATTAAGGTAACACATAATAGTGTTCTTAATATAAATATACTACTTA
>ENA-OWLC01000493-OWLC01000493.1-metagenome-genome-assembly--contig:-NODE-493-length-10522-cov-8.782650_pt1 | contig 10522 bp, 8 predicted proteins | sample MGYA00245344_ERZ651092 | MGnify/ENA primary metagenome ERZ651092 (study PRJEB26857, sample SAMEA4031755) | metagenome | biome: human; feature: oral; material: saliva | place: Philippines | collected 2014 | study... | reverse complement strand
TATATATGTTATATATATATTTAAAAAAAAAATAAAATAGGGTGGGCATCTGGCCATCTGGCCATTTCAAGGATTTTTTAGAGAAATTTATGGAAACGGAGGTAAATGTATGAAATGCTGGATTTCTTAAAGATTGAAGTTGTAAGAAGACCCAAATCTTATACTATAATTAGGCCGTCATTCAGGGTTTGTAAAAGTAAAGACTTAATGACTCGAGGCGGGGACTTCCACGCAATATGGGATGACAATGAAGGATTGTGGTCTACCGATGAACAAACTGCGGTTGAATTGATAGATATGGAGCTTGATACATATGTTGAGGAGAATAAGTTTGACTTTGGTGAAAACTATATAGTTGAGCATATGTGGAATTCTTCAAGTGGATCTATTGATAAATGGCATAAGTTTGTACAAAAACAGATGCGTGATAATTTCCATCAATTGGATTTCAAGATGGTATTTAGAGATGATGATACTGTTAAGGCTGATTATGCAACCAGAAGACTTAAGTATAATTTGATGAATATAGATACGCCAGCTTATAATTTATTAAGTAAAACATTATATTCGCCAGATGAACTTCGTAAGTTGGAGTGGGCCATTGGTTCAATAATTGATGGCGATAGCATAAAACTGGAAAAGTTCATTGTATTATATGGCGCCCCAGGTACAGGTAAGTCATCATATATTAAGCATGTTATAGAACCGATCTTTGATGGATATTATGAATTCTTCGATGCAGAAGCATTGGGTGACAAGTCTAATTCATTTTCAATGGAGGTATTCGCAAAAAATCCATTAGTCGCAATTCAACACGATGGTGACTTAAGTAGAATTACAACCAATATAAGACTTAATTCAATTGTATCTCATGATAAGCTGATAATTAATCAGAAACACAAATCGCAGTTTACAATATCACCTCAAAGTTTTTTATTTATGGGTACAAATAAACCTGTTAAAATTACAGATGCAAAATCTGGACTGAACAGAAGACTTATAGATGTTAATCCAACTGGTAAAACATTAATGCCAGAAGTATATATAAATACTATACAAAAGATTAAGTTTGAAATCGGTGGAATAGCAAAGCACTGTCTTGATGTCTATAGAAATCTCGGAAGGGATTATTATTCAGATTATGAGCCAGTTAATATGCGAGAAGAAACTGATATGTTTTATAATTTTATTTTAGATGAGTGTTATAATGATTTTGAAAGAGATGATTGTACAACTCTGGCTGCAGCATGGGTTAAATATAAAGACTATTGTGAATATTCTGAACAAAGATTTAAATTATCAATGCAAGAAGTTAAGAATGCATTAAAAGATTACTTTAAGAATTATAAAGATAGAGGTGTTACTGCAGATGGTGAAAGGGTAAGAAACTTCTATTCTGGTTTTATGGTTGATAAATTTAACTTCAAGAATATGGTTGTTCGAGATGCTAAGAATGATGATACCTGGTTAGATATGAAGTTTGGAGCGGATAGTTCAGAGTTAAATAGACTTTGTGCTGATTGTCCTGCACAATATGCTAAGCGCGATGGCACACCTAGTAAAAAATGGGAAAGAGTAACTACAAAACTTAATGAGCTGGACACAACTAGATTACACTATACTAAGTTAGAAAGCAAACAACACATTGTTGTTGACTTTGATATGAAAAATGAGAATGGCGAAAAAGATTTAAGTCTTAATTTAGAGGCTGCAAATAAATGGCCACCAACTTATGCTGAACTTAGTAAGAGTGGTAATGGTGTTCACTTACATTACATTTATACAGGGAATGTTGAAAAATTAAAAAGACTACACGCACCGGATGTGGAGATAAAGGTGTTTTTAGGAGATTCTTCTTTGCGTAGAAAAGTTACAAAGTGTAACCATTTACAAATAGCAGAATTAGATGGTGGTCTTGAAGAAAGGGAGACAAGAAAAGTGATTAATAAGGAGGTATTTCAGAATGAGGCTTCCATTAGAAAGTTAATCCTGGAAAACTTAAAGAAAGAACATCACCCAAGCACAGCATCAAGTATTTCTTTTATTAAGAAAATATTAGATGATGCATATGCTTCTGGGATTGAATATGATGTTAGTGATTTAAGACCAGCGGTTATAGCATTTGCAAATAACAGTACACACCAAGCTAAGCAGTGCTTGAAGATGGTAACTGAAATGGAGTTCACTTCTGAAAAAGAAACGGACAGAAAGGATGCTGAACGACCGTTAGTATTTTATGACATCGAGGTATTCCCGAATCTACTTCTGATAAATTATAAGCGACAAGGTAAAGGCAAAAAAATGATTAGGATGATTAATCCTGAACCAAAAGAAGTTGCTGAATTATTTCAATATAACTTAATTGGTTACAATAATCGAAGATATGATAATCATATAATATATGCCAGAAGCTTAGGATATAGTTTATTGGATTGTTATAGATTGTCAAAGGCGATAATTGATGGTGAAAAAGTAATGTTCAGAGAAGCGTATAATGTTTCGTATACTGATATTTATGATTTCAGTACTGATAAAAAGTCTTTGAAGAAATGGGAAATTGAACTCGGTCTACAGCATAAAGAATTAGATTTGGATTGGAATGAACCAGTTCCGGAAGAACTATGGCCCAAGGTGTCATCGTATTGTGACAATGACGTACATGCAACTGAAGCAGTATTTGAGCATCTTCATGATGAATTTGTAGCTAGAGAAATTCTTGCTGATATTGCTGGTATGTCTGTAAATACATCAACAAATGCGCTAACAACTAAAATTATTTTCGAGGGCGATAAGAATCCAGGAGCGGTTTATACAGATTTATCTGATGGACTACAATATGGACCAGGTAAAGAATATATTCCAGGAACAGGAGTATTTAGTAACGATTCGAATAAGTTCGAAGGATATTCGTATACCCAAGGTAAAAATCTTTATCGAGGAATAGATGTTGGATTCGGCGGATGGGTTTATGCTCAGCCTGGAATGTATGCGCATGCTAAAACTTTTGACGTAGCTTCAATGCATCCGTCATCAATTATAGCAATGAATGTATTCGGTAAATATACTGATAACTTTAAGCAGCTTCTTGATATAAGATTGGCCATTAAGAGAAAACAGTTTGAAACAATCAGTGATTTGTTTGGTGGAAAACTTAAGAAGTATTTACAGTCCACAGATAGTTCAAAAGCGTTATCCAAGGCTTTAAAAATCGCAATCAACAGTGTATATGGTTTAACTTCGGCATCATTTGAAAATGCATTTAGAGATATTCGTAATAAAAATAATATCGTTGCGCTTCGAGGTGCTCTGTTTATGAAGACTTTGGTTGATGAAGTTATTAAAATGGGTTATGAAGTAATCCATGTAAAAACAGATTCAATTAAGATTGCTAATCCTGATGAAAAGATTGAGAACTTTATTCTTGGATTCGGAACAAAATATGGTTATACTTTTGAAGTTGAATCTGAATGGGATAGACTTTGTTTAGTTAATGATGCAGTACTTATAGGTCATCATAACAATAACGATCCAGAAAGTCCTAATGAATGGGAAGCTGTTGGTGCTCAATTTAAAGTTCCATATATATTTAAGACTCTGTTCTCTAAAGAAAAAATAGAGTTTGATGATTTATGTGAAATTAAATCGGTAACTACAAAAATTATGTTAGACTTTAATGAGAACTTACCAAGTGTAGAACTCGAAGAAATGATAAGAGATGCAAGAGATAAAGTTGCAAGAGGTACTAAAATTACTAAAAAAATGGAAGGCATTCTTAGCGACTGGTCAAATGTATCTGATGAAGAATTGAATTCTAAAATAGCTGTTGGTCATAATTATCAGTTTGTTGGTAAGATTGGTAAGTTCTGTCCTGTAATAGCTGGAGCTGATGGTGGTTTACTTGTTAGACAATCTGGTGATAAATATACTTCGGTTACAGGAGCTAAAGGATATCGATGGATGGAAAGCGATGTTGTTCGCGATCTAAAACTGAATTCTAAGATAGATATATCTTATTATGATGAATTAGCTGAAAATGCCATAGATGAAATTAGTAAGTATGGTGACTATAGCTGGTTTATAGAAGTTAATGATGTTGCTTAAATATTAAAAAAAAGGAGATAATAATTATGCAAAACTTAAATATTGAAAATGCAAGAATTGGTTATAAGAATTTTAGAGGACTCGAAAGTAAATATAATGCTCAGGGAAATAGAACATTTAGTGTGTTCATTGATGATGCTGATACTGCTGAAGCTCTGTTAGCTGATGGGTGGAATCTAAAAATTAGAAATAAGAAAGATGTAGCAGAAGGCGAAGATCCAAAGTATCATCTTCCAGTATCTGTAAAGTATGGTTCTGATTATTATAGACCTAGAATTTTCCAGATTACATCTAGCGGAAAAACTTTACTTACTGAAGAAACAGTAGATCTACTTGATTATTCAGTATTTGATAAAGTTGATTTATCACTTAGACCTTATGAATGGGAAGTTAATGGTACTAGCGGTATAAAAGCATATGTTGATGAAATGTATGTTACAATCCAGGAAGGTGCATTTGCTAGTAAATATAGCGATACACCAACAATTGATTCTGAGATTCCATTTTAATTAAAATGAGTAAATTAGTTGTTGAACTTTCCGAGGGTCAGCAATTAGCAGTTAAGCAGTTGCGTTCTGGAAATATTGTTATTGGTGATACTGGTAGCGGTAAATCTAGAACTGCAATTGCTTATTATTATTACAGTAATGGTGGAGATAAGATTGTTGATTTCAATAATAATATAAAACCAACAAAAAAACTTTTTATCATAACTGAAGCTAAAAAACGAGATGGCAAAGAGTGGGAAGCTGAATGCTCACCATTTGGAATAGATGTGATTGTTGATTCTTGGAATAATATAAAAAAATATAAAGATATAAAAGATGCATTTTTTATTTTTGATGAACAAAGACTAACTGGAACTGGCGCATGGGTTAAAGCATTTTATTATATATCCAAATATAATAAATGGATATTATTGAGTGCAACGCCTGGTGATGAATGGAAAGACTACATGCCAGTATTTATAGCTAATGGTTTTTATAAAAATAAAACTGAGTTTATGAATAGACATGCTGTATTCTCAAGATTTACAAAGTTCCCAATGATAGTTAAGTATTTAGATACTGGCAGATTGATGAAATTAAAACAATTGATAACTGTCGATATAGTTTATATCAAGCAAACAAAGCAGCATCACATAGATGTTAAAGTTCATCATGATAGAGAATTATATTCTAGTGTTATGAAAAACCGATGGAATATTTTTGAAGATAAACCAATGAAAAATTCTAGTGAACTATTTAGAGTTGTCAGAAAGATAGTAAATACTGACCCCAATAGAATATCAGAATTTGAAAGACTGGTTAAAGAAATTCCAAAGGTTATAGTATTTTATAATTATAATTATGAATTAGAGATAATTCGAGAAGTATTAAATAAAATAAATAAACCTTTTTCGGAATGGAATGGTCATAAGCATGAAGAAATAAAATCTGAAGAATCAGAATGGGCATATGTAGTCCAGTATCTGGCAGGATCTAATGGGTGGAATTGTACATTGACCAATTCTATGATTTTTTATTCAGAGTGTGGAAAGTATAATAAAATGCATCAAGCTTCGGGAAGAATAGACAGAAGAAATACACCTTTTAAAGAATTAAACTATTATCACTTAATATCAAATGCATCCGTAGATAAAAGAATACGAAATGCATTTAAGGCCGGTAAAGATTTTAATATTAGAAAATTTGGAGAGTGTACAAGATGATAGATTATTTAAAAATACCGGGTCATCCGGATTACGTTATAAATAAAGATGGCGACATTATTAATACTAAAACTTGGACACATATATCTTCTTCAATTGTTGGGGGTAGGCGAAGAGTATGTCTAGATGGTTGTACTGAATATATGGCGAACTTATTATTAACTACTTTCGACAGACCAAAAGAAAAAACAGAGTGTGTTATATATAGAGATGGTAATACTCATAATGATTTATTACATAATGTTGAATGGGGAAGAAGAGGCCAAAATTATTCTAAGAAATATCCAACATCGGATTTATATCCAGGAAGAGAAGCAATGCCTAAACCAATAATGATAAATGAACTAAATATAAGTTTTGATAGCATCCGACAATGTGCAGAATTTATTAATGGTTCACCATCTGGTATTAGGCAATGTCTTTCTGGAAATTTAAAAACTTATAGAGGATATACATTCACACTAATTTAATGTCTTGTTATACCCGGTGTGATAAAATCAATGCATATTATAGAGAGAGACTCGTTTTTACAACAAATAAGTCTCTTTTTTTGACGGGAGGTTAGCTATGAATGAAAATGAATATCAGGCTAAATTAATAAAGGACATTGAAAAGCGGATACCGGGAAGTATGGTTTTAAAACAAGATCCAAATATTGTTCAAGGGATACCCGATTTGGCAATACTATACAAAGATAAATTTGCTATCTTAGAAGTTAAGATAAGTGCTAAAGCAAAGTATCAACCGAATCAGGAATATTACTTGGAAAAATTTGGAAAACATGTATATTCAGAAACGATATACCCGGAAAATGAAAAGGAGATACTAAATGGATTGGAATCCGCATTACGAACTGGAAGGTAAACATGCATTCCTATCTGCAAGTAAAAGCAGTTGGATTAATTATAGTGAATCTAAATTAATAGAAACATATAATAATTTTTATGCAAAAGAGATGGGTACAAGATTGCATGAGTTCGCTAAAGAAGCAATACTGTTAGGACAAAAATTAAAGGGTGATAAAACAACTCTTGCAATGTTTGTTAATGATGCAATTGGTTATAGAATGAATCCAGAACAAGTTTTATTTTATTCACCAAATTGCTTTGGTACTGCAGATGCTATATCATTTAAAAAGAATTTATTAAGAATCCATGATTTAAAAACTGGAAAAACACCAGCTAGTATGAATCAATTGGAAGTATACGACGCACTATTTTGTTTAGAGTATGGTAAAGAGCCAGAAAATATAGAGCATGAGCTTAGAATATATCAGAATAATGAGGCTGTAATACATATCCCAGAACAAGAAAGAATTAGACAGATTATGAATACCATAATTAATCATAATAAAATAATCGAAAAACTTAAATCTGATTGGAGGTAATTACTATGAAAGAAATATACATTCCGTATATATCTCACTCGGGTAAAGGTCATGATGATAACCCTCCAGGAAGAGGGTCTGGAAGATATGCCTGGGGTGTTGGAGAAAAACCATATCAGCATCTCGGGCTACCAAAGTTTACTACAGACTTTTTAGAAGATGAAGCTAAGGTTAAAGAAAAACTTGGAGCTAATGCAACTAGAACAGAAGTTGCTAAAGCTATGGGTATGTCCAGTGGGCAGTATGATGCTTATCGAGGATATGCCCATAAAGAGTTATGGTTCGCGAAGAGAGCAGCAGCAATAGAATTATGTAAAACACATTCTCAAACTGAAGTTGCTAGAATATTAGGTGAAAAGAGCGAATCTAATATTAGAACATATCTTAATGATGAGATCGCATATCGTCAAGGTAGAGTTCGTAATACTGCTGCTGAATTAAGAAAAATGGTTGATGGTGGAGATCAATATGTTGGTATCGGAAGTGGTGTTCCTGCGTTAATGGGCGTACCCCAGACAACATTTGATTCTTCAATTAAAGCTTTAGAAGTTGAAGGATATAAAACGCATGTCATCGAACTAAAGCAAATTAACAATCCAGCAAATACAACAAAGCATAAAGTACTAACTAAAGGCGATGTAACAAAACGGGATGTATACGCAAACTTGGACAAAATAAAATATCCAGGAGTTATAAGTACTGATAAAGGTTTAAATTATTTAGGTCAAGTAAAACCTAAAAGTGTATCATCAGATAGAATAGGAATACTATATGGACCAGATGGTGGAACTAAAAAAGATGGACTTATTGAACTTCGAAGAGGTGTTCCTGATATTTCTATGGGTGAACAAAAGTATGCTCAGGTTCGAATAGCTGTTGATGATAAATATTATCTAAAAGGAATGGCTGTATATTCGGATAAATTACCAAAAGGTGTAGATATAGTATTTAATACTAATAAAGAAAACACTGGTAAGAAAACTGATGCTATGAAAAAAATGGAAATTGATCCTAAAACTGGAAAAGTTGATTGGGAGAATCCATTTAAATCCACAATAAAAACTGGTAGTGATCTAAAGTATTCCTCTAGATTTTATACAGATAAAGATGGTAAAAAACAACAGTCTGCTATAAACATAGTAAACGAGCAAGATGAATGGTCAAAGTGGGCTACAAATGATACGCTTCCAACACAGTTTCTTGCAAAGCAGCCACCAGCTTTAATTCAGTCACAGTTAAAACAAGTTTCTGATAGTCAAAAAGCAAGATTAAAAGATATAATGAGTATTTCTAATAATACTATAAAAGGAATCATGCTAAATAACTTTGCAGAATCTTGTGATAAACAATCAGTTCATTTGAAAGCGGCTGGATTACCAAGACAAACAGCATCTGTTATATTACCAGGACCAAATGTAAAAGAGGGCGAAGTATTTGCCCCAAATTACAAGAATGGTGAAAAGATAGCTTTGGTTCGTTACCCACATGGCGGTAAATTTGAGATTCCAATATTAACAGTTAATAATAACAATCCTATGGCTAAAAAGATGATCGGCGCGGATTCTACAACTGCTATTGGGATACATCATACAACCGCAGAACAGTTATCTGGAGCAGACTTTGATGGTGATACAGTAACATGTATGCCTTTAAATTCTAGGATAAATATAAAAAATCAACCAGCAGTAAAGAGTCTTATAGACTTTGAGCCAAAAGTAGCTTATAAAGGTTTCGAAGGAATGAAAGTAATTTCCAAAAAAGATAGTGGAACAGAAATGGGTAAAATCACTAATCTTATTACCGATATGACTATGATTGGTGCTCCAGTATCAGATGTTGTAGATGCTGTAAAATTCTCAATGGTTGCGATTGATGCACATAAACATAAACTAAATATAAAGCAAGCTGAGAAAGATTTCCATATAAAAGAACTTAAGAAAAAATATAGAGGTTCTGCAAATGCTGGTGCGTCAACTTTGTTATCGCGTTCAACATCACCAACATATATTTTGGACAGAGTTGAAAAAAGAGTTAGTGAGATGACTCCAGATGAATATAAACAATGGAAAGAAGGGTATAAAATATATAAAAATACCAATAAGCTTAGCCGAGGTCGAGATGGATTATATACTCCTAGAGTTCAAGAAGTGGACGCATTATCTTTGCCAAATACAAATTATACAATAGCCAAAGTAAATAAACTTACAAAGGATGAATATAATAGATATCTAAAAGGAGATAAATCAGTTCTTATAAATAAGAATTCACAGAGTGAAGAAGCCAAAAGAGCAAACATGAAATCAGCATTCGACTTAACTTCTGGTGGATCAAAAAAGAATCCTGGTTATCTTCCTGAAGCTTTATATGCTAAGCATTCTGACGAGTTAAAAGAAATGGCTAGACTTGCTAGAAAAGAAGCTAGAAACTTACCTAGTGATGTTGTTGACTTGCACGCAAAGAAACAGTATAAGGAAGAAGTAGAATCTATAAAAAATAAACTGAAGACTAAGGAAATAAATTCCATAAAAGAAAAGCAGGCTACTATAGATGCTACTCTAGCTATTAGAGAGAATGTAAGAACCCAGGACTACCCCGATAAGAAGGAGTATACCAAGATGGCGTCTAGGGTACTAGCGGCAAGTAGAGAGAAATACGGCAAAGAGAAGTATAAAGTATCTATAACAGATAAGGAACTATCGGCTATAGAAGCTCATGCAATAACTAAGACCGATATAGAGAAGCTGGTTATGAGTATGGATGATGCATCTCTAGAGAGGTTCCAGAATAGGATAGTATCTAAGAATACTAAGACTGGTCTAACACCAGGTCAACAGGCTTTAATTAAGTCTAAGCTTAAGACCGGCATGTATACTCAACAAGAGATAGCTGACTCATTTGGGGTATCGCTATCTACTATTCGAAACATAATTAATTCTTAATAACTATTATATTATTAAGAATGATTGAAAGGAGAAATCAATTGTCAAAAGAATCATTTATTACAACAACAGATAATCCTTTTGATTTCTTTAATGACTTTGATAATTGGCGTCAATTCGATGAAGACAATAATTATTATACTTTGTCTTACATTGCAAGAATTAGAGATACTTATCCTGAAAGTTTAGATTCTTCAGAAGAAGACGAAATAATTAATCAAGTATTTGACGACATTATTGAACTCAATTTAACTGGAAATTACAAAAGGGTTTATAACAATTCTAATTAATAACTAAAAGCTTTTATATAATAATAAATATTATTGCTTTAATTTTAAGAAAATTTGATAATAAATACAAATATAAAGATAAGACTTCTAAGGA
>ENA-OWLC01000487-OWLC01000487.1-metagenome-genome-assembly--contig:-NODE-487-length-10575-cov-2.223004_pt1 | contig 10575 bp, 13 predicted proteins | sample MGYA00245344_ERZ651092 | MGnify/ENA primary metagenome ERZ651092 (study PRJEB26857, sample SAMEA4031755) | metagenome | biome: human; feature: oral; material: saliva | place: Philippines | collected 2014... | reverse complement strand
GGTTCCAGCCGACCGTAAATGAATGGCAAGGAATGCGGTCTGTTGAGGGGCGATTATTGCATTTAGCTTAGGTGTAATAGTTTCATTACTTGTAGAGTAGTGTATTATAGTGTAGTAATACTTTTTAAGTAGAGGGTGATTTTAGGAGTTGTGGTAATATGGGAAACTATGAAAATTCTACTGAAGCTTGGCGTAGAGAAGGTTTGACGGAAGGTGAGTTGCGAACAATGGGCGCATTAGCCGTGGAAGCGACTGAAAAGCTTAGAAAAACTACCGTTAGGAAAGAGACTGTCTTATTAGGGAGCGTTCCATTTGGTTCTTGGGATGAATTCGCAAAAGCTGCACAAGAAATGGCTGCACATAGTTATGAGCCTATTCCAGTTGAAATTAATACAAAAAGGCTTATAGCAAAAGCATTCCTAGATGATAGAGGAGAGATGTCTGTAGAAGAGCGTTCCGTACCTGAGGAGGTGTTTATAGACTTGTCAAGAACGAGGTGTGTTGTGGATGCGGATAGAAGTCATAAGTCGTATAAATTCACGTGCCCAGCACTTAAGAAATATCCATCTGGAGAGCTCTACCCAATACGCGAGGTGTATGTTATATCGGCAATAGATGCCAACGGTAGCCAAGAAGTGGATTTCAAGATTATTTATGGCAACCTTAACTAAACCTAGTTGGCAAATAGTTTCTTATCTGTTATAATGTTTGCAGTATGGTACAAGTAACACGTAAAGATCAGAAGGAAGCGAACGAAAATATCATTCGTCGTTTCAACCGCAGGGTTTTGCAAAGCGGTGTTTTGGCTCGCGCTAAGAGCGTTATGCGTTTTGAAAAACCAATTTCAAAGACCGAGCGTCGTAAAAAAGCTATTATTCGCCGCGAGCGACGAGCTGAAAAAACGGCAAAAATGCGCCTAGGGGTGCGTTAATGTCTGCGCTAAAAGAGCGCATTACTAGTGAAATGAAAGCCGCTCTATTGAGCGGCGATCGTTTTCGTGGTGATGTTTTGCGTAATCTAAAGGCAGCAATCTTAAACGAAGAAGTTTCTTTGGGCAAGCGAGAAGACGGCTTGGATGATGCTGAAATTGAAAAAGTCGTTGCTCGAGAAGTGAAAAAGCGCGTCGAAAGTGCGGATTTATATCGAAAGAATGACCGTGCGGAATTGGCGGAACCTGAAGAAAAAGAAGCGGAAATTTTACGAGAATTTTTGCCAGAGCAACTTGGCGAGGCGGAAATCTCAAAGATTGTAGAAGAAGTTATTGCGGGTATGGACGATGTCTCAATTCAGAAAATGGGGCAAGTTATTGGCGCGGTAAAAAGTAAGGCTGGCAATGCTGCGGATGGCGCGTTGGTGGCAAAAATTGTTAAAGAAAAACTCACAAAATAGGAGGAAAAAATGATTGTATTTTTTGGGCCGGCTGGTGCTGGTAAGAGTGTGCAGGGGCAGATTTTAGCAGCACGACATGGTTGGCGTTGGCTTAGTGCCGGGCAGCTGTTGCGCGATACTCACGATGGCGAATTGATTCATCGTATGCAATCTGGCGAACTGGTGCCGATGGAAACTATCAACGGTTTGATGGGCGAGGCTCTTAATAAAGCTAAGGATATTAATGGCGTAATTCTGGACGGCTATCCAAGGCAATTAGAACAGGCTAAATGGCTGATTGAGTCGCGTTCACATCACGGAAAAGATGTTAAGTTGGTGATTGTGCTGGAAGTTCCGCGTGATGAAATTCTGGAGCGTTTGAGGGTTCGCGGTCGAGTTGACGACACGCCTGAAGCAATCGACAAACGACTCAGTATTTATCGAGGTGAAATTTACCCGATGTTGAATTATTTGAATGACAATGGAGTTCCAATTGTACATATGAGTGGCGTCGGAACTGTTGGTCAAGTTCATGATGAAATCGAGAGAGAGCTGGTTAGTCGCGGCATCGTTGAGGGTGTAAAATGAGTCAATTGATCACCGGAGAAAAAACGCCGCAACAGATGAAAGATATGCGCGAGTGCGGTAAAATGCTTGCGACAATTTATGATGAATTGAAAAAATCCGTAACGGCTGGAATGAGTGAACTGGATGCTAATGATTTTGTAGCCAAGCGAATTAAAGATTTTGGCGCAGAGGCGACTTATCTTACGGACGAAGTGAAATTCCCGGGAGTGATTTGTATATCGACGAACGAGCAATTGGTGCATTCTTTCCCGACCGAATATGTTTTTGAAAAGGGCGACGTGGTCAGTTTCGATTTGGTGATTGGCTATCGTGGAATGAAAACGGATAGCGCTTTTACTATGGTTGTTGATGAAGAACCTAAGGGCGCGAAGAAACATTTATTGCACGCAACAGAACAGAGTTTATATGCGGGAATTGACGCGATAACTGGCGATGGAACGCGAGTTGGTGATATTTCAGCGGGAGTGGAAGCTGTACTGAAGAAGGCCAAACTTGGTATAATCCGTGAACTAGTTGGTCATGGTGTGGGGCTGAGTATGCATATGGAGCCAGAAATTCCGAATTACGGCAGGCGAGGAACTGGTCCGATGTTGCACGCTGGCGACACAATTGCAATTGAACCGATGGCGAGCTTGGGCGGTGAGAAAATTATCACCGACAGCGACGGCTGGACAATTAGTATGAAAGACGGCAGTCTGGGTGCGCATTTTGAGCATACGGTATTGATTACCGAAACTGGCGCTGAAATTCTGACGAAGCTTTAGACTAATTCGCTTGCCAAATTATAGGCATAACCTGTATAATAGAGCTTATGCAGGAGCAATCTCGATATGTGGTAGGAATTGATATTGGCACGAAAAACGTGCGCTGTGTCGTTGGTTATATTGACGCAGAAAATGGTGCGCCAAAAATTGTTGGCGTCGGTGAAGCGCCGAATAGTGGAATGCGAAAGGGAACCGTAACGAATTTGAGTGGTCCAGCCGAAGCTATTGATAAGGCCTTGGAACCCGCTGAGCGAATGAGCGGTCATCAGATTAACGCAGCCACATTGAGTATTAATGGATCTCATTTATTGAGTACAAAAGCCGACGGAATGATTACCGTTGGAACTGTTAATAATGAAGTTACGCATGATGATATATTGAGGCTGGAGGAAGTTGCTACAACTGGGAAAGTGCCGCAGAATAGAGAGATTTTAGATATTATTGCGCACGCGTATAGGCTGGATGGTCAGGATAATATTAAAGATCCAATTGGTATGACTGGCGCGCGTCTGGAAATTAGGGCGAATGTCGTGTCTGGTTTGGTTCCTCACATTACTAATCTACAGAAGTCGGCGGAAATGGCTAAGGTTGAGGCTGTGTCTGTTGTTCCGTCGGTTTTGGCGGCAGCTCAATCCGTTCTTACGGAAAGTCAGCGTGAAAATGGCGTTGCGGTGATTGATTTTGGTGCGGCAACTACAGGAATTGCCATTTACGAAGAGGGCGATTTGCAACATCTGGCGGTTATCCCAATGGGCGGTCAGAACGTAACGAACGATTTGGCTATTGGTCTTAGGATAGATCCGGAAATTGCGGAAGTTGTGAAATTGGCGCACGCGAGATTTGGCGGCGAGACTTTGGGTGAAGTTGAAACGAAGGTTGAAAAGCAGACATATAAGTTTAACCAAGAAGAAATTGACGAGATTGTCCAAGCGCGATATGAAGAGATTTTTGAGGCGATTGCTAAAGAGCTGAAGCGAGCTGGACGATTAGGAAAGCTACCGAGCGGCGTTGTGCTGGTTGGTGGTGCGGCGAAAGTCAAGGGCATGGTGGAGTTTACGAAAGATCAATTGAGTGTGGCGGCACGCTTGGGTGTTCCGGCTGGCTATAGCGGAGTTAGCGATGAAGTGAAAGGCGCGGAATTTTCGGCTGCGGTTGGTCTGATGTTGATTGATTCTATGGGGGTTTCGCAGCAGGTAAAACCGATAGTTGGCGCAAATGATGTCACTAAAAAAGCTGGCGGTTTACTCAAAAATATTTTCGCTAGATTTAAATAAATGATATACTTTATGTAAGGATTAAGAGAGGGAATATATGCCGCAAATACAACCAAGTGAAGTTCAAACATTTGCCAGCATAAAAGTCGTCGGTGTCGGCGGTGCTGGTGGTTCAGCTATAAATCGAATGAAAGACGCTGGTCTAACTGGCGTTCAATTTATTGCTATGAATACGGACGCCCAGGCGTTGCATAATTCGAAGGCTGACATAAAAATTCACCTTGGTCGTGATGCAACTAATGGCTTAGGTGCCGGTGCCGACCCTACTGTCGGCGAGGCCGCAGCTAATGAATCTCGTGACGAAATCAGGGAAGCGCTAGAAGGCGCGGACATGGTGTTTGTAACAATTGGTGCTGGTGGCGGAACTGGTTCTGGTGCTGGTTACGTTGTGGCAGAAGTGGCACGCGAGCTTGGTATTTTGGTCGTTGGCGTGGCAACTCGACCGTTTAGCTTTGAGGGTGAGAAGCGCCGAGTTAATGCGGATTGGGCGATTTCTCACTTGGGACGCGAGGTTGATACCTTGATTACTATTCCAAATGACAGATTATTGCAGACGATTGATCGCCGGACGCCGCTGCTGGAAACATTTAAGATTGCCGATGATGTTCTGAGGCAGGGCGTTCAAGGTATTTCTGAACTGATTACTGAGCATGGTTTGATTAACCTTGACTTTGCTGATGTTAAGGCAATTATGAGTAATGCCGGTTCAGCTTTGATGGGAATTGGACGAGCGAGCGGTGATGACCGAGCGGTTCAGGCGGCGCAACAAGCTATTGAAAGTCCGCTAATTGAAGTATCAATTGATGGCGCTAAGGGTGTGCTGTTCAATGTAACTGGCGGCTACGACATGAGCATGGCAGAAATTCAGGAAGCCGCAGAAATTATTACTAGCGCTGTTAGTCCAAATGCCAACATTATTTTTGGTGCGACTTTGAAGCCTGAAATGGAAGACGAGTTGGTTATTACGGTGATTGCGACAGGATTTGATAGCGATACATTCCGCCAGCAGGAAGTTAGCTTGACTGTAGGCGACGACACGAAATCTGCCGAAACAGAAGTTGATGACGAAATGGTTAAAAATATTGACCTAGAGTTGGATAAGGAAGAGTCTGCCGAAAGTTTTGCGGCTGAGCCAGAGACTAATATTTGGGAAAATCCAACCGTTGAAGCTGACGATGATGAGGATGATACGCCGGCATTTCTGAGGCGACGAAAGAAGAACAAGGAGTAGATAAAATGGTGTTTAATATCGGCAATAGTCGCGTTATTGAATCACGCGAAGTTTCTGATGGTGCCGCAATTCGACGTCGCAGAGAAACTCCAGATGGCAAGCGATTTACTACGTATGAGCGAGTTGAAAAACCGAATCTAGCGGTGATAAAGAAAAATGGTGATCGTGAGCTGTTTGACCGGGTGAAATTGGCGAATTCGACGCGCCGTTCGGTCGGAAAATTCTTTAAGTCTGACGAGGAAGTCGATAATATCATTACGGCAGTTGAAGACTCTTTATATGCGTTGGGCGAATCGGAAGTTACGTCAAAACAGATTGGCGATCAAGTTTTGGACGAGCTAGAAAAACGCAACGAAGTGGCGTATGTTCGTTTTGCTAGCGTTTTTTATGAGTTTAAGACGCTGGATGATTTTGTGGAGATTTTAGCGAAGCGACGCAGTAAGGGCGAGCGGGAATTGTAATGCGAGTAGTTGTGATTTATCGTTCGGAAAGCGATTATGCGCGCCAAGTTTCAGACTTTCTGCGTGATTTTAGTCGACAAACTGGTCGGGTTTTAGAGGAAATGAGTCCTGATTCTGCAGAAGGCAATAATTTTTGCGAAGTGTATGACATTGTGGAGTATCCAACAATTATCGCGCTGAGCGACAGTGGTCAATTGCAAAATCTTTGGCGTGGCTTGCCGCTACCAACAATTAGCGAAGTGAGTTTTTATGTTTAATAAAATCAAAAACTGGTTATTTCACGAAGATTTGAAAAAGCAAAATTTGGCGGCGTTTATAATGCTTGTCGGTAGTGGGCTGGGGTTATTGGCATCATTTGTGTTGTCTATTAAAGCCTTGGAATTAGCAAAAAACTCTCACGCTGTATTAAGTTGCGATTTTAGCTCGGCTCTGAGCTGTTCGGCGGTGGCGAATCATTGGTCGGCGGCTATTTTAGGATTCCCAAATAGCTTTATCGGCGTGATGACTTTGCCTGTTATGGTGACAATTGCAGTAGCGTTGTTGGCGGGAGCGAAGTTTCCAAAGTGGTTTATGCAGGCGGCGCAGGCTGGTGCTGTCATCGGAATGATATTTGCTATTTGGATGTTTTATATGAGCTACGTCGAAATTGGCGTGCTTTGTCCGTGGTGTTTGACCTTAGATCTTGGGATGCTGATGATTATGTTCGGTTTGACGCGCTATAATGTTCTACAGAAAAATATCTCTTGTCGTTGTGCGCAGAAGATCGTTGGTGGCGGATATGATGTGCTTGTTGTAGTATCGCTGGTCGTCGCGGTAATTGTCGCGATAATCGCCAAATTCGGCAGTCAATTGTTCTAATTTTGCTTGCTTTATTTAAAGTGCTTATGGTATATTTGTAATGTATATTTATGTTCAATTTATACCACCACAATGAAACATAATAGATCGCTATCAATAATAAAAGACCGTAAAGCTGAGAAATTTTTTATCTTTGGCGGTTTTATTGTCGTTAGCGCAGCTTTAGGATTTATATTTTTGAGTTCTCAGCAAAGTCGTGCGACTATTCCTAGTGGTGGCAAGCAGGTTGAAGTGGGACAAGTTTCTTATCGATTATACGAATCGTCCAATGGTATTAATCCAGGCAGTCCGCTTGCAAATACCAACACCACCGCTACATTACCAAAAGTTGGCGCCGATTTTCGGCTGAGGGTTGGTCTTCAAAATAAGAGTGCATATTTTAAAAAATTAGCTGAGTACGGAAGCGGGTATGAGCATAACTGCGCCATTATGTCTGATGATAGTGTTTATTGTTGGGGTAATGGTCAGTATGGAGTTCTTGGTACTAATTCAACCACCTCATCAACAACCCCAGTACCTGTATATACACAAGACGTACTCAATGGAAAAACCATCAAACAGATTACCACTGGCTATTATCACACTTGTGTAATCGCTTCTGATAATAAAGATTATTGTTGGGGTTATGGCTTAGCTGGAAGGCTAGGAAATAGTGGTATAGTTCAGAAGAATGCTCCATATCCAGTTAGAGAATTCGCAACCACAGTCGTCTCTCAAATTGCCGCGGGTAATGAGCACACCTGTTCTCTTAACTCGGAGAGAAAATTGTACTGTTGGGGCAGAGGTATAAATGGAGAATTGGGTCGTGATGTTTTCTTAGCCTCAACCACGCCAACAGCGGTTAATATGAGTAACTTTGGGACGGAATCGGTTAAACAGGTTGTTGCAGGAGATAAATTTACGTGCGCTTCGACGGTTGAAGGCACAGCATTCTGCTGGGGATCTAATGACAAGGGGAGGACTGGAGTAGGACTTGCTATTGGTAGAACTCAATATCCTACTGAAGTCAAAGGTTTTAATGGAAAAAAAGTTGAGTCAATATCTGCTGGTGATTCACATGCCTGTGCTGTTATTTCTGGCGGTCAAGAAGTGTATTGTTGGGGAAAAAATAACAAGGGTCAGCTGGGCGTTACAGCAATGGGCTATAGAAATATTGCTTCAAGAGTTTCTTTTGGTAGTAGTATCCTTTCTGGAGGGAAGACTGTTAAAAAGGTTTATGCAAGTGAGGAATTTACATGTATGACACTAAGTACTGGTGAGGTTTATTGTTGGGGTGATAATTCTAATGGTCAAATGGGTAGTGGGGTTGCTACAGGATTTTTGCCCGCTCCCGTAAAAGTGAATGTTCCATTTACGAGTTCTGGTGAAACTTCCATGTATGTAGGTAAAGACTTTTTATGTGCTTTACGTACAGGTGAGATGTATTGTTGGGGTAATAATAACAAGGGGCAGGTAGGGAATGGCCAGTCGAGCAATAGTCCTGTTACGAGCCCTACATTAATCGCGCCTCCAGGGGGAGCCATTGATTCTTCATCAATGAAGTTGCGTGTTGAATATGCAAAAAAGGGCAGCGCGGCAACTTGTTCGGCGGTAAGTAGTTCAGATTGGCAAGTCGTGACTGGAGTGTCAAAACTTGCTTATTCTGCGAGCGGTCCCGCTGACGGCACTAATATCAGTAGCAACTCGTCTGATCCAGAATTGCCGGCAGGAGCTATCGCTTCTCGACCTCAAAGTCTGGTGAGAAAAAGCGGAGTGGCTGGAGCGTTCACGAATGCGCAAAAAATATCTGCTGGCGAAGTGGGTGTGTGGGATCTGGCACTTGTTGATAAAGGGCTTGATAGGAACGAAAATTATTGCGTCCGTGTAGCAACTGACACGACTGCCGCTCCTGGATCTAGTATTGATAGCTACACAATGTATCCAGAATTTAAGACCGCCCCTGGGTCGTTAGACATTCGTTTTAGGGATAATGCTGGCGCTACAATTACGGATACTGGTACGAGGTTTGACAACTCGACTATGAGTAATAGCAGTGTAGCCACCAGCGCTTTCTTGTCCAACTCAAGCTCGAAGCAAATTGAAGTGACAAATACGCAGACCAGCTCTGGGTGGAGCGTTGTGTTGTCGGCATCTGACGGCGCGACCGCCAAATGGAAGAGAACTGCCGGCACAGAATCGTATATGTTCAACGGCACTAATGGCGATCAGGGATTTCTGTCTGTCAATTTTGGAGCATCATCTGTCTTAGCTTCAGGTAGTTCATTGAGCGGGTCAACTTGCCAAACATCAGGAATATCAAAGGGTGTTGATTCTCAATTTAAGGTAGGGACTGCTACGGCTAACGGCGTTACATTGATGAGCAGCAGCGGGTCAACTGGTCAATTGGGGTGCGCATTTTTGCTACAGAACGTTCGATTAAACCAGACTATTCCAGCATATCAAAAACCAGGAACTTATGAATTGCCAATGACATTAACGGTAACGGCGCAATAGGGTTGAGTATGAAAAATAGAGTAAAAAAATTATTCATCGTCATAACATTACTAGCTACTTTGAGCAGCCCTTATTCGGCTTTTGCGAACTCGTCGGCTAATTCTAATTTGTCGCAAGTGATTACTGATTGCGCTCGTGACTCTCTGGAAACAGGTAGCCAGATGAATGAGTCAATTTGTCCGATTTTTCCGCCAAAATTCTCTAAGTTTGATTTGGTAAATGGGAAAGATTTGTTGGTACATGGTGTTTATGATGCGGTACATACAATAGCTGATCCCGCGACAGGACAGCACGATTTGAAGGTTGAGTTTAATGGTCGGACTTTTGTTTTGGGGCGGGATAGCGAGCTTAAAGTTAACGGAAATATATGGGTGTTGGATTTTTCAAATTGGCAGAATAATCATCCAGGTGATAATTTTATGCCACCAGCTCCAGAATATACCTATAACGGTCGTGTTACGACTAAACTGAAGGCTAATGCAACATCCCCAGAAGTAGTGCGGTTTGCTGATTTTTCATTTACGACTCCGAAAAAGACCGTGGAAAAGACCATTGAAGATGTTATTGGTATTCCAAAGATTGTTAAAGAGATAAGTAAGGCTTTGGCTAATACGGGAATTAATTTATGGATGATTATGGCTGCTGGTATTGGTGTAATTGTTGCGGCGTTCATTATGTTATTTATTGTTAAAAAACAGAAAAAGAGGGATGAATGAAAAAATAAGCATAATAAGTTATAATGTAATAGATTAAATCAATTAAGTAAGGAGAAAAATGAAAAAGTTAACATTATTGATCGTTGCGAGCGTAGGCGTGGTTGGTCTATTGGGATTGTATAATATGACGAATTACTCTGTTGCTAATGCTGCAACTACCGCCAGCTCTAAGTTGTCCCAGACAATTAACCCTGGGGTCTTGAGCACTGACATTCGTAATTCAAGCAATGTCGTGGTTAATAATCCAACATTTTCTATGGCAGCTAAAACCGTATCGTTTTCGCAACAGACTTCAACTGGAACATTTGGAGATAATCAGAATCGTATTTATGTTGAAAATCCGGGTGCCGCAAATAATGGCTGGACTCTGACTCTAAATGCTCTTCAGCCAGGGTCTGGTGTATGGGGCTCTGGATCTGACACTTATAAATATAATGCTAATGCCACTACTGGACAATTAACAGTCAACCCTTCGGCGGGAACAATTACTCCAGTAATTGGTTCAGGTACTGGTGTATTAAAAAACACTGCGACTGCATTTAGCGGAAGTAATCCAGTTAGATTAATGACAGCCTCAGCTAGTGCAGACAAGGTTTGGGCTGGTTACATTACGGGCATTGGATTGACTCAGGCTATTCCAGCTTCTCAGCCAGCTGGTACATATACTCTTCCAATGGTTCAAACGATCACAGCTCTTTAGCGGACTTAAATTATTGAGCGAGAATAGACATTCTGATGAGTGTCTATTCTTTTATGTCTGACATTGATATAATAAGCATAATAGGTTTTTAAGGAGGGATATGAAGAGTTTGTTGTGGAGTA
>ENA-OWLC01000486-OWLC01000486.1-metagenome-genome-assembly--contig:-NODE-486-length-10582-cov-5.825496_pt1 | contig 10582 bp, 6 predicted proteins | sample MGYA00245344_ERZ651092 | MGnify/ENA primary metagenome ERZ651092 (study PRJEB26857, sample SAMEA4031755) | metagenome | biome: human; feature: oral; material: saliva | place: Philippines | collected 2014 | study... | reverse complement strand
TTATCATCCGTAACAATCGTTTGAAGCGTTTGATGGAGATTAAGGCTCCTGAGGTTATTCTGCGTAATGAGAAGCGTATGCTTCAGGAAGCTGTTGACTCACTTTTCGATAACAGCCGTAAGTCTTCTGCTGTAAAGAGTGAGAGCAATCGTCCATTGAAGTCACTCTCTGACTCTCTGAAGGGTAAGCAGGGACGTTTCCGTCAGAACCTCCTCGGTAAGCGTGTTGACTATTCTGCGCGTTCAGTAATTGTCGTTGGTCCAGAGTTGAAGATGGGTGAGTGCGGTCTGCCTAAGTTGATGGCAGCAGAGCTTTACAAGCCATTCATTATTCGTAAGCTCATTGAGCGCGGTATTGTGAAGACTGTAAAGAGTGCTAAGAAGATTGTAGACCGTCGTGAGCCTGTAATTTGGGATATCCTTGAGAATGTAATGAAGGGTCACCCAGTTATGTTGAACCGTGCCCCGACACTTCACCGTCTTGGTATTCAGGCGTTCCAGCCTAAACTTATTGAAGGTAAAGCTATTCAGTTGCATCCATTGGCATGTACAGCGTTCAATGCTGACTTCGATGGTGACCAGATGGCTGTTCACCTCCCATTGAGTAATGAGGCTGTGTTGGAGACACAGGTGTTGATGCTTCAGAGCCATAACATCCTTAATCCAGCTAATGGTGCACCTATCACCGTTCCTTCACAGGATATGGTGCTTGGTCTCTACTATATTACAAAGATTCGTCCAGGTGCTAAGGGCGAAGGTCTTACATTCTACGGCTCAGAAGAAGCTATTATCGCTTACAATGAGAAGAAGTGTGACCTCCACTCACAGGTAAAGGTAATCGTTGATGACCTCGTTGATGGTAAACTCCAGAAGCGTATGGTTGAGACATCAGTTGGTCGTGTAATTGTTAATCAGATTATCCCAACTGAGATTGGATTCTTCAACGGTATTATCTCTAAGAAATCACTTCGTGGTCTTATCGCTGACGTTATTAAGGCTGTTGGTATGGCTCGTGCTTGTGAGTTCCTTGATGGTATCAAGAACCTTGGTTACCGTATGGCATATGTCGCAGGTCTTTCCTTTAACCTCGATGATATCATCGTTCCTGTTGAGAAAACTGATATCGTTGGTAAGGGTCAGAGTGAGGTTGACCAGGTGAAGGCTAACTATGAAATGGGTTTCATCACTGATAAGGAGCGTTACAATCAGGTAATTGATGCGTGGACACACGTAAACAATAACCTTAAGCAGGCTGTTATGAAGCATATGACAGAGGCTGATCAGGGATTTAATGCTGTATATATGATGCTTGACTCTGGTGCCCGTGGTTCTGCTGACCAGATTGCTCAGCTTGCTGGTATGCGTGGTCTTATGGCTAAGCCACAGAAGGCAGGTGCTGAAGGTGCTCAGATTATTGAGAACCCAATTATCTCTAACTTTAAGGAGGGTATGTCTGTGTTGGAGTACTTTATTGCTTCTCACGGTGCTCGTAAGGGTCTTGCTGATACGGCTATGAAGACTGCCGATGCAGGATACTTGACACGTCGTCTTGTTGACGTTTCTCATGATGTTATCATCAATGAGGAGGATTGTGGTTCACTCCGTGGTCTTGAGTGTCGTGCCTTGAAGAATGGTGATGAGACAATTGCAAGCCTCTATGAGCGTATCTTGGGTCGTGTGTCAGTTCATGATGTTATCAATCCTACAACTGGTGATATTATCGTTGCTGCAGGTGAAGAGATTACAGAGGCAAAGGCACAGGCTATTGAAGATTCACCAATTGAGATGGTAGAAATCCGTTCTGTACTCACTTGTGAGAGCAAGAAGGGTGTATGTAAGAAGTGTTACGGACGTAACCTTGCTTCTGCACGTATGGTACAGATGGGTGAGGCTGTTGGTGTCATTGCTGCACAAGCTATTGGTGAGCCTGGTACACAGCTTACTCTTCGTACGTTCCACGCTGGTGGTGTGGCTGGTAATGCTGCGGCTAATGCAACTATTACAGCTAAGAGTGATGCAAAGATTGAGTTTGAGGAACTTCGTACCGTACCATTCGTTGATGAGAATGACAAGGAGTGTGAGATGGTTGTTAGCCGTTTGGCTGAAATTCGCTTTGTAGATCCTAACACTGGTATTGTACTCCTTACAGATAATGTTCCATATGGTAGTTCTCTTTACTTTAAGTCCGGAGATACTGTCAAGAAGGGTGATATGATTTGTAAGTGGGACCCATTCAATGCTGTTATTGTTAGTGAATATGCAGGTGTTCTCCGCCTACATGACGTTATAGAGGGCGTTACTTATAAGGCAGAAACCGATGATGCTACAGGTCTTACAGAGCGTATCATTATCGATTCTCGTGATAAGACAAAACTCCCTACTGTTGATATTGTCAAGGTTGGTGCTAAGAAGGGTGCTGATGGTCTTTATGCTGCATCTGATATCCTTGGTACATATAACCTCCCAGTAGGTGGTCACTTGGAGCAGGTACTTCTTGATGGTGCTGAGATTAAGACGGGTATGACACTCGTTAAGATTCCACGTTCTGTCGGTGGTGCTGGTGATATTACTGGTGGTCTTCCACGTGTTACTGAGCTCTTCGAGGCTCGTAACCCATCTAACCCTGCTGTCGTTTCTGAAATTGATGGTGAGATTACTATGGGTAAGGTGAAGCGTGGTAACCGTGAGATTATCGTGACTTCTAAGACTGGTGAGCAGCGTAAGTATCTTGTTAGTCTGTCTAAGCAGATTCTTGTGCAAGAGCATGATGCTGTTCGTGCTGGTACTCCATTGTCTGATGGTATCATCACACCTGCTGATATCTTGTCTATCATGGGTCCAACAGCTGTTCAAGAGTATATTGTTAATGAGGTTCAGGACGTATATCGTTTGCAGGGTGTGAAGATTAATGACAAGCACTTTGAGATTATCGTTCGTCAGATGATGCGCAAGGTACGTATCGACGATCCAGGAGATACTACATTCCTCGAGCAAGAACTTGTTGACAAACTTGACTTTGCTGAGGAGAATGATCGTATCTGGGGTAAGAAGGTTGTTACCGATCCGGGTGATTCAGAAAACTGCTATAAGGGTCAGATTCTCTCTGTACGTAAGTTACGTGATGAGAACTCAAGCCTTAAGCGTCGTGACCTCAAGCTCGTTCAGGTGCGTGATGCCGTTCAGGCAACTGCTACCCAGATTCTTCAGGGTATCACTCGTGCTGCCCTCGGTACGAAGAGCTTCATGAGTGCTGCTTCCTTCCAGGAGACAACTAAGGTGCTCAACGAGGCTGCTCTCCGTGGTAAGAGCGATAACCTTGAGGGTATGAAGGAGAATGTTATCTGTGGTCACCTTATCCCTGCCGGTACTGGTCTTCGCCAGTGGCAGAAACTCGTTGTTGGTTCGCAAGAAGAGCACGAGCGTATGGAGGCTAACAAGAAGAATGTTCTTGACTTCGCTAAGCAAGAGGCAGAGGCTACACAGGAGTAATCCTAACCTCTCATACATAAGATTAAAAGGGATTTGCAATAATTTTGCAAGTCCCTTTTTTGTATATTGCTTTAGCTGTCTAAGTTCATTATTTATTAGGATGAAAGATGAAGGTGTAAAGGTGATAAGTGAAGTGAGTAGAATTATGCTTTAATTCTATTTAGTTCCTTCTATTTTATAGTAAGTGAACTGTAGTATCTTTTTTTATAGCGATGACTAATTTTTCTCGTGGCAGGAATATCAATACCCCTTATGTAGCACTTCTTTATTTTCAACTAGGGGAAACGAAGAATCATCTTAAGTAAAGGGAAACAAGTTAAGCTTATAAAAAGAGGAGTTGTATGTTTTTGAACGGTTAGATAAGTGGTTCATAAGGAAAGATACTTAGAAACAGAGGTTTTGTGTGTTTTTTAGTAGATTTTTACATATTTTTTTGCCACGAGGTATATTATTTTGTATTTTTGCATGTGTTACTTATGGCTTGGGCTATTAATGTAAATAGATGACGACAGTTAATCTACAAACCAATTTATGACATGTGAATAATTTAATTTAAAATATAACTATTATGCTCCGATTAATATATTTCGTTTTATTATGTCTAATGGCTTTGAATGTTGAAGCACAAGGCTTAAGACTCCCTACTAAACGGCAACATTCTAAAGCATCTTCTGTAAGAGTAACAGTGAAGAAGCCTGCACCACAGCGTAAAGTCGTTGTGAATAGACCACGTGTTGTTAAGCCACGTTCGGTGCAACCTCGTCCGTATAGACCAGTTAGCGACTATGACGTATATGTATATGATGATTGTCCTACTGCGAAGAAGAAAGCAAAATCCAAGAGTCGTAATTCGTGCGAGGACTCTGATTGTGAAGAGCCTGAATACGATAGTTCGGGTGATATGTCATCAGAAGATGCTGATAAAATTTATACGATTGCAGAACAAATGCCTTCGTTTAAGGGGAATGTGAATGCTTGGTTGTCTAGCCACATTCAATACCCTGCAGTTGCTGCAGAGAATGGTGTTCAAGGGCGTGTAATTGTGAAGTTTGTGGTAACTGCAGAAGGCTATGTAAGGCAGGCACAAGTTGTAAGAGGAGTTGACTCGTCACTAGATCGAGAAGCAGTGCGCGTTGTGAATAGTATGCCTGCATGGAATCCAGGTATGAATAATGGAAAATATGTAAATGTCTGGTTTTCTCTCCCACTTACATTTAAACTGCAATAGTATTATAATAGCCTTTACCTAGAATCTTATAAAAATGAGAAAGTATCTTTTATTAATTTTGGTGCTTGTCTTTATTTCTTTGTTGTCATCTTGTCAGAAAGAGGAAAGTGTAGCAGAGTATATACCTTTCAGATCGGAAAAAGATGGTAAATGGGGATTTATTAATTTAGATGGAGATGTACTCTTAGAAGATGAATTTAAGAGCGAGCCAACCATCGTGTCGAATGACCGATTCTTTGCTAAGAATAAAGCAGGGTATTGGGAGATGTACATCGCTGATAAGAAAGCAAGACAAATAGGTAAGGAGTATGTGCAAGCAGGAGCCTTTATTGAGGATGTTGCGCCTGTCGTTGAGAAAGGTAGAGCAATTGACTTTATTGATAAGAACGGTAAAGTAAAGTTTACATTGGGTAATGTAGATGGTGTGGCTATTACCTCATGTAGGAACTTTATAGATGGAGTTGCCATATTTAAGTGTGGTGGCTATTATGGAGCAATTGATGCGTCGGGTAATGTAGTTATAAAGCCTGATTATCTTGCACTAGAACCAGCTAAAGATGGTAAGCTCGTAGGAATTCACAGTAAATATAAGGAGACAGAGGATAGGGCTAAGGTTAAAATAACAGTGTTGGATACGTCTGGTAAGGTTCTTTCTGAGTTTGCTTTAGATAGGATCCTCGAGAGTTTAGATTACTTCTCTGATGGTGTGTTGGCTGTAGCAAAGAAGGATACCGATGGTAATAATTATTGGGGACTTATCAATGATAAGGGAGAGTGGGTTCTTCATGCCTCCCATAAGATACGAGCTATTAAAGGAATGAGAAATGGTAAGTTCATCTTTAGTGATGGTGAAGAATGTGGCTTGATGGACTTTAATGGTGAAGTTCTGATACGTCCAAAGTATTCAGATATTAAGTTTACGGGGGCTAACCAACTTTTTGTTCTAGATGACCATATTGACCCACAATGGAAACTAATTACCGAGGAGGAAGATGTTATTTCTCCTAATGAGTTTGATGAAGTTTACCCTTTGCCGGGTGATAAGTATTTTGTTAAGGATGATGGTGATAGTTGGATTATTGTAGATGATAAGGGTAAAGAAGTTAAGACGAAAGTTGACATTTATGAGTTTAGCTATAATCAGGGAGACACCGAGTTTGAAAGTCAGTACTTAGATCTTACGTCATTCATTAACGAATTACATATAAAGAAGGATGGGCTCTTGGGGCTTAACCTAACCATGGAAGTAGCAGATGTCATAAAGTCGTTTAGTTTCCTTTATAAGCAGTATGGAGAAGGCGATTTTAGCAACAATGCTTCATCGTATCGATATTCTAATGATATTAGTGTTGACTTGAACTTCAATAATGTGAAGTTTCAGATAGCAGCTTTGTTTGATGATAATGTTACTGATTACACTTTCTCATCAGGCTTTAGTAATATTAGTCCTAATCAGATATCTGTTACCTTCTACAATGAAAAGCAATTAAAAGGACATTTGTCGCAGCTTACGAGAAGTTTAAAGGCGAAGCTGAAGAAGGTTGGTACGATTGTCAAGGAAACAGAGTACGCATTGATAGTCGCTAGTGGCAATGCTTATTATCTTGTTGGTAATGACGGAGATAAGGTTTATCTGAATTATGGTAATCTCGATGTTAATGCCATAAACCTTAATATGTTTACGAATAGTGATGATGCTGTTACGACCACAAGTGATTCATATATAGATGATGAGGAGTACGTTGATAGTGTTTGTATAGATTCAGCTGTGGTCTATTAGTCGATTAGTTGTTCTGTACAGACCTTTGATAAGTTCTGTAAAACTATTGTGTTAAGATTTGGATAAGTGCAATGAATGTATTACCTTTGCATAAACTAGACCATACGAGGCATATAAGTTATAGTTAATGCTTAACCTTGTTCGGTATTATTCAAGCAATACAAACGAATTATTTATCTAAATCATATTAACAAAATGGACAATAACAATCAGAATCAAGAGGGACAGCAGTTGCAGATTGATCTCTCACCAGAAATCGCTAAAGGTGTTTATACAAACTTCCAGATAATCTCTCATTCAAGCTCAGAGTTTGTACTTGATTTTGCTACACTTCTTCCAGGTGTACCAAAGGCAACAGTAACAAGCCGTGTTATTATTGCACCTGAGCACGCATTGCGTCTTCTTGCAGCTTTGCAGGACAATGTCGTTCGTTATGAGAAAGAGTTTGGTAAGATTGACCGTCATGAGCCAGAGCAGGAGCCACGTACGATTGCTCCATTCGGTCCTGGTAAGGTTGATGCATAAGCATCTCTTTAAAGAATAAATTATGAAGCCGTCCGAGCAATCGGGCGGCTTTCGTTTTTTTGATAATCTCGAGAGATATAGAATGTGCAGTTATCGAATTACTTGTATCTATAGCAATGGTAGGAAATATGTTCGTCGACTATTTGAGCGTAAAGGATTTAACCTTCAAAGGCATATTTATAAATAAAGATGCCAACAAGAGGTGTGAAAGTAAGGCTTAGTCCTATAAATGTGAAGCACGATAGCCAGCCCCAATCTCTCCACTTTATGACAAAGGGCATAAGAATTAGTGTAATAATGAACTCTATAAATATCCACATAATAAGAATTGCTTTTGAAAGACAAAGATAAATAAAAATGCTGTAAAAACAAAGCGTTGCAGATAATTGTTTTGAAAAATTATTACATAATCTCGAATAAAAGATCTACAAATAACGGCAAAAATATATGTAAAAGATAAGTTTGTAACCAAAAGTAAATCAGTTAGTTATGATCCTGTGTAAGAAAAGGTGCTTAATTGGACTTCAAAAGGGCGTTAGTAAGACCTCTAAAGGGCATCTTTTGTAAGTCAATTAGGCGTCTTTTAGAAACCAAAAGAGCATGTATTGGTTTTGAGTTGTATGAAAATAGTTTACAAGTATTGGTTGATATGGGAATAAGTAGCCTCGCAGAAGACGGAAAGATATCAATAATAAAACAAAATGTCATGAGGCTCTATTGGTTGATTTGACTTTAATGGAAGAACCTAAAGAAAGTTCTGTTAGTAGTGTTATTTTGAGGTGGAAATCTAATAGGTTTAGAGTAAAACTTTTGTAGTTAGATTTAGACAAATAACTTTAATGTATTATCTTTGCGTAAAAGAAGAAAGTATTTATTGCTCCTGAGCACGCATTGCGTCTCCTTGCAGCTTTGCAAGACAATGTAGTACGCTACGAGAAAGAGTTTGGTAAGATGACCGCCACGAACCCAAAGAGTAGGGACCACGCACCATCGCTCCATTCGGCAATGGTAAGGTTGAAGCATAAGCAATCCCTTTAAGATTAAAATACTTGAAAGTCGCCTCCATATTGGGGGCGACTTTCTGTTTCAGAGGGGCTTGTAAGCATGTTACAAGGTCACTACTTTGGTTAAGCTATTGCGCTTTCACGTATAAGTTTGTGTATTGGTAGTAAGCCTGCGCTTTGCGGATGAGTTCTTGATTCATCTGCTTTGTAGGTTGCTCTTCAAATGTACCATCGTGTAATGGACGAACGATGTATTGTCGTACATTGCGGACTGGCGATAAAACAGTTAGTCGGTTACCTTCAAGATACCCAAGGTCTTGGTAAGTTGCCATGAATGCACGAGGATGATAGGTTGGTGCGAGGATGTCTTGTCCTGTGAAACTTACAGTGCAACGTAACTTGAGGAGAGAAAGTAGGGTAGGCATGACATCAATCTGCGAGCATATAGTTTCAATCTTTCTTGGTTGAAGAATAGCTGGCGCATAGATGAGGCATGGAATATGGTAGCGGTCTATAGGAAGTGATGTTTTTCCGGCACTGGATGCACAGTGATCAGCAATAACTACGAATACGGTATTCTGGAACCATGCTTTCTTTCGGGCGTCATTAATGAATTTACCGATTGCATAGTCTGTATATTTTACTGCGGCTTCTCTTGTGTTAGGGTCACCGTCTACTTTAATTCTGCCACTGGGATAGGTGTAAGGGCGATGGTTGCTCGTGGTCATAATCTGTGCGAAGAAAGGATGCTTCGACTGATAGTTCTTATCGAATACTTGTAAGCTCTTGTTGAAGATATCTTCATCACAGACACCCCAAATGTTTGCGAATGTTACTTGATTGTTCGGTATGTCCTTTCGGTCTATTACCTCGTAGCCATTATGACTGAAGAAGTCGCCCATGTTATCGAAATAACTATCTCCGCCATAGATGAATTGCGATTTGTATCCCAAGTGAGAAAGGATACGACCTATTGATAAGTTCCCCATTCGGTTGGCCTTTCGCTTGATGATGCTCTCTCCTGCACTCGGTGGAATACAAAGGGATAATGCTTCTAATCCTCTAACTGTTCTGTTTCCCGCTGCGTATAGACTGTCAAAGACAATACTCCCTTGCATGAGCTTGTCAAGTTGTGGGGTAAGGTTCTCTTTATTTCCATATCGCGTAAGGAAATCAGCACTTAGGCTTTCTACTGTTATTAAGACGATGTTAGGGCGTTGTGGCGCAAGGGACTCTCCAATCGCCTTCTTTCCCTCATTATTAAGTCCACTTAGTTGACGATACAGAGACACACATTGTTGTTTGGGTAACATGGTATAGAACTTATCATACTCTAACTTGTTACTTTGGAAAGCAATGACAAAGTCGCAGGCTCCGTTTTGTTCAAGTTGAGTAACGTATTGATTGTTACTTCGTAGAGCATGGGTGCCTTGTAAGATAAAATATGAGCTTATTGCTAAGACCATATATATAGAAAGGTGTATAAGAAACTTCTTCGCATTGTAAAGATGAGTAACCTTTAGCTTGTAATGTCGCGATTGAAGGAAGATAATTGCAGCTGTTAAGAGTAATGTAATGCCAATCAACGGAACAATAGAATAAGACTCCATGATGTTCCCAATAACCTCGTGAGTGTAGACGAGATAGTCTACTGCAATGAAATTATATCTTACACCAAACTCTCCCCAGAAGATGTATTCTCCTGCTGTGACGCAAAGTAATAAGAAAACATATACAGCCCAGGTTGTATAGAGGGAAACCTTACGCCATGTTTCTCTTGTTCTTGGAATGAAAAAGCGTATGGAGAAACTGAATAGTTTCCATCCGAGGAATATTCGTGCAATCTTTGGTGCGCCGCCTCCGTATTCGTGGAAGATGGTGTGGAAGAATAATACGTAGGCAAAGGCAATAGTTAGTAGAAGTTCAATGATCCATCCTGTGACGCGATGATATTTAGCTTCATTTAGCCCAAGGTTTATAATCTGTAATGGTAAGGCAAGCAAAATTGCCATACAAATATCTGTTACGAAGCCAACACTTAAAAATCTGATTATCTCCCAGAATGAGAAAGAAGAATCTTCGGGGACATTCCACATTAAGATAATTCTTAGGATGAATCCAATGAGTAGATACAGTTTTAAAAATCGTGTTCCAATGAAATTAATAGGATTCTTGGTAATTACATTTGTTCTTTTGTCCATCGTTTGCTTATTTTTCGGCAAAGTTAATAATTATAGATGAGGTTCAGACATATTTTAGGCAGTAATTGCGCTCGCGTGTTTGAGAATGTTAGATCCTTGGAATGATAAATGTGATTCTATTTGTCGATGGTGTTTCTTTGTTTTTAGATAAGGTTCAACTTTATTTTTTAAGAGACTATCTACTTTCGAAGTATTTGCTTACTTTTGCATTCAAAATTAAATCTTAATAAGTATTATAGTATTTACTATTCTTTTATTGTTAGGTGCCTATTGTGCAGGATTGTTAGTCCCGTGCCTTTTATTTATAGTGCTGTAGTTGGTGGTTTACTTCTATAATTCTGTTCCCTCTTGCCTTA
>ENA-OWLC01000473-OWLC01000473.1-metagenome-genome-assembly--contig:-NODE-473-length-10643-cov-2.777767_pt1 | contig 10643 bp, 8 predicted proteins | sample MGYA00245344_ERZ651092 | MGnify/ENA primary metagenome ERZ651092 (study PRJEB26857, sample SAMEA4031755) | metagenome | biome: human; feature: oral; material: saliva | place: Philippines | collected 2014 | study... | reverse complement strand
TCCCTTCTTTAAAATCTATTCGACAAAGTGATTAGTTAGAAGCTTTGTCATCACTGACTGGAACTGATTTTTCCTCACTAGTTTGGGTAGCATCTGTTGTAGGTTCAAAAGCTTCTCTAAGCGACGAATCTTTTGAAGTTGTTTCTTCTACACTCGTCGTTGTGGTAGTCACTCCATTTGAACGCCATCTACCATCACTAGCGACTTTATAGCCATCAGGTGTAATTCCATCACGAAGCATTTCACCACTTGGTTTGAAGTAATACCAGTCTCCTTTTTCTTGAATCCAACCAACTTGCATTTCACCTGCAATATTAAAGTAATAGTTATCTCCAGAGATTTCATGGATACCAGTAAGCATTTTTCCAGAATCACCATCTAGGAAGAACCATTTGCCAGAATATTTAAACCAACCAGTTTCCATGGCTCCAGATTCTTTATGATAGTACCAATCTTTGCCGTCAAATACCCATCCGGTTTCCATAGCTCCAGATTGGTTAAAGCTATATTTGACACCATCAATTTCCTGTCTACCGGTCACCATAACGCCGTCATTTTGATTCAAGTAGTACCACTTACCTGCAGATTTTATCCAACCTTTTTTCTGCTCACCACTTGATGCATAATAGTACCATTTATCATCTTCTTGTTTCCAGCCAGTAACCATAGCACCATCTCTACTGAAATAATACCATTTGTCATTGATTTTATTCCAGTCAGTAGCCATTTCGCCCGACTTATCGAAGTAGTACCATGTTCCGTCTGGTCGCTTCTTCCATTTGTCCGCAAGCATATAGCCTGAGCCGTCGAAGTAGTACCAAGTTCCGTCAATTTGTTCAAACTGCTCTTTAGGATATGAACCGTCTGAACGTACATACCAAAAACCTGTGTCGTTCTTCTTCCAACCAGAATCAATTTCTGTTTCTTCATCATCTAATAACACAATATTTTTATCAAATGGATTTGAAGAATATTGCCACCAACGAATTCCTTCCATTGATGGGAAGTATTCAAAATCAGCGTTACCATCATTTAAACCATACCCTGCAATCCACAAGCTGTTAGGGTATTTAGCAATAATTTGTTCATAGTACACATTGCTTAGTGTAAAAGGCTTATAACTATAATAGATTGGTTCATATCCAGCATTCTTAATGACATCCATAAATCTGATACAAGCATCTGTATTGGCTTGAGCATCACCACTAGCATGGTCTTCATAATCTAACACAAGATATTTTACTTTCTGTGGTACGTTATCAATAAAGAATCTAGCCTCACGCTCTGCTTCATCTGAATCTCCACCAAACCAAGCAAAATGATAGAATCCCACAGGAGTTGATTGTTCTGTTTGTGATGACAAGCATGGATTGATATAACTTGTACTTTCTGAGATTTTAATAATAGTATTGGTTGTACCCATGCTATATAAAATACCTGTAATATCATAACCATTGTGTGATGAAACATCGATGAATAAGTCGTTTTTTTTCATTTGTTTTTTTCCTTTCTTATGGTAAAACGCCAGGCCAAGGCTCACTAGTCAAGTAAGAGATTGAGCTTACACGGATATCTCCGATGTCACGGTCTGTTGGTACTGGGTCTGTAAATTGAAAACGCAACATGTTACTGTCCCCGTAGCCTCCGAGATACCAAGTCCCGTAAGGCGTTCCTTTGTCATTATAAATGCTGCCAATCAAGCTAGACTCAGACCTGAAACCTAGAGGGACTCCACTCAATCCTAAAATATAGCAATTTCGTTCTTTGTCACTACCTTGTGCCTCGTATCCTACGCCACCTCTGCGAACAACACCGAACCAACCCCACGAAAGACCGCCAAATTGGTAAGTAACTAAATCATTTTTTCGTCTAACTTTCAAGAATGAGTTTCCGAGTTTAGATTTAATATTTAAAGTTCTCCAACCTGTATCGCCTGTGAGAACCTCCCAACCTTGGTTGTCAGTTCCTCGTCTTTTAATCCACTTCAAAGCGCCATTTGTAGCATTGGTATCTACGTAAGTGGTCCCAACTGGTGCAGTAACCTTGCCATTTGGCATACCAGTCCCGTGGATTTCGTATTCATTGACTTGTCCGCCTGTACCAGATGAGGTTGGTAGAGTGACATTTCCTCCACCGTCGGATAAGATGAGGGTGTTTCCTTCAATTCTCAATTTTTGAGGAATGCCTACGCCATCACGACCATTTTCACCTTTAGGTCCAATAGCGCCTTGAGGTCCGACTGGACCAGCAGGGCCTTGTTCTCCTTTTAGACCTTGTGGTCCGATAGGTCCAATGTCTCCTTTCGGTCCAGGCTCTCCATCTCGTCCACGTTCACCTTGGATACCTTGCAATCCTTGAGGGCCTTGTAAACCGTCTGCCCCTCTTGGTCCAGTTTCACCTGTTGCTCCTTGTGGACCACGTTCACCAGTCTCTCCCTTGTCCCCTTTAGGTCCAGGAGTTAAGGCAATGTTTTGTAATTCTTGCTTAGTTGCAAACTGACTTGTGTCTACACTTGGTTTGTTCTCTAAAGCCACTACACGCTCTACAAGGGGCTTGTCATTATAGACGGTATCTTTTGTCTTTGTCTTTAAAGCCTCAATATCGGCTGAAATATGGCTTATTTCAGTACGAATATTGCTATCATCATACGTACCGCCTTGCTCTTTGATTTTGGCAAAAAGTTCATCCAGCTCTTGCTTGGTTACTACATCTTTGATGTTGACAATGCGCCCTGTTTCACGTTCGACGAGTGGTGTTTTAACTGCTTTGTCAATCTCACTTACATGAACGCTGAATAAGAAGCTATATACATCTGCCGATTGCTCTACTTTTTCAAAGTAAATATAACCGATAACTGTCTCATCTGTGGTAATTAGAGATGTATCAAACTGAACCGTGAATGAATTCTCTTCGATTACCGCTTCTACTTCTTGGTATCGCTTAGACTTCTTGAAGTAAAACAAACAAATGATCTTGTTAGCAGTTAGATTCTCAAGCGTGAATTTGAATTCAGCAATGCCTTTATCTTTGCTGTAAAATTCTTGATAAAGTCTATCTACATCTCGATTGTTTGGTGAAATAGTTAGTTTCTTTTCAATTAACTTTTTCAAGCGCTACCTCCTTTCTTCAAAAAGAAAGAGAACCCAAAAGGGTTCTCTAATTGTTTAGTCTTCATTTGGACGGTAGTATCCCAAAGCTCGTTCGCTATCGGTCAATCCAGCAGTCGTTGGATCAGTAACCACACCGAGCAATACCAAGATATAAACGAACGTGTTCACACCGTCTTGAATGTTTTTTGGGACTTCAAGTCCGAATTGTTGAGCCATAAGGAATACCGCTCCCAATAGAGCGATAAGAGTTACTTTATTTTGTAAACGTAATTTCCAGTTGATTTTATTCATTTTCTTTCTCCTTTATCTCAATTTCTAATTTGTCTTTTTGGTCAACATTGACTAATAACTGTCCTAATTTTTTAGCGTTATCTTTCTTAATCTGGTTGATGTATGGTTTTAAGAATTCTGGAAATGCCCAACCGATGCTTTCCCAATTCTCCAAAACAGAACCAAGATAGTTAATAATAAAGAACATCGTCCAACCGATACCGAATGTTCTGATTCCCAAAGCTCTTGAGTACATCGCTACAAGCATAATCACCACGAATACAACGAAATGACGAATCAATCCCATCGTGCCAATCTTGCTATCAAAACGCTTTGTTTTAAAGGCTTTAACATAGCCAGTAACGATATCTAAAACCATTAACCAAAAGAAGATGTGAATGTAAGGACTATGAGATAGGTCTTTAAGATGACCAATTAACTCGCCAAACATAAAATCTTGCATAGACTACCTCTTAAATGTGGTCAACATTGCTACGTGGTACAGTCCATTCCAACACTTCAAGATATCCGTCTGTTGTTGGTTGACCTTTGAGCTGTTCAACTGTTTGACCGTTATACTCAAACTCACGCTTGATATATACAATAACGTACTTACCTTCACCGTTCGCTTCAACATAATTAGGGTCTTCTAAAAATAGTAAGTCATTTTCAAAATAAGTTTGTCCACTCAACAAAGGTGGCATAAATGAAGCAAGCTCTTTGTAAGCAGCGCCAACTGGAATCCCAATTTTAGCTACAATCAAGGAAAGAATGCGAATCGCTTTGTTAAGAGTAGTGGATGTTTCTTGCTGTTGTTTAACAAGTTTCTGCAATTCATCTTGTTTTGTTTTTGTTTCAACCAATTCTTGTTGAGTTTTTACAACTGCTGAACCTGGATCTAATTCAGCTTTAACGATATCTAACACCGCTTGAATAAGCACATCATCTTGATCTTGTGTACGGTCACCGACCAATTCACGTTGGTTAGTGCTGTATCGGTTTCCATCTTGCAAGCGAATTTCTACAACTGTTGTAATTTTGTCTCCAAAACCACGAGTGTAAGGTTTAGTTGCGAGTGTGTAGTTATTAATTGCCATTTATCATTTGTCCTTTCACTTCTTCAAATTTAGTTTTAAGTTCTTCATTTGACTCAATGGTATTTAAAATGTCATTGAGTTGTTTTTGTGTGATTTCATACAGCGCCTTGTAAGTTGCTGCATCACTTGCTTTCAATCCGATATCATCACTTAAATTTCGGATGATTAGTTGATTAATTTCTTCCTTCATTTAATTTCTCCAGTTTCTGATTTAGTTCTTGAATAGCCTTGATTAAGTAAGGTACGAATACGGTATAGTCAATGTGCAAGAAATCATCTTCATTCTCTGGATTTCTTGAAATCGCTTGTGGAATAATATCTTCAACTTCTTGAGCGATTAAACCGATTTCCTCATGGTTCTTAGTTTCGATGTAATCAAATGAAACCAAGTTAAGTTGGTTGATTTCATTCAACGCTTGAACAGATGTACTTGAGATATTCTCTTTCAAACGTCTATCTGAAGATTTATCAATCCAATATTTAACACTTCCAGAACCGATTTGATTCCACCATACAACGGCATTATTTCCGCCTTTTGGATTCGAACCTCCTCCAATGATTTCAGAATCCCACATGTTCAATCCTTTAAAGAACTTAGGCTCTTTATAATAATTTATATTTCCATAAAAATTAACAGAGCCTCCATCTGCAAAATCAACCTTTTTGAAAAAGTTAGCATCGTTTTTGCAATACATTTCACCAGTTCGCAAGATGTACCACGCATAAGGACCTGATTTCCCCCAATCAGTTCCCCAGTTAACCCAAAGAGCAACTTGCCCCCAAGCCGAACTACCATTACTCATACCAACCGCGAATTGGTTTTGACCTGTAAGCCAATAAGTGTTTGGGTCTTTATCATGAGTACCAATTTGGAATCCACCAATACGACCTTTATAACCTTCAAGCAAGGTTGCAGTTACAACTACTGACCGCAATTTATTGATAAAAGCAGTTTTAGCGGCTAAAGTATCCGTGAATATGTCGTTAGATACAAATTTTCGAGCCATAGCTTGGTCCATAAGAACTTTGTCAGCTGTGATGGAATTAGACTGGATAATGTCTGTATTTAGCGTGCCAATTCGTGCATCACCTACAAATAACCGCTTGAAATAACCATCTATAGCCGTTAGTTCATCTAGCAAGGTCTTACCCTTTAATCGAATCTTTTCAGCTTCAATCAAAATTTGATTGTTAGTCGCATTGATTTGCGAAACGATTGAACCAGCACTGGTTATATTTTGGACGGCCCACGAACCCGCAAGCTGTGTGACTTGCGTTTTTGTAGCTTCAAGATTGCGGTAGGCTTCGTCAAATTGACTTGGCTTAAAGTTACCAGTTCTTGGCCCTCTCACAAGCATAGGCTCTTTGACTTCTACCCAGCCATTTTTGACTAGATAGAAGAAGATAGGGAAGTTCCCTACTTGGTCAAAGTCAAGGTCTTCTGTCATTTTAAACGTGCCTTGAAAATCAATCCAAACATTTCGGACTGGTGTTTCAGGGTTTGCAATCGTTTTTTGTAAAACAGTTTTGTTTTGTGAGTGGTTTTTGATAACCACGCAAAACTCATGGTCTAGTTGTCGTCTGATTTTATATTTAAATCCGAGCGTGTACACTTCGCCTTTTAAAATTTTAGGGACATAAATAGGCAACGTGAACCCGCCCCAGTTATAGCCAGTCAATCCTTGAGCGTCAATATTGAATACGCCATAACTCGTGTTATAGATACTAACTCCGTCTCTTTTGGCTACGATTGTATGCTTATCAAGTTTTTCAGAATTGACAATCAAGTTATTATCAGATACCACTAAGTCGTTGACTTCTGTTTGAAAAATCTCGTTAGACATAACTAACCGTGAAATCTTATCAGGTAAGCCTTGCTCCGTATTACCCAAAACACGTTCATATAATTGGCTCGTTTCCTTAACACGTTGGAAGTCTGCTTCATTGACCTTGCCAGCTATCTGACTAGCTAAACTTGTGAACCGTCCGTCTGTATCTTGTTTGTATTCTGCAAGCTTGGTTTGGTTATTGGTTAGCTTATTCAAGCTGTCATCTGCGACTGCTTTCGCTTGCTCTGCTAAATCAGCGCTTGTGCCAGCCTTTTTCAAAGCTTCCTCTGCTTTCGCTTTTGCTTCTTCAAATCCTTCTGGGCTAAAATCGTGAAACTTTCTGTTGATCTCATCAGATAAAGCACGCTTGTTTTCTTCTGCTTTGGCTTTGGCGAGTTCGATACCGTCCAAAATTTCCTGTCTCAACAATCCAGCTTGATGATCAAAGGCTAAGTCAGCATTTTGAAGAGCCTTTTCAAGGGCGATTTCTTGAGCCGATTCTGTCACACCAATGATTGCATCAGCTGCGTTAGATAGCCCGCCAGAAGATCTAGAACCGCCAGTTCCCGCCTTATCATCGAAAGTCAGAGAGATGTACTCTTCTTTCAAGGCATCAAATTCATAAGCAATAGCTTTCTTGAATGCATCGACATTGTGTTTTCTGCTCTTGATATTAACCGTATCACCCATGTGAACAACTTGTCCATCAAGTTCATAGGCTTCAATTTTGATAGCATCAGAAACTTTGTCAATACCTTGATTCGTAAATTTAGCTTGTGCCCACTTCTTTAACTCTTCAACGGTCTTTGCGTTGTTGTTCTCATATTCTTTCTCATTTATGTAAGGATATGAGTTAATAAGAGGGCTATCAACCGTAACCTTGAGAGTCGTTTCTGTTTCTGCGCCTTCAGGTTTAAAAGTTGATTTAGCATGGATTCTTGTGACAACATTCTGACTATTCCTTGTACGTTGATAATCCTTCAGATTCTTGTGTGTTGTAATAACAACACCACGATTCTCACCACGATTTTTTTTGACAGTCATTGCAAAGTTATCACGAACTAGCTCACCTTCCCACGTTCCAACGATACTATGCTTTCCATCGAGCAATACAGAGTAAAGAGTTTCTGTTTCGGTCGTGTTGAAGGTTCTACGTTCCTGGATATCGCTATTGAAAGAAAAATCTCCCAAAGCTGTTTTTGTATTTTGAACCATGCGAGAAAGAGCCATATCACAGCTCTGACTACTCACGCTTAATGGTGTTATAGACCGTTGCATTATATCGTCTGAGATGTGATAGGCTGTTATTTCTAAGTAGTCATTGTGTTCGACAGGTGTTTTGATGCGGAAAAGCTGAGCACCGAGAACAGGAGTTGGTGCTTTTATCAACATATCTTCTTGAATGAGTTGATAAATTTCTGAGTCAGAAATAGGGTATTTCACAGTTAAGGTGAAATCGCCATTCATGGTCTCTTTAACAATCGCTGAAGTCGCTTCATGAAGTGGCTCTCCGTTCCAGCGCACGGTTCTTACATCTTTGTCAAGTAAATAAAGCAATTATGCCCACCCCCAAACCGTCTCGATTTCAAGCGATTGAATGCCAGCTCCTAGAACGACACCGACATTTTTCAGTTTTGATGGATCAACAGTAATAAAATCTCCTGACCATTTAACTGATTTTCCTGTCGTGGTCTTAAAGCTTGGATTATCTGGATTGCTGATCATCACAAGCGATTCTGAGATTTTTTCAAGACGAATAACCTGACCAGCGATTGTAAATGAAGTCTCAGTAGCACTCTGCCCAACAATTGTGATTTTAGGGAAGGCAAGAGCAGAGCCTTGAGTAGTTAATACTCCGTTTCCTGTCAATCTTTGTGTGTCAGTGGTTTTGAAATATTTTGTAGGGTGGCAAGTGAATGTTACTTTCGTCATATACAAACCAGGTTGTGTTTCTTCAAGGTCACTAGCATTGGCCTTATAACACCAGAGGCGGGTTGTTTTGACTCGCTCGCTTTCTAACCAAAATTTTTCACGAATAAAAAGGCTCATGAACTGATTCATCTGTTCTTCAGTTGGTTTAACTAAATAAATCGTATAAGATTTTTGAACTAATTTACGATGTTTGTTGGTCTGAACAATCGCTCCGCTAATGCCACCATGCTCTAAAAGTTCCGTCTTACTTTCTCCTAAAGCAACTGAAGGAGGATCGTGGACGATAACCTTAAAAGGAAAAGACGATGTTCTTACACCGTCAATAATCAATTCATTGTGTTTTATCATGCCATACCTCCTCTCAATTGTGTCTTACGTTGCAATTCATCAGCTATTCGTTGAGCGACCTGATCAGCAATTCTAGCGATGTCTGCTTCTTCTCTGACAACATTACCAGTTATTGTGATGTTGATGTTTGTTGGATTTTCACCCATTGTTTGAGCAATACCTCGACCAATCGCGCCAAGTGTTCTTTCGTTAAGTGGCAATACCGCTTCATTTCCAGCTTCGCCACCAACCATCATATTATTTCCATTCATACCAAATAAGGTCGGTTTCGTCATGATACCGCCTTTGGCATACCACTCGATACCAATTCTAGGTATTTGACCTTTTAGCCAATCGAGCGGATTTGCTGAACCACTTACTGAAAAGTGAGGTAGTGGAATATGTGGCCAACTGATGCTGAAATTAAATAGTCCTTTAATAGCATCAATTGCAGAACTTACAAGGTCTTTTGCACCATTGATGGCGCTACCGATTGCACTCTTGATACCATCCCATGTGTTTGTTACATTGTTGTAAATGCTAGTGAGTACAAATTCTACGATTGATTTAATCCCATTCCAAACACTTGAAACTACTCCTGAAATAGCGTTAAGGGTATTTGAAATATATGATTGAAGTGCACCCATAACTGTTTGAGAAATGTTTTGGATAGCATCCCATACAGTTGAGAACACTCCCTTGATTGTTTCCCATGCTCCTGACCAATCACCTGTGATGATCTGCATGACTGCCTTGATGATGCCTAAAACAACATTGATTGCAGTTTCAACCACAGTCTTGATGACTTCCCAAGCGGTCGTGATGACCAGTTGGATATTCGCCCATGCTCCCTCGATTAATGGACCTAAGAAAGTCATGACTGCATCAATTACGGTTTGGATAGCATTCCAGACTGTTTCTGCACTAGATCGTATAAGCTCTTGGTTTTCGGTCCACCAATTGACAACCACTCCAAACATGCTCATAATGAAGTCAGAAACTTCACTTACAACTTTGTTAATGACTTCCAGAATAGCATTCCAGACTGTCATGACTGCATCTCGGAATCCCTCGTTTGTGTCCCATAGATATTTGATACCGATGATGACTGCTGCAATAGCGGCAACAATTAAAGCAGCAATACCGATTATAGGTGCAGCTGCTGCAATCATCGCTCCAATGGATGTTCCAAGCGCGACTGCTGCTGCTTGTAAGGTTAAGAATATCGGGACTAGAATACCAGCAACTGTGACTACCCCTCCTAAAATCACGATAAATTCTTTAACAGGTCCAGGCAAACCACTGAACCACTCTGCTATATCTTTGACCATGTTTCCAAGCACTTCAAAGACAGGTGCTAGAGTTTCAGCTATTGCTGCGCCCAGTTCTGACATAGCTAGCGTAACTGAGTTTTGTGCTGTTTTAAATTTGTCAATAGGATCCAGAGTCGCTTCAAAGGTTTTAGAAACTGAACCTACTGAATTTTCAGCTGCTTCGGAGAATGTTTGAAAGTCAAAAGAACCACGCTTGATTGCATCAATCATTTGAGGAGCTTTCTTAGCACCAAAAATTTCCATAGCTAGACCCATTGCTTCGGTTTCGCTAGTTGTATTCTTTATCTTATCGATTGTTTCGACAAGACCTTCTTTTAAAGTCTTGCCTTGTTTAGCGTAAGAGCCTGCTGCCTTCGTTAATCCTGATAAAGCACTTGAAGCGTCCACACCACTTGTTTCAAATTGTCCAAGTAGTGCTACACCTTCCTCGAATGAGAGGCCTAGCATTTTAATCTGTGGTGCGCCTTCGATAGCTTTCTTCATCAAGTCATCAACAGATACACCAGTCGATTGAGCTGTGTAAGTAGTAGAGTCTAAAACCTTTGCTAAATCGCTTGTTGATAGCTCGTAAGCTTCCAAAGCTTTACTTGCTGAAATGGTTGAATTGGTGATGTCTGTACCATTAATTTCAGCAAATTTAATCATTTCTACGGATACATCTTTGAGGGCATCTCCAGCTAAACCAAACTGTGTGTTGACCTCTCCGACAGCTTCCCCAGCTTTACTGAAGTCAGTTGGGATAGT
>ENA-OWLC01000471-OWLC01000471.1-metagenome-genome-assembly--contig:-NODE-471-length-10664-cov-2.649354_pt1 | contig 10664 bp, 14 predicted proteins | sample MGYA00245344_ERZ651092 | MGnify/ENA primary metagenome ERZ651092 (study PRJEB26857, sample SAMEA4031755) | metagenome | biome: human; feature: oral; material: saliva | place: Philippines | collected 2014... | reverse complement strand
AAAATATCCCCGGTGGGATTCCGCCGATTCGCGATTCGGATCCGCCTCTTCGACCCGGAGAGGGCTTTCTCCTTTCACTTCGCCGGTTCGAGGGGGCAGATCTGAGTCGCGGAAAGGAGAAGGAACGCGATGGAAGAGGAGGATAACGCCATCGGATCGCCCCCGGAGACCCAGGAGGCGATGGAGACGAAGCTGATAGGTCTTGCGATGCGCAACGCCGAGGAGCTTCTACAGGCCCGGAAGGCCCCGACGACCGTCCTGGTCCATTTTCTGAAGCTCGGTTCCATCCGGGCCGAGCTCGAGTTGCAGAGGGCCCGGAACGAGATGGAGCTCCTCGTCGCCCGGACGGAAGAGACCCGTGCGAAGACGGATCGCGGACAGATTGCGGCCGACGCCATCGCGGCCTTCCGGTCCTATCGCAGTTCGGAGGACGCGGATGACTAGGACATATTCCCATCTGGTGTCGCTTCCGGATTACAACGACCGCTTCGACTACTTGAAGATCAAGGGGACCGTCGGCGAGCCGACTTTCGGGTGGGCCCGATATTTGAATCAGGTGTTCTACCGGAGCCGCGCATGGCGCAGAGTGCGCGATCACGTGATCGTACGGGATTCCGGTTACGATCTGGCCCATCCGGATCATCCGATACCCGGGAAGATCCTGGTGCATCACATGAACCCGATCACCGAGGAGGACCTGGATTCCCGCAATCCCGATATTCTCGACCCGGAGTTCCTGATCGCGGTGTCCCACGACACGCACAACGCCATACACTTCGGTCTCGATCGACCGCCCATACCGGCGTTCGTAGAGCGCCGTCCGAACGACATGATTCCCTGGAGGTGAGATGACCGTACTATCCGACGTGAAGCAGTATCTCGGCATCGACCCCGAGGATACGACCTTCGACGCCGACGTGATGATGCACATCGACTCGGCACTGGCCGTTCTCAACGATCTCGGCGCCTGCGGTCCTCTCACGTGCACGCCGAAGCTCGAATGGTCGTCGGTGTACTGGGACCCCAGGCTCTCGATCGTCAAGAACGTCGTCTACCTCCAAACCAGACTGGTATTCGATCCTCCGCAGTACTCGTTCCACGTCGCCCCCCTCGAAAAGGTCCTGTCGGAGTACAAGTATCGGATACGAGACATAGCCGAGGAGGCCAAATGACCGTACTCAAGCAATACGGCATCCCAGGAATGAAGTGGGGGATTCGAAGGCCGACGACTCGAGGTTCGACCCCTCCGTCCAAGAGGAAGCCGAAAGCCGAGGGATCCTCCGTCGAGACCGAGGGCGGACACAAGCGCGTTCGGGACATGACCGACTCCGAGCTCCAGAGCAAGATCCGACGGATCCAGCTCGAACGCCAGCTCGAGTCCCTCATGCAGAAGCCCCCGCCCCCGAAGTCGAAGGGACGCGAGCTCGTCGAGAGCATCCTTTACGACACGGGGCGCGATCTCGGCAAGAAGGCGCTAACTCACATCGGAACGCAGGCTCTTGATCGTGTCATTCCCGGTTTCGCCGCTTCTCAGAAGAAGGAGAAGGGGAGGAAGAACGCGACGGTGAACGACGTTCGCAACATCGTCGAGGAGATCAAGAACGCCTCTCAAAATGGGAGTAAGAAGGAGAAGCCTAAGGACGAGAAGAAGGCGGCCAAGGAGCCCGAGCAGAAGCCCGCCGACTCCAAGAAGGACGAGCCGTCGTCCCCACCTCCGCCAGAGACTCCGAAGACCACCGGCAGGCCCGCACCCTCGGGGGAAGGCTACCCAAAAGGTGGAAGCGGCGAAAGCGATTCTACGCGTAAGCGCCGCTTCTTCGGTGGCAGGGGACGGAGCGCCGGCCGTGGTGCACGGCAGACGAAGCCCTCGGGCCCGGTTCGCGTTCCCGACGCGACGGTGCGTTCTATCAGTCGGGAGATCGTCCTCCGGGGTTCGAATTACTGACCATGCTGTCGAACACCGCGATCCCTCATCACTACGCCGAGTTCAAACGTGCCGTTCTCTCCGGCGAGATACCCGTGTGCCGGGAGATCTCGATGGAGATGAACCGGATCGACCATCTTGTGGAGGACCCGAGGTACTACTACGACGACGAGGCGATCGACGGGTTCGTCAGATACTGCGAGAACGAGTGCACCCTCACCAACGGGGACTCCTTCACTCTTCTCCCGTCGTTCAGGGTCTGGGCCGAGCAGCTGCTCGCCTGGTTCTACTTCGAGGAGCAGAGCGTCTACGTCCCCAACGAGAGCGGGGTGGGCGGGCACTACGAAACCCGCCGGGTCAAGCACCGTCTCGTAGACAAGCAGTATCTCATCGTCGGTCGGGGCGCGGCCAAGTCCATGTACTCCTCCCTGATCCAGTCGTACATGCTGAACATCGACACGACCACGACCCGTCAGGTGGTTGTGGCCCCGACGATGATCCAGGCCGAGGAGATCATGGGACCCATCAAGACGGCGATCGCCAGGGCCCGAGGCCCTCTGTTCGCGTTCCTCACCGAGGGCTCGTTGCAGAACACCACGGGAAACCGGGCCAACCGCCCCATGCTCCATCCCACGAAGAAGGGCATTCAGAACTTCATCACCGACTCCCTGATCGAGGTCCGCCCCATGGCGGTCGATCGTCTACAGGGACTCCGCTCCAAGGTCAACACCGTTGACGAGTGGCTGTCGGGGGATGTCCGCGAGGACGTCGTCGAAGCCCTGGAGCAGGGCGCGTCTAAGGTGCCCGGATGGATGATCATCGCGACATCCTCCGAGGGGACCGTTCGCAACGGCGTCGGCGACACCAAGAAGATGGAGCTCCTGAAGATCCTGAAGGGGGAGGTGTACGATCCCCACACCTCGATCTGGCACTACCGCCTCGATGCCGTTGAGGAGGTGGGCGACCCGGACAAGTGGCTGAAGGCCAATCCGAATATCGGGAAGACCATCTCCTACGAGGCGTATCAGCGGGCTGTAACGAGAGCGGAGGCCAATCCCTCCCTCCGGAATGATATTCTGGCGAAGATGTTCGGCATCCCGATGGAGGGATACACGTACTACTTCACCTACGAGGAGACGCTCGCCCGCAAGAAGAAGGTCGAGTTCTGGCGCATGTCTTGCGCGATGGGCGCCGACCTCTCTCAGGGCGATGACTTCTGCGCTTTCACGTTCCTGTTCCCACTAAAAAGCGGATATTTCGGGGTCAAGACGAGGTGCTACATCACATCGCATACCTTGAACGCTCTTCCCGCCGCCGCACGTGCGAAGTACGACGAGTTCATCAACGAGGGATCCCTTCAGGTGATGGAGCGCACCGTTCTCGACATGATCGAGGTCTACGAGGATCTTGATCGGTACATCGAGCGGTCCGAGTACGACGTATACGCCATGGGCTACGACCCCTACAACGCCAAGGACTTCGTTCAGCGCTGGGAACAGCGTCATGGAGCCCATGGTATCGAGAAGGTGATTCAAGGAGCGAAGACGGAGTCGGTTCCGCTCGGGGAGATCAAGATCCTGGCATCGGAACGACTTCTCGACTTCGACCAGTCGCTCATGCAATGGGCGATGGGTAATGCGATCGCCCTTACGGATACTAACGGCAACCGCAAGCTCTACAAGGCCAAGCGGGAGCAGAAGATCGACGCGGTCGCCGCTCTCATGGACGCGTACATCGCATATAAGGTCCACCGCAACCGCTTCGATTAGAAAGGAGGGCAGTTGAGCCTCAGATCAACGCTAAGGAAGTTCGAGAGCGTCTTCGACTTCTTCTCCTCGAAGAGGCGTCGAGAGGTCGACGAGGGGACTTCGGGCAGTCGATACGGTTCGATGCTCTTCAGTCCCTTCCGAACTACGGCGAACCAGTTTACCACGAAGCTGTACAACCAAATCGCGATCGACGTCGCCTCAACGACGTTCCGACACATCGAGCAGACCGACTCGGGGGAGTACTCCAAGGATATTCCGTCGTCTTTCGATAAGTGCTTCCGGTTCATGGCGAATGTCGATCAGACCTGGTCCGCGTTCCTTCGGGATGTCGTCTGGACGTTATTCGAGAACGGGCACGCCGCGATCGTCGCCACGGACACCACCGCGAACCCCTTCTACACCGAGGAGTTCGACGTTCTCGCCCTCCGAGTGGGCACGGTGACGCAGTGGAATCCGAGAAGTGTTCGAATCTCCCTCTACAACGACCGTACGGGTCAGCGGGAGGAGATCAACATCGAGAAGGACCTCGTCGCCATCGTGAACAACCCGATGTTCATGGTGATGAACGAGGCGACCTCCGATCTTCGTCGTCTTCTGCGCAAACTGGTTCTTCTGGATGCCATCGACGAGCAGTCCGGATCGGGGAAGCTCGATCTGATCATTCAGTTGCCCTACAGCGTCTCCAGCGAACGCCAGATGCAGCGCGCCGAACGCCGGCGCAAGTCTCTGGAGCGTCAGATGGAGAACAGCAAGTACGGGGTCGGCTGGATCGACGACACCGAGAAGGTCACACAGCTCAACCGGGCCTCGGAGAACAATCTGATGGCCCAGGTCGAGTGGCTGACCACCCAGGTTTACTCGGCGCTCGGGATCTCCAAGGAGATCTTCGAGGGAACGGCGACCGAGCAGCAGATGCTCGTCTACCAGACCCGGACTCTCAATCCGATTCTCCGTGAGATCGCGACCACGATGTCCTACGCGTTCCTCGGGGAGAACGCCCGAGGTCGCGGACAGCGGATCGCGTGGTTCCGGGATCCGTTCGAACTCGTTCCGATGTCCTCCATGGGCGACCTCGTCCAGGCGCTCACCTCGGCCGAGGTGATGACGTCGAACGAGGCCCGTGCGAAGCTCGGCTTCATGCGGGCCAGCGATCCGCGCGCGGACAAGCTCGTCAACGCGAACATCAACTCGACGTCCCCTCCGGACGTCCCGAAACCGACGACCGAGGAGGTCTCATAATGGGAGGTAATTCCCGAACTCCCGACTGCGAAGGGTGGGCCACCCGATATGGGGTCCGGTGCTCCGACGGAGTCACCATTGGGAACGGGGCATTCGCCCATGAGGACGGGAATAAGATTCCCGTTGTCTATCAGCACAATCACACCGACTCGTCCGAGCTGCTCGGGCACGCCATTCTCAAGCACGAGAGCGGTGGAGTCCGCGCCAAGGTGTTCTTCGATGACACCCCGCAGGGGGACAATGCCCGTAAGCAGGTGAGGTCCGGCACTCTGGGCGCCATGTCCATCTATGCCAAGAACGTCCAGCGCCGGGGCAACGTGGTCAGCCACGCGGATCTCGTCGAGGTCTCGCTCGTCCTCCGTCCGGCCAACCCCGAGGCCCGCATCTACGATGTCGCGCTCGAGCACTCCGGCGAGGACGGCACCTATTACACCGACGAGGGCGAGATCGTCATCGAGAGCGGCGAGCCCCTCGTCCTCCAGCACGATGACTCGGATGAGAAGTCCGACGACAAGGCTGAGGACGACTCCGACGGGAAGACCGTCGGGGAGATCTACGACGCGATGACCGAGGAGCAGAAGCGCGCCGTTGCGGCCATCGTCCTCGAAACCGTCCGAACCGCCGGCGAGGACAATACCACCGAAACCGAGAGGAAGGACTCCGACGTGAGCCCCACCACCCATAACGTCTTCGAGCGGGGGTCTGATTCCGACCTCAAGCAGGACGACGTCGACATCGCCGGGGCCGTTGCGGCCATCGGCGCCGATCTGAAGAAGGGGGCGACGTTCAAGCAGGCTTACCTCGCCCACGCTGAGAGCTACGGCATCTCGAATCCCGAGATGCTCTTCCCCGAGCCCAAGGACACCGGCGGCATCACCGAGCTCCGAAGGGACCAGACCTGGGCGAACCGGCTGGTCTCCGGGGTCACCCATCTCCCCTTCTCCCGCTTCCGGTCCCGGTACGCGGTGCTCACCGGCGACGAGATCCGGGCCCGCGGTTACATCACCGGCTCTCTCAAGTACGACACCGTCTACAAGAGTCTCAAGAGGCAGACCTCGCCGACGACTGTCGTTGTCAAGACCAAGCTGGACCGCGACGACCAGCTTGACATCACGACCCTTGATATCTGGGAGTGGATGAAGCGCCAGCTCACCATCGACATGAACGAGGAACTCGCTAGAGCGTTCCTCATCGGCGATGGCCGCGACGCCGACTCCGCAGACAAGATCAACCCGGACTGCATCCGCCCCATCCTCGCCGAGGACGACCTCTACGCGCCCAAGTACGCGCTGAGCAGCGACGCCCTCGACGTCAAGACCAACCTCGATCTCCTCGTCGAGGAGATGACGTACATGCTGGACGAGTACCGGGGCAAGAGCGAGCCCCTGTTCTGGGCGCCCAAGCGCACCATCGACCGGCTCACCTGGCTGCGCGACAAGCAGGGTCGTCGCATCTACAGGACTCGCGACGAGCTCGCCAGCGCCATTGGCTGCTCCGGGTTCGTCAACGTCCCCCTGCTCAAGGGGGCTAAGATCCAGCTGGAGGGCGGCCTGCGGGACGTGTTCGGCGTCTTCTTCCTCCCGAGCGACTACAACGTCGGAACCGACAACGGTGGTCAGCTGACCTCGATGGAGGGGTTCGACATCGACCACAACCAGCGGAAGGCCCTTCAGGAGACCAGGTGCTCCGGTGCGCTCCGGGACCCGGGTACCGCGGTGATCGTCACCGGTGCCCTCGCTCCCGTCGCCGGTGCCAAGAAGGACCCGAAGAAGTCCACCGATCCTCAGCTTCCCGAGATGAACTGAGCGATCGTGAAATACTTCGGCAGAATCGCGTTCTCCTCTGTCGAAGAGACGTCCCCCGGTATCTTCGTCGAGACTCCCGTCATCCGAAGATACCGGGGGAACGTCACGACCAACGCCCATCGGTACAGCATGGGCTCGGACCCGAATGGGAAGGTGCAGTCCGGTCAGATTCTCTCTGTCGTCGGAGACGAGTACGCGTTCGCGCACCCGTTCGATATTCGGTGGGCCGAGTTCGGCGGAGAGAAGTGGCTCGTCGTGTACACGGATATTCGGCGCCCCAGGCTGTACTTGACTCTTGGAGCGCGGTACAATGACGAGGGATGACCTTCATCAGGTTCTCGTTCGGATCCTCGGGTCGAACAATGTGTATTACCACCCTCCGGTGAATCTGAAGATCTCGTATCCGGCGATCGTGTACGAGAAGACGCAGTACTGGCAGGCGTACGCCGATAATATCGGATACGCGCGAATCCCCCAGTACCGGGTGACCGTAATATCCAGACTGCCGGATCACCCGGCGATCGAACGCATTCTGGATCTCCGAGGGAGCGATTACGTCTCGCATTTCGTGTCCGAGGGGCTCCATCACGATATCATCGACCTCTTCCAATAAGGAGAATCATGGCAGCCCTGGAATGGGACAAGATTGAGAATAGGACCGGCGAGAACGGCGCCGATCACGGCGTCATCTACCGACTCGATCAGACCGGAGCGTACAAAAATGCCGAGGTCTGGGACGGCCTCACCGCGGTGAACATGTCGCCCGAGGGCGCCGAGGCTCAGAAGATGTACGCCGACAACATCCTCTATGGCACCCTCCGCGGCGCCGAGACCTCTAAGGGTACTATCGAGGCGTTCCGCTTCCCGGAGTCCTTCCGTGAGTGCGACGGCACCAAGCTCATCGACGCCGCGGTGGAGGGTCTGTACGCCACGGGCCAGCAGAGGCAGCCCTTCGGCTTCTCGTGGCGCACGCTGATCCTCGATTCCAACGGCACCGAGATCGGCTACAAGATCCACCTCACCTACGGCAACACCGCTTCGCCGTCCTCGCAGGACAACAGCACCATCAACGAGAGCCCGGAGTACAAGTCCTTCTCGTGGGAGTTCGAGTCGGTTCCCGTTCCCGTGCCGGGACTGCGCCCCTCGGCGCGTCTCGAGCTGGACAGCCGGAAGGTGCCTGCGAAGAAGATGGAGGCGGCGCTCGACGTCCTCTACGGGCGGAAGACCGAGCCCGCCAAGCTCCCCACGCCGGCGGAGCTCGTGGCCCTCATGAAGGCCGCGAACTAGGAGACCGGGAATGCTCGAGCTGCACCTTCCGGAAGTCGACGGATGGGATGAGGCTGCTGAGGAGTTCGTCAGACTGCCGGCGTTGACGGTGCGGCTCGAGCATTCCCTCCTTTCCCTCTCAAAATGGGAGGGGCGCAACAAGGTTCCGTTCTTCGGTCCGAAGGAGCGGTCGACCGAGGAGATGCTCGACTACGTCTCGTGCATGGCGGATCCCGACATTCCGATGACGGTGTTAATGCGCTTCCGGGAAGAGGACTTCCTAAAGGTCAACAACTACATACAGGACAAGATGACCGCGACGACGATCACGGATCATACCGGAACCTCGCCGAAACGGCAGATTGTCACCTCGGAACTCATCTACGCCTGGTTGACCCTCCTCGAGATCCCTTACGGGGACGTGGAGCACTGGCACCTGAATCGGCTGCTGACTCTGATTCGAACCGTTCAGGTGCTCAAGGATCCGAAGAAGAACCGGAAACCGACTCCGTCAGCCCTGGCGGAGCGCGACAGGCTCAACGCCATGCGAAACGCCGAAGCGGCGAGAAGGAGAGCAAGACGTGGCTAACATCAAGGGCGTGCTCACGGCATGCCCAACGACGATTCTGGTGAATCCGGTCGTCAACGGGGCGGCCGATCTCAAGAAGAAGCGATTCGCGATTCGCCCCGGAGTCGTGGTGGACATCACGACCGACGACGGCTATTACAACATCGAGTCGAACGAGGGTCAGTTCGACACCGAGATGCGAATGCTCGCCGGAAGTCTCACCCCCGACGACCTCCTCTCGTCCGGAACCGGGGCGTCCGGCGGGGGCTTCCTCCGTCTCGGCGTCACGGACCCCATTCCCCCGGGAACGCCCGAGGGGACCCTCGTGATCCGAGTGCCATGAGCATCGCATTGCGAGGATTCGCCCATGCCGAGGCGTTCAAGGGCGAGGCGACGACGCTGAGCGCCACCTCCAGAGTCGGAGACACCGCCGTCCTCATAATGAGTGGTCAACAGGTGTCCCCCGGCGATCTTACCGTCCCGGAGGGATGGACCGGTGTCGCCCAGCAGCAGATCGTCGGGATCACCAGGTGCGGCTACTTCGCTCGACGCCTGATCACCGATCCCGCTCAGACCCAGGACGTCCAGTGGGCGAATAAGAGCCAGTTCTGGGGCGCAAGACAGAACGCGTTCCTGATGATCTTCGACGGCGAGGCCGACGTGCGTCCCGGCGACCCGCCCTGGGCCGAGGGAGTGCCGACAATCGAGCGGGAGTCCTACGTCGTCTCCCAGAGTCACGGGCCGTCTGCGAATCCGTTGATGGAGTGGACCGTCCTCGACGGAGACATCGTGTTCTCCGGGAAGGCGACGGTCTCGACCGAGAAGTCTTGGTCCGCCCTTCGCGTGGCTCGCACGTCCCACACGCCCGTCGTCGGTCCCCCGGGGCAGGTTCCCGCAGCATGGCTCGCGTTCTCCATCGTCAGACCCGTTCCGGCCCCTTTGCAGAACGTGTCCGTCTACGAGGGCGGGACGACCAAGCCGTGCATCCTCTCCGTGTGGAGGAAGCGCGATGAGGTCTTCGCCAGAAGAGCCGGCGTCATGCCGTCCCTGGCGAAGACCACTGCGGCCCTGCTCGCGAAGAACGGCTTCGTCGTGGCGCATCGCGGAGGCTCTCAGGGATGGGTCGAGGGGACGGCTCAGGGCTACACCGATTCCGTGGCGCACGGGGTCGACGCCTTGGAGTTCTCGGCAGCGAGGACCGTCGACGGCGTCTGGTTCCAGAACCACGACAACAATCTGAAGTCCCTCGGAGGGCCGGACCGTTCGACGTCCACGATGACATGGGCGGAGGTCGTCGAGGCGCTGAAGGGGACCGGGAAGACGCCGTGCCGTCTCGATTGGCTTCTGGAGCATTACGGGGACGGCGTCATAGTCTTCGACCCGAAGAGCTCGTTCGCCCGTTACGACGAGATTCATGATATTTTCAAGGATCGTCGCGACCGCACCATCATGAAGTTCTTCGGGGACAACAAGGCGTTCTTCCAGCAGATGAAGCTCCGCGGATATTCGACCTGGGGGTATGCCTACCCGTCATCAGTCGGTTCCGCATGGTGGAACGATTTCGTGAACGGTGCGCATATCGACATCCCCTCGATGTCGTGGGACGCGTCTGCGGATATTTGGAAGACGTTGACGGATACCGGGAAGCCGGTCGTCTCTCACATCACCTCCATCAAGGCGCAGATCGACGCGGCCGTGGCGAAGGGTGCACGGGGGTCCATCGTCTCTGCCGTATCCACAGTACTGTCAATCCAAGTGTAAGGAGAATCATGGCAACCACCGTTCAGTACGGGACCGTCTTCACGACTCCCGTCGTCATTCGCCCGCTGACCGTCAAGGAGGAGGACCTCAAGAAGAAGGGGGTCTTCCTCGACAAGACGCGCACTACGGTGAACCTGGAGGCCGGCATCTACCTCTTCGAGTTCCCGAAGACCAACCTTCCCGTCATCCCCCGGAAGATCAGCGGTACCGGCACTCTCACGGTCGACGCCGTTATTCCGTCGTAATCATGCGAAAGCGACCCATCGTACGAGCCGAGAGGATGGGGCTGCCGAGGCGTTCGGCCAGTCGCAGGCTGAGCGCCGTCTTGCCCA
>ENA-OWLC01000466-OWLC01000466.1-metagenome-genome-assembly--contig:-NODE-466-length-10701-cov-3.367368_pt1 | contig 10701 bp, 21 predicted proteins | sample MGYA00245344_ERZ651092 | MGnify/ENA primary metagenome ERZ651092 (study PRJEB26857, sample SAMEA4031755) | metagenome | biome: human; feature: oral; material: saliva | place: Philippines | collected 2014... | reverse complement strand
TGTTTCTGTTTCTTTTGTTTGTTCTGTTGTAGATGTTTGTTTTTCTTGTTTAGCACATCCTACGATTGGTAGTGCTAACAAAGACACTAAACCTAATTTAATTAATTTATTCATCACCGAAATCTCCTATCTTAATTACTAAATTTCCGTTATCTTCTAACTCCGTTGTTTGGAGTTTATTATCAAATCCATGTGCAAACTCATCATAAGACACGTAATATGTGACTTCCTTACCACCTTTACGAACGGTTGCTAAATTACCAATTATACATTCATTCCCATCGTAAGGCCCATGATATGTGACTTCTTTGCCGTCTTCATAAACAACCGTCAAAGATACAATGTCTCTACGTTTCATCAATCGTTTAAAGACTGTTGTTTCATCAAAAACACCAAATTCTCTATAAGATAAATTGGCTTCTTTAGACAATATTAAAGTGGCTCTATCAGCAGTACATATTTGTCCTGTTGTTTGACAAATTGTATTTACATCTGGAGAAACATTATTTATGTTTTCCATATCTAAAAACTGTACATGCTGACTGTCAATCGTAATTGAATCGCAATTTTCCAAACAGATTCTAAGTTTTTTCATTAATCTTAATCTCCTCACGTATTTATTATATCAATAAAAGGCAAACCGTTCTGGAAATGCCTTTATCCGTTTATTTAAACCTAACTATTCGCAAAGGAACATTGTATTTTTCAGATAATTCAATATCATTCTTTGTTCCTCTAGACTCGCCGTCCCAAAAGACTACACAGCCTCTATTCTGAAATTTTGAAGCATACTTAAACATCTCAATATTCCTTAAAATGCCTGCTTTCTTGCCATACTTATCCCAATCAGGAAGAAAGACCTTTGTTTTGATACCTCTCTCTTTTGCGTACATGGCTGCACACTTATCCGCACCATTTGCACCACCATGAACAATAAGGACTTTGTCTTGTTTTTGAAGATAATAGTCTAATTTACTATACATCAATGGTAAATCATTAAAACTCCTTGAACCTGCCACAATTACCACGAACATACATCTTTGCCTATCTTAATGACTAAATTTTCCGAACTATCAAGTTCTACTGACTGGAGTTTGTTGTAGCATCTTAACTCATCCTCTTCGTATGTAACATAGAACTCCTCTTCTTTATCGTCATCATGAACAAGCGTTAAAGATACAATATCTCTACAATCATATAGACGTTTAAAATTTGTTGTGAACTCACCTACACCGAACTCTTGATATGGTAAATCTGCATCCTTAGAAAGTGTTAACAATACATCGTCTGCAACAGACATTTCTAAGTTCATGTTTTTAGCGAAGTGATACGTTTTATGAACCTTGTATATTGAGAGATTAACAACACTCTCCCAAGGTACTTTAATCATATCACAATTTTCTAAACAAATTTGTAGTTCTTTCATCACTTCAATCTCCTCACATACTCTATATCAAGAAAAGCCACTATTCTGTGGCTCTATTCATAGCAACCATCATTGCTCGCACTAAGTCTTTGCGATATGTAGTTGCAAACAAAATCTCAATAATTAAACTTCTACCTGTATCACAGAAATAGGAACTGTCTATTCCGACTGGCTCTCCATTTCTTGTATTATGCACATTTAGCCATAACCCATCATAAGTCATGTAGATTAAGTCATTCGTATCAATTTCAGGTGCTGTGAAAGAGTAGACACCGTCTTTAAGTGTGTATTCTTTAATACCAAGCATGGTTAGGATTTCTTCTACCGACTTATTGTTATTTTCGTTTACAAATTCGTAGATGTCATTACGTAACTTTTTCTCTAATACTAATAATTGTTCTTTCATGTTACTTATCCTCACCTTTAACAAGATTCTCTACAATACCCTTTGCACATAATAAGATTGTGAAAAATGCTATCGTTTTATCCAATGGAGAACTGCCCCAACTAAACAACTCCCAAACTGATAAACCCAAAACAAATGTGTAAAACATCACTGCCAATATCTTTTTACTTACCATATTATACCTCTCCTTATTTGTACAAAGTTAAAGTTGCAATTAATTCAATAGGTAATTGAACTACACCAACCTTACCATCTTTTGTTTCTTGAATTGCTTTAATTAAATCTAATTGATATTGCTTTTCCATATCAATATTATACATCATTCTTCCCATAATGTATATAAATTATTCAATTCTTCTGCAATTTTATTTAATTCTTCTTGTCTACTTTGGATATGTCTCTTACTCTTTTTACCAGTATTTAATTCATTAATGAATTGTTTTAGTAATTTGTTAAGTTCTACAGAATTTTCACCATCGAACTTACTACCTAAATTCTTCCATTGCCTAAATTTAATGCCAAAGCCTTTCCCACTACAGCCATGAACAATGCAAGGATAATAGTATTGGTTATAAGGTTTTTCAATATTTACAGGAACAATCGAGATACAATCTTCTGTATATTTTGAGGAGTAGTAATGTTCATTCACTACTTCATATCCATATTCATTAAACACCTTATTCCAGTGTTTGAAAATCGGTAATGTTAAATCAAATTTACTACCAACCACCTAAGCCACCTCATATCACCATCTGTCAATACTGTATTCAACACTTCTTGTCATTGATAAACCATCACGTAATTTATTAGATGAATCGTAGTATGTAGTTACCTTGGCTGTGATACCCATATACTTCTTAGCATCTTCATCAGATAATTCACTAACATACACTCTACCAAAATCTTCATTAAATTCTTCGATAGATAAGATTGTAGAACCACTATAAGGTTCTCCTTCATTATAGGTGTAATCTTCTTCTGTTCGTTGCTCAAATGCTGGACTCTTCTGAATTAATTTTGTCTCAATCTTTACTTTATTAGTTTGTACGTATGTGATACCACCAACTGAAAACGCATCATTCTTACTCATTAAATATTTAAAGTAGATATAACCATCTTTGTAATAGAGTTCTCTTAAGTTCGCTTTATTATCTGTACCATACACTGTTTGTTTATCTGATAATTTGTTTATCTGATAAGTTTGTATCTGATACGAACTTTACATTGTCTGTTACAGTTGCACAATTTCCATCTCTTGTGATTTCTTGTGAGCCATAATCAGTTTCTTTTACTTCTGTATAATGTGTTGATTTGTGAAACATGGTAATCACTGAAATAATAATCGCAATCAATACTGCTAATACGCTAAATCTCTTCATGTTTTTAATTTTCTCCTTCAAATTTTACTTGTTTGTCTGTGATAATGTCAGTTATGGAGTAGAATTTACCTTCTTCCAACTGATTAATTAAATATTGTGTTTCATCATTTTTAACTGTTCCAGTAACTTGTAATTCATAATCAAAATCTTTATTATACAAAAATAAATTACCATCTTTTAATGTTAAATAATATTTATTTTTCTCATCTAACAATGAGTACAACTCCTGTTTAGTAGTTATAGGACAATCAATAACATTTTCTGGAATTAAGTAATTCTTTTTTGACATCTTCTTTTTAATATACTTCCGTGGGGAAGGCATTATATGTTTGACAATATCAAGGAATCTAATATCAAAATCTGTATTGATATGCCCAAAATCTACAAGGGCATATAATGCGAGACCAACAAATATTATTGGAATAAACAGGATGATAGATAAAATACAACCAGATACATACTCAAGCATAAAGTTCGGTCCTAACCATTTATAGATAGCAAGGTGCCTTGATTTTCTACTATCAGTCATTAGTTTAGCCTTACGTTCGTTTAGTTGTTGCTTCTTCTTTTCTTCTTCCAATAGTGCATCAACCTCTTGGTCAATTTCGATACATCTATCATAGGGTAGTTGAAAAACTTTATCGTGCATATTTTATTGTTCCTCCTAACGTTCTGAATCACTATTTAACAACAGTTCTGATACTGTATCAAATACACTATTGTCTAATTGAAACTTAATGACTTTATTTACAACATTATAGTAAATGTTCATAATATTAGAATTTTTAATTCCTGTAAAGTTTAGAATTTCTTTTTGGTAATCGTCATTTAAATAATTATTTACTTCTAGCGTAATATAATCTTTTTCTAATTTTAACTTAACCACAATAGAATCTTTTTCTAAAGTGAACTCTGTGTTAAATGCTAATATGTGTTTATTTGTTTGTGTAGGTTTGAATTCTCTAAAATCGATTAACAAACTATCTATCAAGTCATCTGTAATTGATACTTTGTTTCTTGCAACATCTTCTAACTTACCAATGAACTCATCTGTTACATTTTCTTTATCTGGTTTAAATCCAACACAATCAATATTTAAAAATTGCAAAGTTCCATCTTCTGTAATTATGAAACTAATTGGTAAATTGTCATGTCGATAATAAACACTATTTGTATTTTCGTATGTATATCTCATCTCGTACTTTGTTCTGTCCATAGATTTTTGTACCTCTCTAGATTATTATACAACTTGTTAATTTGCCCAAACATAACACTTAACACTATCTTTCAATTCTGGCTGATAATAATTACGAATGCCATGCTTTACAAAAAGATTACATTTATCTAAACTATCTATGAGGTTATATATTTCAAAAACAGGCATATTTATGATTGCTAGTTTTAAAGTGGATGTGAAGTTTGTTATTGGCTCAATGATATTTTCTTCTAACGGTTCATCAGATGTTTTAGCATTTTCTGATGTGAAATACGGTGTCATATTCAAAAATTCGTTACAATATTTATTATTATAGTAATCTTTACTTACAAGTTTTGTATCTCCTGACTTTACCCAGTTTTCTAATGTTTGTTCTAATATCGTGAATAACTTATTAAACTTAATTTCTTGTTTCTTGTCACAAAGATTTAATTTCTTTTCAAATTCATTTGTATAAAAGCAATCTGACCTCAAAAAGTGAACACATTTAATATCGCCATTTTCTATAAATTCTATTTTAATACTGTAACTCATTTGTTAATCCTTTCTTAACTAAATTATTACATACCGGACACTTAATTATTTCTTTACCGATGAACCTTAATTCCTGATTGCAAAATGGACATAGCAAAACTGTTCGATAGCCTGAACCACCAAACGTTTGAACAATCTTTTGTTTTGCTAATGGGATAAATGTAAAATCTTTGTATTTACTCATAATAATACTCCTTATTATTCTAAATAATGTTTTGTTGTCTAACAGTACTAACGTTCTGTACCTTGTCCATTAAAACCTAAAATCATTGATGAGAGAGCAAGGTGTGCAATAAACCACAAACTCAATAGTCTTACATCAGAGTTGTGTTCAATAATGATACTTATGTATTGAAGAGACATAGAGATGCTCCATACCAAAAACCAAACAACAAATGCAAATAATGAAATCTTTGTAAAATCTCTTATCTTTAACATCTTTAACATAAATACACCTCTTTCCTTACTTAACTGCCTTTTCTAATAATCTATTCAGTTGTTTTAACTCTAATGTTGTTAACTTATCAAATTTCATCTTAGATTGAATATTTTTCTTAATATTCTTAATAAGATTGTTTCTTTCTGCTAATTCTAAAGATTTTTCTTCTTCATCAATAAGTGCTACTTTTATATCAATAGTAGAAACAATAGGTTCTAACGCTGAAATAAGTTTGTCGATTTGATTGTTAGTTAACTGTGAAACAAAGTTTAAAGTTTTTCCATTTATATAGAATGGAACTATGACGTTAAGTGTTACTTTACCATTTTCATAGACCTTCAATGTTACTGAGGATTGAACAGTTTTAAAATCATATGTCATTGGTTTAATTGTGACTTTAACATCACCAAAATCCAGTTCGTTAATGTCTTGACACATAATCCATGTTACATCAGTCGCTCTGACTACCTTACCATTAATATATGCTACCTTATTAGAAATAATCTTACCTAAATAATCTTTTAATAACGCTTTCTTTTCTGCTGTGTTCATATTCTCAATCACCTTCACTTTTAATTATAAATCTACTTGAAAAACAAATGTTCTATCGCTCCAACTAGTGTCTATCCATTCTGCATCCTCAACGATTTCTCCATTAATACAGAACACCACTTTACTTACATTATCAAAAATTATCTTATCTGTGAACTTATGTTCGATGTTATGCGCATAGTCTACGGCATTAAGAATTACAACACCATCTTTAATAATGCATTTATCTACAACAAACCACCTTCTATTGCCAAAACCATATCCATCTTGTACTTGAATATTCGCATATACTCCTAATTCATTACATTCGTCAATCCAATTAATGAATTTTTCTTTAAAATGTTTAATATCCACGACTACTTTACCTTCCAATCTAATAATAACATTCCATCTTTCTTGTTCTCGCAATCAAACCACTTTGTTAATAACGCTCTTGTATCGAAACCGTGGCTTGTAATTACAGCGTAGCCATGAACTGTCTTTTTATACTTTACTTCAACAGTAGGGTCAGCGTCTTTAATATCTTCAATGAACTCTAATACCTGTTCTTCACTGTCATAGTCAAAATCGAATAACCACTTCTTGGCTACCGCACACTGAGGTAACATCGCAATAGATACAGTTTTACTTTCAATTTTAGATAAGTCCATATCATTTAACGCAAGATATGAAATTAATTGCTTTTGAATTAGGTCACCATTACGTTTGTTTACTGACACATAACAGCGACATAGTACACCCTCAGGTTGTTTTGAAACAAATTGCTCAAACTTTTCAGAAACTTTTGACATGTCAGTTGCAAGAAATTGTTTACTGTTTTCTTTGAAACCTTCAATGTGTTTATTATCTTTATTTCTTGATTTGAATAGAACTACTGTATATTCCATGTCTTATTACCTCTACTTTGTTTACGGTTATATCTTAACATAGTTCCGCAAGAAAGTAAACAAAAAAAGACTAAGAAATTAATCTTAGTCGTTAATTTTGGCTTTATCATACACCAAATCTGTAATTGAATACCAGTGGTCTATTATCATCTGGTCACAAACTGGTTGAGGACAGTAGTAACGCCCTCTACTATCTTCACTCACTTCGCCTTTATTATATTTTAGAACAGTGAACGTGTTATCCTTATTCTTCTTAATACCGAAAACACCCTGTACAAATTTTGTTAGTAATTCCTCTTTCTCTTGCATGGTTAAATCGACAATATCTTCCTCAATTTGCAACTTTACTTTAGGTAGAAATACTTTTTCGTTCCCAATAATACCATCGTCAAAAATAATTACCTCTGTTGTGAAATGCCAACCTAATAAAATTGAAAACAGTATATGCATAGGTATTCTAAACCAAGATGGAAGATATTGGAGTCCTGTCGAGCCTATTATCATACACAGTACTAACCAGAAAAATATCGACAACAGCATAGAAAGTATCACGGCTTCTATTTTTGTTGTATCATCAAGCAAACTATATCTAAAATGACGTTTAATTGTTCTATATTGCTTATTCCATGATGATACTTTTAATTTAATTGCCTTCTTATCAATAAGACCACTATCAATCAAATCTGCGCCTTCTCTTGTTATTTTTAACATACATATCAACCTTTCTTAATCCTAGACTTACAATCTCTCTTTATGTTCAACCAACAACTCCTCAATCATATCATACGGATACTTATCTCTAATCATCTTACATTGTTTTTGTCTAAAATCTCTTCCTAACTTAGACAATTCTACCACAAACTCTCTAAATTCTTCCATGAATTTCTTAAACTCTGACTCTTCATCTTCTTGTTTTAATGAAATATGTAATGCCTCGATTAACCAGAGCAATAATTCTGGTGCACAAAGTCTATTGTACATTGTCCTTGCGTTTGTATTTGGTTTATGTCTATAGCCTTTGACACCATTACTATTTTGTATAGTCGCCCAAAATACAAAATGTTCTCTCTGGCATGACCACCATCTCTCGTCTGTCTGACCAAATTCCATATCAAACTCATGGGCAATTTGTGTATCAGGTTCTAAACCAAACAATGCTTGTGCAAATTGAATTGTGTCTAACTTATTGTTTTTCATCATACTTCTAATCACTTTCTAAACTTTTCAAGGAGTTGCTCATGAGTTAGTCCTTCACAAGCAAGAGCCTTCATTTCCTTTAATGCTTTACCCAACTCTTGACCAATATATCCTAACTCCATTAATTCTTGAGATGTTAAATATTGTTCTTTAACACCCTTAATGAATTGAGTAAACTCTAACTTTTCTTTTTCGGTATCAATACCTGTGTCTAATGAGAAAATGTCAAACACTACACTAATCATAGAATCGTCTAACTTTCGACTTACCCATGATTTTGCTAATTCATAAATAAGATAATCTCCACAAACATACTCTTGAATATCACTCATGAAATGTAATAATTCAAAATATTTCTTAGATTTATGTGTAGTTAATTCAAAACCACTATCGTACTTCGCTAAATACGCCATACACATTTCTACATCATACTTCTTAGCGATTTTATCAATACTTCTGTATTCTTTAACTAATTCAATTCCAATACTCTTTAGAATATCGAAATAGATAGAAGGTGTACCTTTTGTGAATGCTTTATATGTTTCTTCTTGAATACGCTCTTGTGGTAAGTGTGTCACGTCAATATGCTTACACAATTCTAACGTTTCTGGTGCAACAGTGAAACCAAATCTTGAAGCAAACTGTGCGGCACGATATACACGCAATGCGTCTTCTGAAAATTTATCTGATGTATGACGAATTACCTTGTTTCCTAAGTCTTTCATGCCCTTATGGAAGTCTAAGATTGTTTCTGTTTGTGTGTCCATCATTAAGGCATTAATTGTGAAGTCTCTACGCATACTTGCTTTTTCTTCACCAATGAATGGGTCGACTGCAATTTCAAAATCTGTATGTTTTGTACCAATTAGTTTTTCAGTACGTGGAAATGAGAAGTCGATGTCTTGTTCATCAAGTACTGCTTTGTATACGCCAAAGGCCTGACCACATAACTTAATGTCTAAATCAAAAGACTTACATGTATCAAGGAACTCTTCCTCTGTAATGTAATGAATTTCAATGTCAATGTCTTTATTGTCTTTTCCTAAAATCATATCTCTTACATAGCCACCTACATAATATGTCTTAGCACCTTTTTCAGATAATGATTTTAGAAATTCCTGTAGTCTTGTCATGTGGTTTACCTCTCCTACAAGAATTATTATAACACCAGTAAAAGATAATGTAAATAAAAAACTAGGGTATTTCACCTAGTTTTATTAAACAATTCTTGATTTTTTGTCGATTTCTCTGAATTGTAGCATTAGAGGTACAATCTTTTCTAATTTGTTTCTCTTGATTTGCTTTTCAGTTAAATCATTAATAACTGAAATATGTTGGTAAATCACTTCCATGTTGTCCAACTTCTCTTGATTTGTTACATCAATTTTCGCTAAGTAGTACATTGCCGAAACAGAGTCGTGGTTTCTGTATACCGCGTGATGTTCAGAAATAAACTCCTTACAGATAAACTTACCCAAATCATGGTACTTAGAGATTTCCTTTAACTGCTTTGTTTTAGAGTTTTGAATACACATTAAGATATGTTCGTTGATACTTTCTTTGTGGTTTGGATTGTCATGTGGAAGATTACCCATAAACTCATGTCTGAACTCGTTAAAGTTGTTACCATATACCTTTTCGATTTTATCACAATCTACACTGACACGTGGAACTTGAAGTGTTTTGTATGATTCGATAGCGTCTGAAATAGTTTGACCTCTGTTCTCATCAAAATTATGGATTAACACAGATAGTGGTTGTAGGAAACATAGTGCGATTACTTCTACTTTACCTTGAACACAGGTATAAATACCACGTCTTGTCTTTCTCTTTAAGTTTTGATTATCAATATAGAGTGTTGTCTTTGTTTCATCTTCTAAGAACTTTTTAATATCTTGAATATCTAAATCATTGATTGAGACTGTTTCACTGTTTAGTTGCTTTTGCACATAGGTAGTCTTACCTGAACCATTCACACCGATACAAATATAAATTTTCTTCATTAAGACCACCTCTCTTTACAGTATCATTATAACAAAAAAGAGACTATATGTAAATAGTCTCTTCTAATTATTCTTCATTACTTAATGCGTTATATGTTAATAAATCACTAATAGAGTATACATATCCTTCAATCATCTGTTTTGCTATTTCTTTACTAACAGGTGTTTCATTTAGATACACTTCATCTTCATCAATATCATTATGTTTATTGTAAAACAGTGTATATAAATTACTGCTTTCTTTTCTAATTCCAACTAATCCATTTTCATTCACAAACCACTCTGCAATTTTTGTACGTTCTTCTAGTGTTGTATCAACAATAGATGAGTCGATTTGCTCTCGTCTAGTTGAAACTCGTTTTGAGAGTTTAAAAAATGTATTTTTATACAAGACACAACCATCTTTAACAAACATATATGTTAGTAATAAATGTACTACAAACATAGCAAAACATAGAACAGTTTTACCTTCAACTCCACCATTTGAGGCCAAAATTGAATAATATACGAAACCTGTTGGTATGAGAAGTATTAAAAACACAACAAGGAAGTCAGGCCACAATGAAATGAATCGAAATAGGTATTTAAAAATTAATTTCTCTTGTTTTCTTCTTGACAATAAGTCTTCTTTAAATTTCATCTTTTTGTCAATAATTTTTGCA
>ENA-OWLC01000453-OWLC01000453.1-metagenome-genome-assembly--contig:-NODE-453-length-10927-cov-3.815765_pt1 | contig 10927 bp, 10 predicted proteins | sample MGYA00245344_ERZ651092 | MGnify/ENA primary metagenome ERZ651092 (study PRJEB26857, sample SAMEA4031755) | metagenome | biome: human; feature: oral; material: saliva | place: Philippines | collected 2014... | reverse complement strand
TGACCTAATGTAAATATCTTTGTCTGTGGACTCTCTTTCTTCAATCTCTGAGTCAATGGTGTCTCTGTGCCATTAAAGACACATAAATCCACCGTATTTCCTAAAGCTTGTAACCTTGGTATCAAATTAACTACCAACGTTTCAGCTCCACCCATATCCAAAGATGTAATGACTTGTAATATTCTCATTATCAGCTGCGTTTATTCTACAATAATAATCCTGTTTTAATCATATTCCAAATAAGAATACCACAATAAGTTAAAAAACTATTTGCTGTCACTTTTAACATTTCAACATAGGGAAGTGATATTCAACAGATTATGCTTTATTTTCGAATGACAGGAATGACAGCAGAACTGAATTACGTTTCAGATTCAAAACTGTTCACCAACCTTTTTTAATAACCGTTGAATGACAATCTCTGGAGCAATCCACTTCTCATAATACTGTCTTGCTCCTTCTTGCAACTTCTTGCGATAATGTTCATCAGAATTAATCTTTACCACAGCATCATATATCTCATCTACTGAATTTACAAAATGTATATGCGTCCCATGTTCCAGAGTAGCAGGCATCTCTCGTGTTAAAGGTGTGGAGATAATTGCTTTTCCCATACAAAGGTATTCTGCAAGTTTCCATCCATGACATTCACATACACTTGGTGTATTGAAAACGACAACACTCTCTTTTGTCTTTCTAATATAATCATCCATGGAGAGTCGGCTCTCATAAATAAAGTCTTTATATTCCTCCTTATATTTAGGATAATCAGGCATTTCCTTTAATATTGATTCTCCATTAACATAGAACAATCCTCCTTCTATATTAATTCCAGCTTTCTTACATGCTTTCAAAAATTCGCCACGATACATATTGGTATCTGTTGCAGCAAACTTATTATACCATAATGTAGAGGCATGAAAAATATAATTATGACGAACTTTCGTTTCACATTCATAAGCCTCTATAGGGCGACGACGAATATTCGTATAAAGATAATCACGGAGATAGCATTTGAAGGAAATATTTGAGTACTTATGCCCTTTGAGAAACAGTCGTAAACAACGAATAATAGTTGAGAAACGACTACCGAGCGTAACACCAAACTCTGGTCCAATTGCAATCAACTTATCATATTCCGCAACCTGCTCTGTTGTTGGGTTTACCATTCCATAGACATCACACCACTCATATCTGTCTTCAAAAATCTTGGCTACATCTTCGGTATCAACAAAGACCTTCTTTTCCTGATCTTTTCTTCTGATGATAAAAGCAAATCCACTATTATAATCAGCAGTATTTTCATACTTAAGACCTTTAAAGGGATCTATCTCATATTTTATCTTCCCCCCCCTTAAAAGTCTTTTTATTCCTAATAAGTACCAAGAAGCGTAATTATACTTCAAACGTGGATCTATGATTATCTGTTTCATATCTTACTCTCTATTATCCTTTAAGTGCATTAACAAGCCTATTATCTGAAACAGTCTCCAATACCACTTCACATCTGGTGCCTTTAAGGCTTTATTCTTAATACAATATCTAAATCTCCAATAGTTAATAGCTGACCTTATCTTCCATTTTAATGAAATATCATAGTCTAACATCTCTGCATAAGTCATTGTAGACGCGATAGGACTATTCATCCTACTTCTTGTAATTGCTGAGGTTATTCCGTCTTGCTGATACTCAACTAAATATATGATTTTATTTATATGTCGCAGCTTATATTTAGATGCAATTCTATTCCAAACTAAAACTTCTGGACAAAATCTTTCCCCCTTTATTTCTGGGAAAGGAAACTCACGTAGAACAGAAGTACGGAATACCTCTTTCATGTCTCCATCTACTTTTAATTTAAATCTAACATCCCTTGTTGTTGCATCTATATAGCCAATATTAATATGATTAGATAACTCTATATTCAAAAGATGAACTTCTTTTGGAAATCCTGTACCTATGATACTACCATCATTGATGTCTCCATCGAAACCACATATACCTCCAATAGAATTGTCATATTTCGTCTGCTCCCAGACTTCTGCAACTATGTGAAGAGCATTAGGAGGTAAAATATCATCAGAATCTGCAATAAAAAATAAATCTCCATGCGCTTTCTGAATACCCATATTTACAGCTGTATGCTTTCCTCCATTTTCTTTTTTATAGTAGAGTATTGAGAAATCTCCACAAGTATGTTTATCTTGTATTATATTAACGATAGAACTTGTATCATCTAAACTACCATCATCCACTATAATCCACTCAAACTCCTTATAGTTTTGCCTGCAAAGACTCTGATAAAGTCTATTTAACAAATTGCCTCTATTATAGGTAGGTGTAAATACAGTTATCATAGATTGTATAGTTTATCATTATCGTATGCATGATCATATTCATACAACTCTTCTATGAAGTCACCTTGTCGGATTCCTGGAGTGAGAAATGTTTTGTAGGGATAAAGTAAGATTCCCCATGCAGAGAGTATTCGATAAAAGAGAACAAAACACATCATCGTAATAAAACCTTTTAATGGTACTGCAGATTTAGGTCTACAAAGTCTTTCTAATATAACAATGATTCCTATTAAACAATACCATGCAATACGACCACCATCTGAGGATTTACAAAAGAAAAGTAAAACGCCACAAAACATCAAATAAACATTGGCTAATGTTAAAGAAAGTACATCATCATCTATTCTTTTATAATTCAATAATAGTATGGAAAGAAACAACGTAGCCTCGATAACATACTCGATTCTAAATCCTATTTCTGCAGTGTCTGCATAACCTGCAATTCTTGCATTACTTACAGCATCTCCAGAAAGAGAGAAAACAAACTTTGTAATACCGCTAATTCCTATAACTAACAAAGTTAACATAAAGATTACGATATACTTTTTCTCAAACTTTCGCCGTGGAATAAAATACAAAAGTATCATATATGCAGCAGAGTTGTGGATCAGAGTTGCTAGTACAACAAACAAAAGATATTTCTTAAACTTTCTTTGACTTACAAAAGGTATTGCTAACCATATTACTCCTGCTGCTAATACTTGACGAAGATAAGTAAAAGTAAAGAAAAACATTAAGCCCTCAAATACAAGAAGAGCGAAAAATGGATTTTTAGTATATCTATAAAAATTAACCGCATATATCATGTACAAAAACAAGGTATAAACTAAAATAAAGATATAACGGTTAGGAGTGAAAAATGCAATAAAATCATTAATCAATCCATAAACTGGCTCTTTCCCAAAGAAGTAAAGAAATTCCTCGCTGAATAATATACCCTTAGTTACACTTTCATGCATATCTTGGAAAACCTCACTATAAATGTATCTGTCATATCCCCCCAACATATCTGCCAAACCGACAAATAAACCAACACTCAAGCAAAAAGAAAAAAATAGAGGCTTAGAGACTGTTGTGTTACCAGAATAAAACCAGGCAAGAATGGTTGTTACTACGAATAATATAATATAATATGCCATTACAGAAATTTATATAATTTATTTACTTCACTTGAATTATCTATAATGTGTGACTCAAGATACATTCTATAAGAATCTTGTAGACTTGAATCATTTATAAGCTCTATGATTGCATTAGCAACAGCCTTTCCACTCATTTCACATATCGTTCCATTCTTACCGTTCTCAAATTGATCACCAACAGTAGAGAAATTTGTAACAACAATAGGCTTACACAGTATTTTCGCTTCATCTAAGGCAATAGACTTCCCTTCAAATCGGGAAGGATGAACAACAATATCAGATAAACCAATATATGGATAAGGATTACTTTGAATTCCTACAAGTAATATATTATCATCAAGTCCGTTATCAGCTATTAACTTTAAAAGATCTTCCTCTAAAACTTTTCCAATAAAGATCCACTTAAAATGAATACCGTTCCTCTTAAGAATATCAGATGCTTCAATTGCAAAGTCAAAGCCTTTCCCACGACAGATATGCCCAATAGTACACAATATTGTATTTCCATTAGCTTTCATTTGATCAACCTGTACTTTGAACTCACCTATTGATTCTAAAGATTGTTGTCTTATAATAGTGGGTGATGATATATTTTCCATTATTGAGACCTTATCAGCACAGTTGGGAAAGAAATGTTTTAAAGAATCAACACAAGTCTGAGATATCGTAAAGATATGATCAACTATTGGATAGTATTTTTTATCTGCATTATAATAGAAGGACCACTTAGAATAATCACTATGGAAAAAAGACACCTTCTTTATTGCAGACAACTTATTAACCATATAATAAAGTAATTGTTGTCCTCCATAATCAACAATTAAATCATAATGTACATTCGAAACTACAGGCATCATTCTTGCAATTAATTCACTAGCCAAAGACCTAGATATACGTGAAAGTATCAAACGCAACAAAACACCTAAACATAAGAGAAAATGCCCATGCGCCAATAACCATTTAAGAGAAGAGAAGCCACCCATAACATGTTCAATAACAGGGTTATAGATAAGTTGTATATTTTTAGGAAGATAGTCTGAGAAAACATCTCCATCTTTACAACAAAGTAAAAGTGATGTGTCGTATTTTTCTGTATTCCAAGCATTAAGGAGACTTACCATACTTTTCGATACACCTCCAGACTGCAGACTTCCTATGATAAAAAGAACTTTCTTCTTCATACTGTATATTATTATACTTCAAAGGAACACTTTTGCGGGAACTTTCTTTCAAATAACTGTATTATTTGGGGCTTTAAGGCTTGGTAACTATTATAGTCACACCGAGAAGAATCATTCAAACAGAGTGATTTTATATTAATATTAAACATTTCCTTTTCAAGTAATCGTAAGTTATTTTGTTCAAGTTGAATAACTTTTCTTGCCTCAATATGATTAACAGGATAGAACTTATTTGAAGCAAGCTGCCAATATCTCATAAAATACAAATTGAGACTTACATTCTCACGAAATCTTGTACAACTATTACAAAGCATTCGTCCCTCTTCTTTCCACGCCTCTTCAAAAATAGACTTTAAGAAAGGGCGTTCGTTATGGGGACTATAAAAATGCTGAAATTCTGTGCGTCCGAAAAGACGGATAATATAAGCCTGTAATCGATATTTCCATCCTAAATAACTTCCATACCATCCTTTAGGATTGGCTTTAGTTACCTCTTTTCGATTAAAATGTGCATTAACAACCTGAGTATCACAGAATTCAATTATATTAATACCCCACATATCTACTTCTGGGAAATAACAACGGGGAGTAAAAATATGTTCAAATGGAGCATCACATGGTAAGCCATTCTTAAAATAATATTCCGGAGTTATCGGTGCGTTGATAAAAGTATCATCATTGAATACAACAAAATGTTCAGATAACCCCTCTATACGATGAATATTCAATTCTATCGTATGAGAATTAAAAGTAGGTAGATACTCTGCTGGTATAAAATCTTTGTGATCAATTATTTTAAGCTTTGAATAATTAATATTTATCCACGAAGGAGTCTGATTATCTGTAATTAAGAATACACGATGAACCCAAGGTGCGAACCTTTCTATAGAGCGAAACCAATATTTAAAGATATTCCAATCTCGAAAACGTGTTGGATTACTCTGCTCTGAAGTTCCTTTATAGGAAAGCATCTTATCTTGCCAAGACAAATCATTCCCATCAACCCACATTACAACAAAATCAATATTCATTATAACAGTGTATTTATATATTTAACAATGTCGTATTATAACGAAATAACAAGGCACGTAAGACTTTTCGTTTTATTCTTCGCCTCCACAATGCATACTGACAGAATAGAAATAAATCTAAACTTAATAGCACTTTTTCATAGTTTTTGAGATATCTCCTCATTATCACACCCAGAAAAGATGTCATGAAGTATTCCAAATTAGAAGAATCATTAAGGTAATACTTCAAAAAAACAAACAAAGAAAACTCATGGAAAAACCTCTTTTTAAAAGTTTTATCCGCAAATAAATCATCATAGAGCGAGAATAGTATCTCCTCTTTTTGCATCAATATTTTAACATCATATTGTTTAGCTGTCAAAGACCCCTCACGTTTATAATAGACATAATTACAGCTTTTAGAAATATGAATAGATTTACAATACTTTATATATTGAAGGAAAAAGATAGTATCTTCACTAAAAGAAATCTCCTCTGGGAAGCGTATATTATTCCTATTAATAATTTCTGTTTTGCATAACTTTGAAAAAGGCGCACTATGAATATCATTTAAACAATACACCTTAGCAATATTATCAAAACTTAAAAATTCTCTGTAAGAGATTGGAGATTTCTTTTCTCCTTCCTGTAACAAATAACCTTGTATAGATATATCATAATTAAGCCCAAATCCTTTCAAAAAATCTTTTTGGAGTTTATCATCACTATCTACAAAACATATATACTCTCCATTAGCTACTCCTATTCCTACATTCCGAGCTGCACTAACCCCTTGATTCTTCTGATGGATAACTTTAAAGCGATTATCTTTAGCAGCTATAGCATCACATATATCTCCTGTAGAGTCTTTACTCCCATCATCTATTAAAATGACTTCAAAATTCTGATAGGTTTGTTGCTCTATACTACTTAAACAGGCAGTTAAATACTGCTCAACATTGTAAGCTGGTATAATAATTGAAATAAGAGGATTATTCATAAAATCTAAATACGAATTCTTTTCCCATTTTGAAAGTGATAGAAATCTTTTATAAGTGAGAAGTCTGACTCTGAAACAATCTTGCCACCATGCTCGATATAGCATAGAGGGACATCTCCTATAAATGACGCCCAACGACTAAACGAACTATGAGGTCCTATTATACGATTACATTGAGAAAGGGCATATAAATCATGAATTGCAGTAGTATTCTTATTCAATTCACAAAGAGTAAACTCATCAAAATAAGATTTATCATACTTTTCATTAGATGAAATAAAGAAACAAACTTTCTCCTTAGCAAAAAGAGCTTTTATTTGAAACATAAAATCTCTGTATTCTTCTTTTTCAAAAAAATACTGACCATTCTCCCAATGTCTATAATCTCCTCCACGCATATGAACACCAACTATAAAATAGCCCTCAGATTTATACTTTTTCAACTCAGAAGACACATCTTGAATAACACTCTGACTGGGAGAAAAAACCTCTTGCAAAACACTTTTCTTCACATAAGGGAAATATTCATGATTTTCTCTTAAATCCCATCCATTTAGAAATCCCAAATATTCAGCAACCTTAGTTTTGCGAAAATTCCTTGCTAGGGAGTTTAAAGACAAAATAGCACATATGTCCTTCCAACGATCTTCACCAAACAATTTAAAAAGGGTTTGAGAATAAAAAGGGAAACTGCAATATCTCGATTTTAAGAGATTAGGAAAATATTTTATGTCTACATCCCAGTTTATGACATACACCTTTCCTCCATTCTTAATTGCCCATGAGACAGTATCAAGATAGGACCAAAGCCTATTACATGTTTGCCCAGGAGCATCACAAATAACCTTAAACTTAGACATTATCTTATGAATTAAATTTCCTAAATAGTTTATTTTTTATAATCGTATTAACAACCTGACGATTTTTATATCCCAAAGAAATGTATGAAAATAACGACATACATACTAAAATTATGCCACTTGAAGATATGAAAGATATAGCATTTGAAAGAGTCAATCCATTCAATAACAATAATATAACAATAGTTGGTGCAATTGGTAAAAGCATTGAGCCTATATTAAAGCTAAAATCACGTATCGAAAAATAAGGAATATTTTCCTTTAGATAATAAATACTTAAAACCATACAAATAAAAGTGCTTAGCGCATTAATTATATATATATGCTCAGGTTTCTTAGCAACTAATAAACAAAGTATAGCCAGTGGAATCACCATTAGCTTTACTACTCCCTGAGAAACACTGTATTTTTTTATTTTACCAGCTGCATGAATTCCTATCTTGAGATTTGAGGTAATCACATCAAAAAAAACTTCAAAAAAACATATATCTAATAAAATAAAAGCAGGAACTTTGCCTAACCACAACTCCAAAATATAATCACAGTTATAAATAAAGATAATAATTACAACAGACATTATAAAAATAAGCATTCGAAGTGAAAGATAATAAATATCCATCATCTCTTTATACTTTTCTTGTGCATATAGCTTTATAATTTGTGGACGAAAAGCTGTTGTTATATTACCAACAAAAGATCTAAAAACATTCGTAACAGTTAAGACTATACCAGCAGCTGCATTTAAAATAACAGAAAAGACAATATTAATAAAATAAGGAATTCCCTGGAAATTAACATTTGCACACAAGCCTGTAAACATATCAAAACCAGAAAATGACAACATCGGTTTAATTATATCTTTATCTACCTTAAACTCAAATCTACATTCTTCAAAATTCCGAACACAATAGATACGATAAATCAAAGTAATTATAACTCCAACAAGAAAAGAAAGGATAGCATACAGTAATAATTTATCTAAATTACCAATAACTAAAAGATATAGAATTAATAGCTTAAGGATAGTTTTTAAAATCTCCACATAAGCATAAACATTCATTTTTTCATGAGCAATGATACAAGCATTATATGGGACTTGTGTACAATCAAATAAGACTGAAAATGCTGAAATTTGATAAACCCAAAAAGCTGTATTAAAACGATCTGCAGGGATCTTTAGCATATTAAATAAAAACCATAAGCCTACAGTTTCTGCTAGCAAAATCATACTAAGCGCAACACCTAATTGTATTATCAATGCATTAGAAAATGTTTTTTTTAATCTGTTTTTATCTCCTTTACCCAATTCTAATGTAAGGAATCTAGAAGTTGATGCCGCCATAGAATTACTAAAGAAACCGAAAAAGGGTACTACCGCTGCAACAACATTATAAACGCCATAATCTGTCACGCCCAAGGTTTGAAGAACAACTCTTGAAGAGTATAATCCAACAAACATGGTAAAGATCATACGTATATATAGCATAATAGCATTCTTTGCTACTTGGCGCTTTGAGGATATTTCTGACATACAAACGTTTTAATATACTTGATTCAAATAACTACAAAACAAAAAAACTTTCAAACCATTTTATGCATTGCTTGCTAATTTTCCTCTCACGGGGCTGCCCGTCCCCAAACCCCTCGGTGTTTTCAGGTATAGATTATTAAGCTACACCAGCACTTGGGATTGCAGTTCTATGTTGAACTTGCGCTTGTTTCTTCCTCTGTCACCGTACCATGCTTATATATAAATAGTGCAATATCGCTGTCATCAAATCCACGGGTGGTTACCCTTGCATAAATCGTCTGTCCGCTTTCCACAAATCCCTTGATTGCTTCTTTGCAATCCTTGTCACGATAGAAAGCAATACTTGTAATATCCTCCTTATCAGTATATTCTATTGGTGTCTTTTCTGACAACTTAAGATCATTAACCCATTCTTTAGAAAAGAGTTCCATATAGATTGGCGTCTTTTCTATCGGCACTTTCTTTATCTCTTCTACTTGACTGTTTGTCAGTGAAAGTTCTATCTTTGCCATATCATCTTGTCCTATACGAAGTGGTGCAAAATCGGTAAGATATTTTTCCTATACTTACTTTCTGATATCTACTTTATAAGTTATATAGGCACACCTTATTGACATACATTTTGTAAAGCGCGTCTGATCCTACTCTTATGTATATATCCTACTGTCCCATCTTTAACTTGTACTTTTCACCAGTTTCCATTATTGTCCAAGATAGTTATCATTTCATTGGTGGGAACATGTTTAAGAACTTTTGATGATAACATACCTTTTTCACGTAGATTGGTATACCCATCGGGGTCGTCAACAAAATAAATATCATTGGGATTGATATCATTTTCCATTACTAAAACAATGTCTACTAATTCTTTTAATCGCATGACTCCATAATAATCTTGTTTTTTAAGACGGTCTACTAAATGCTTATCTTTAGACATGAAATTACTTAAATGCTGGTATGATTTTTCGTCTTCAATCCCTATTATTGCATCTTTATGATTCCTATCATACTCAATTAGGCATTTTAATAAATGTACCAAGCATTTATCTTTCACATCCTGCGGATATTTTAGTTGTTTGAATTGTTTAAAATAGGCATAAACTAAATCATCAAATGGGGCCATGGTTTCTTGTGTTTTATTACAAGACAAGTATATCTCATTTATGAGATTACGGCGAAAGCCTCTTTTCCTGTTATTATAGAACAATACTTTTTCAGTATTATCCCTATAAACAGAATAATCAGTTATCTTCTTTGAGAAATCAATACTTCTTGCGGTGAGTATCTTATTTCTTTCATAATCATGATTAAAGACAACATCTATCGCATATTCAGGATTTTTTATAAAAAAGGAGAGGGTTGTTATGTTATCATTGAATAACAACTTATTATATGCTAGGAATTTATCGGCAATACCATTTTCTTTATCATAGAGTATTTTCATTGCATCTTCTTTGGTTGGTTCTCCCTCTATTTCCGGTTGATAAAAAAGATTCTCAGCTTCTGTATACAAGAACCGCCCCCATTCATTGATTGTATACTCTGTGTATCCTCCTATGCTGAGAACATAATCTTGTGGCTCTTTATGGAGAGAGAGTCCCCAATATTCCATACATCTATTTTGGAAATCCTGATATGAAAGGGGGTTATAACCATTATCCTTTCCATACTTTGACAAAATAGAAGTCTGCATTAATTCTTGTTTATCCATCATTTTGCTATTTACACAAATACTATCTTTTGACACATTACTACTTTTACTCTGACCTTGACAGGAAAGTAAAAGTATATGGAAAAGACAAAATAATATATATCTGTTCATTTTTATTGCTTTTTACTTCTTGCA
>ENA-OWLC01000452-OWLC01000452.1-metagenome-genome-assembly--contig:-NODE-452-length-10947-cov-6.157180_pt1 | contig 10947 bp, 13 predicted proteins | sample MGYA00245344_ERZ651092 | MGnify/ENA primary metagenome ERZ651092 (study PRJEB26857, sample SAMEA4031755) | metagenome | biome: human; feature: oral; material: saliva | place: Philippines | collected 2014... | reverse complement strand
GAGGTTGAGATTGGAAGTCCGAAGGTGGTAAGGGTGAGGGCGCCGTTGGTGGTGAATGGGCCGAATAGTTTGGATTATAAATTTTCTCGTCAGAAAATCTGTATAGCTTGCCTTATTGAGGCAGCTAGAAAGGGAAATGCTTTTATTATCAGGGAGTGGCAATAATGAAAACATTATCGATGTTGTATCAAAGCAGAATATTACCAGAATATGTTTACCTATTATTGGACATTGCTCGAAATTACCGTAAGTTTAAACAAAGAATAGGTCTAAATAAGGATATTCGGTATGAAAATATTTTTATAGGAACGATTGATCAAGGTACTCCTGACTATCTTTCTCCTCTCTTAATAGAAGTAAATCAGGCAAATCTTGCTTTATTAGATTGTTGGATAGAAGAAAGAAAAAAAATTTCCATTTGTTCAAATGTATTATTTAGTAGTTGTTCACAAAAGGAAATCTCAAGACATTTAAAGAAATATTTGACCATTACTTTACCTGATAATAAAGAAGCATTATTTCGTTTTTACGATCCTACCGTAGCAAAGCAGCTTCCTGTTTTATTAGATAATACGGATTATCAAGTATTTATGGAACCATTTAGTGCATGGTGGTATTCTGATTTTGACGGTTTATTTAAATTACTACCTAGAACTATTGAAGGAGACTAAAGCTATGATAAGTATTACTGAAGAACAAATGAATAATTTTAAAGACGCAAGAGAAAAAGAGTTAGCAAAATGGTGTGCGGACAAATTTTCTGAGTTTTATCCACAACGAAGAGCTATGCTTGATTTAAAAGATCAAGATCTAACCAAGAAACTACACACCATATTGAAACAGTCAGCAGTTTATCTGAAAGGATATGAAGAAGATAGAGATTACACTAAATGGCGTATTATATATGCTGAATTGGCTTTCTTAGTTGGCTGGGATTTTGATAGTAATACATGGACTCAAAGCATTTTGAACGAAACTATTTGGCATCCGTTTCTACGTTTAGATATTTTGATGGGGGTTTATGAAATTTGTTATAACAATTCGAATAATGCCCAATTTTTTGAAAAACTGTCGGAGATAAGTAAATGAGTAGCGCAACTGTAGCTGAAGGTGCAGCTATTTGGGATACTTCTACAACGGCGACAAGTGCAATGGCTGAAACTGGTTTTGCAAGACTATTAGGGTTCGGGTTAGGGCTATTGCTTTACCCAACCCCATTGGGAGATAGTACAATTCCTGCCGAAATGCGAAAAATGGATGAGCATACAGGTGCTTCTGTAAGTGATATTGCTGTTTCGCAAACATGTAGAGGAATGGAAAGTAAATCATGCAGCCAAAACAAACATTCAGGTAGGATACAGGCACAGGAGGATAAGATAACCTATATCCCTGCCTCTATTGCAGGCAGTGCTTGGACAGACCTTCCTCGCCCACCTAGTTTGCACCAATGCAAAGGATTTGCAGATAATTGTCGAAATGCATTGAACAATGATCGTTTGTCAGGTAAAGATTATGGTAAACAGTTCCATAAAGGAGCAGATATAGCTGTAAGGAATATGAAAGTGTGGATGGAGAAGGTATCACCTATGGGAGTTTCTGCATATCCGACAACATTTAAACTATCATTTTATTTTAATGGGAAGCGTGGAGCTATAAACAAAGCAGATACTAGTTTGAAAGGAAAAGACTCCCGCCGCATGGATTTTGACGTATTAAAGGGCGAAGCCCTGAAAGGATAGACAAGATGAGTAATTTTGAAAAAGACTTGATGCAATCTAAAGAAATTGAACAGCTATTTCGTAACCATCCTAAGTTCCCATTTTTAAAGTTAGAAGATGATGTCGAAGAAAATGTCCTTTTACACCTTTTTTGGCGGTATATGATTAAGCCCTATCAGAATCAACTTTCTGATGAATGGGAAGATTATTCATGGAATTATTATCAGACGTTTAGAATTTATGATGATACATTTTTATTAATGTTACATTTTTATGGAAAAAAAACTAGAAGGTATATTACCTTATGTCCAATTGGATACTATGAAGACAGATTTAATGATGATCATTTCAGAGTTAATACCGGTATAGATAACTCTTGGTCAGAAGTTAGTGGAAATAAGGCAGATGAACTCTATTTTTTAGGATTAGGGGTTGATTTACGACATCCTCACGCCTTGGAGGCAGCACGTGACTTTTTTTATGCCTTCTTTATTGATAAGTTATCTCTTATCGAGATGGAGCAAAAAATTATAAGGTTTGATATAGAAGAAGGATGGAAGTTTAAACGAAAAAATAGGGGAATGGATGATTAACAATAGAGTTAAATAATAATAAAATTTTTAGTTTGGATACTTTAATCAGTATAATTTGTATCTGATTTTTTTATCATTAGGCTGTTTTTCAATTCTTATTCTATTGATTATAAAAAATATATCGGTATTAGTTCTTTTGAGAAGGTTAGTGTAGATAGTAAGGCAGTATGGACGAATAAATACGAAGCATAGGATAGAATCCACTAAGAAACCGTTTTAGAAGGCTTAAAAATTCAACGTCCCATTCCGCGTCCAAGGTAAATATTACGATCGAGAAAATGGATTACATTGGAACAATACGGACTTTGACAACGAGAGTTTGATTATGAAAAGGCTTAAGGAATATAAACAAAAAAGGCTGTCTGAAACATTTCAGACGGCCTTTTTTGTTTTTGAATATTGTAAGTGATTGTACTACTGAAAGAAACAGATTTTAGAAATTTGAAATGCTTAAATTATAAATTTAACATATACTGAGCTGCCGATTTTACCGATGAAGAAATAGAAGAGGCTGTTGAGAAGAAAATAGAAATCCTTCATCAATTTGACTTGGGCTATACCTTATTTCATTTTAAAGAAGGAATACCTGTTGTGGAAGGAAATACTTATACCATTGATCAAGTTGCATATATCAGAGATGCAAGCAAAGAAGAGTATGATGCCAGTCCTCATGTAACCATAGTAGGTTGTAATGGGGAAATTATCACCAGCAAAGAAGAAGCCCGCAACAGTTGCGCCGCCGAACGTAAGATTTCATTTTAATCAAGAAAGGATAATTCCTGAATGATACCGAAAAGAAACTCATCGCCATCCACTATACCGCCGACCGCACCAAACGCAACAACGAACATGGCTTTACCCTGTTGAAACTGGGCATACGCGGCGCAATCTATTTTAATACCCGTGATGATGTCGCCGATGCCTTAACCGGTTTGATGGATTTCTATTACGAATGGTCGAAAGACAAGCTGACAATAGCTAGGCACGAAAGAGGCCATAGGGATATTAAAAAAGTCAAACTGACCGAAAAATCATATCTGAAAGAACGGGATACAATCTACCGTTGGCTGGATAGTCGGAAGGAAAATCCGCCCAAAGTGATGTGGGGAATGCAAAGCGAGCATGCAGATACCAGCGCATCCTATTATTTCGACATTACCTCTTTTGCCGCCTACTTTGCAAACGATCCAGATATATCAAGAGGCACCCTGCTTTTTAACCTGCCACTGGAAATTTTGTCTTCCCCCCAAGATTTGGCAAAATTAGATGAATTTGTCGACAAGATTGCAGAGAAGCTGGATGTTTTCCATGGCTATATCGGTCTGGCAGCAATTCCACCGCATAATTATTACGACGGTGCACCGTACGAATACGGGGTGTGTCGCGAGAATTTGGGGCTGATTCCGGTCACGACCGATTATTTGGCAGATTTCTATGACTACAATATCCGCAGTATCAGTTGGTACACATTGATCGGCAGAGAACTTTACGGACAGCTTCCGGCAGGCAGGATAGAGCCTGTTTTGGCAAATCATCCCGATATTAAGATGCGTGATATAGCAGGTATCAAAGTTTTCAAAATTGGCAACTTGCCTGAAACCGGAGATATCCACGAAGATTTACCCTTGGACTACATTGCGCTAAACCGCGCTTTAGAACCGATACGCGAAAAATACCCCCGTGAAAATATGGGCGGCATTACCCGCGAACAGATGTATTATTGGTCAAGAAGATGGGACGGCTGGGAAGTGGAAGAAAAAGACGGCAAGAAGATCTACACCCAAGCACCGCAAGAAATCATCGGTGTCGAGGAAGAGCCTGTTCCAATTTCGGGCATATGGAAAATCACCAGCTTTAACGGTGAAACCCGTCATTTCAATAAAGGCGAAATCTTCCCCGAAGGAGAGGGTGAGAGAACGCAAAAAGCACTTCTCGGCCCCCAAATGGGTCTGACCATTTGGGAACTGGTTAAAGGAGACCATGACGAGCCGTTGCGTAGAAAACCTATATGGTAAAGCCAGACCATAAACCATCTGTCGGCAGGTGGGTCATAAAAAATAACCCCGAAGCAATCCCTGAACAAAGTCTTGGACAAATAAAGACTTGTTGAGAAAGGGCTGAGGAATATAAACAAAAAGGCCGTCTGAAAATTTCAGACGGCCTTTTTATTTTTGAATTCTGTAAGTGATTGTACTACTGAGAAAAACAGGAGTTGGCAGGCTAAAATAGTAGGATTATGAATTTAACATAATATACATTATGCGAATAAATATATTATGCTTTATTTTGCAAATGTCCATCCTGCATGGTCATTACTCTTTCAAACCGTACAGCAAGCTCATCATCGTGAGTAACAACAATCAGGCTCGTATTTAATTCCGTTTTCAGATCCATCATCATGTCCAAAATGTTTTGGGCATTTTTTCTATCTAAATTACCCGTCGGTTCATCAGCCAGAAGGCATTTGGGGCGTGTAACTAAGGCTCTTGCAATGGCAGCGCGCTGTCTTTCACCTCCTGACAGTTCGCTTGGACGATGTAATATCCTTTGTTTCAATCCAACTTTTTCGAGCATATCGGCAGCTTGTGTTTCTGCTTCTGCTTTGTTTTTTTTGCCGATTAAAAGCGGCATCATTACGTTTTCAAGTGCAGAGAATTCAGGTAAGAGATGATGGAATTGGTAAACAAAACCCAGATAATTATTGCGCAATTCTCCCAGTTGTCTCTGAGACATATCGCTTATGTCTTGATTCATCAGGGTAATTTTCCCCTCTGATGGTTTGTCCAAACCGCCTAAAATATGTAAAAGGGTTGATTTACCGCTACCTGACGAACCGATAATACTGATACCTTCTCCTTCTTTTACTTCAAGATTCAGGTTTCTCAATACTTGTACATTTAATGAGCCGTCCCGGTAACTTTTTCCGATATTTGTGCATTTCAATACTATATTGTTATTCATATCGTAAGGCCTCCGCCGGTTGTGTTTTGGCTGCACGCCAACTTGGATAAAGTGTGGCAAGGAATGCCAATCCTAAAGAAATACAGGAAATAACCGCCACATCCCGCATGTTTACGTCGCTGGGCAAATAGTCGATAAAATAGATTTGCGAGTTGATAAGGTGAACACCGAAAATTTTTTCAAAGAATGCAACGATTTTGCCGACATTCCAACCGAGTAATACGCCGCATACCACGCCGATAAGCGTTCCAAAAAAGCCTGCAAAAGCCCCTTGTACCATGAAAATTTTCATAACTCCTGATGGCGCAAGACCCAATGTGCGCAAAATGGCAATATCGGCTTGTTTCTCCGTTACCGCCATCACTAAGGACGATACCAAATTGAAGGCTGCAACGGCGATAATCAACGTCAGGATGATGAACATCATGCGTTTTTCCAACTCTACTGCTTCAAAGTAGCTGCGGTTATTGAACGTCCAGTCTCTGACCCAAATTGAATCTTTTTTGGAAGGCGGGATTAAATTTGCAGTAAACGAGGGAGCATTTTGCGGGTCAGCCAGTTTCAGGCGCAACCCGCCGAAATTTTCACCCAATCTATACAATACTTGGGCATCTTGGATATGCGTCATCGCCAGGGAATTGTCTACTTCATATACGCCTGTTTTGACTAAGCCTACGACGTTGAACTGTTTCAGACGAGGTACGACGCCTGCGGGGGTAACATTGCCTTCAGGGGTGATAACGGTAACTTTTCCTCCGACTTCCGCGCCTAAAGCTTGAGCCAGGCCTTCTCCTAAAATAATATCGAAGTTACCGGGTTTCAGACTGTCGAAACTGCCCGCAGGCATATCTTTTCCATAATCTACAACATTCTTTTCTTCGGATGGTAAGATACCGCGGATTTGAACCCCTCTGACTTCCCCCGCATTGGCAAGCAAGGCTTGATCGGATATGTAAGGCGCGCTTGCCAATACTTCTTTTTTATCTTTGACGATTTCACGAAGATTTTGCCACCCTAACCCATTGCCATTATCGTAATAACCGATTTCAGCATGAGGGGCGACATTCAGTAACTGCCCTCTGATTTCCTTTTGAAAACCGTTCATTACAGACAGTACGGTAATCAGCGCGGTAACGCCTAATGCAATACCGATAATTGAAATCATGGTGATAAACGACATGAATCCATTGCGTTTTTTCGCCCTGAGATAGCGAAGTCCGATCCATGTTTCCAAAGAAACCATCCGAATGCTCCAGTGTATGTTGAAAATCGGATATTGTACCGTAAAATACCGCCCTAGTCCGAGTCATTCCGATAAGCCGACATCCGTATGTAAATGCCGACGGTCAAACTGCCAAATACCGTAAATTTCGCTCTGAGGCTTGCATAATCCGTCATATGGCCTTATTCTGAGCAAACGGTACACACTACCGATATTAAAAAAGGAAACAACCTCATGAAAATCAGTAAAATTTTGGTTTTGCCCATCATTGCTGCCGGCTTGGCTTTGAGTGCCAATTCATACGCAAAAGAAATCAAAATTAGTTCAAATAACACATCTTACTCTGATGCAGACGTTCAAAAACTGGCTGCGACTGCAGTCGGGATGGGTGTTAAAGAGCCTGTCAGCCTGAATGCGGGCAGCGGGATTGTTACCGTATCCGGCAACAGCGCGACAACCTGTACATTTAAAGTCGGCAGCGGTTCGTCTCCGCAAATTCAAGGCGTAAGCTGTAAATAATTTATCCGATTGATTTCGTTACATCATGTTTTCATAACAAAGGTCGTCTGAACATTTTCAGACGACCTTTGTCATTGTTAGCGTTGATTGCCCTACTCTTCCGTCGAATCGGTTTTCAACATACGCCGTTCATATACTGCCTGTGCCAAAGTACCCGCATCGACGTATTCAAGCTCTCCTCCTAAAGGAATGCCTCGCGCAAGGCGGCTGACTTTATAGGGCAAAGGTTTGAATAGTTCTGCCAACACATAGGCCGTCGCATCACCTTCGGCGGTAAAGTTGGTTGCAATAATGATTTCTTCAACTTTGCTGTTTTGCAGGCGTGCAACCAGTTTGTCTAAAGAAATATGAGAAATATCCATACCTTGTGCAGGACTGACCTGTCCCATTAAAACGAAATAAAGTCCGTCATGGCAATTGGCCGTTTCCATATTGGAAACATCGGCAGGCATATGGACTATCATCAGCCTGCGGGGATCACGGTTGGCATCAGAACAAATCTCGCATAAATCACTTTCACAAAAATTGTTGCACATCCGGCAATGCTGAACCTGCAATAAAGCGTATTGCAAAGCCTCAACCAAATTTTGGGCTTCCTGCCGTTTATGCTGCAAAAGTTGATGTGCCATCCTTTGTGCAGACTTGGGACCGACATTGGGCAGAACTTTCAAAGCGTTAATCAGGCGTGTCAACGCATCGGGTGATTTACTCATTTTTTCAGACGACCTTTGAGGGCTTTGTAAACGAAACGGTCGGGAATATCCGACCGTTTGCTTAAAATGTGCCGTTTTATTCGGCAGAATTATCCAGTTTTTGCGAACCTTGAACCTGCTCAATCTGCTTACTCAGATATTGCAGCAACCGGCTGAATATATTGGCAGATTGGTTTTGTACCAAAGCCTGTTTGGCAGCGGGAATTTGTGCCGAAACATTTTCCGGTGCAGCAATGCTTTGAACTTCCATAATAACCGGCGAAGGCAGCCCTTCCAACAAAGCAAAAGCCGGTTTGCCATTCGCAGGGCGGGCTTTGATCAATTCGTTGTAGGCTTCGGGCGGCATGGATTTTCGAGCGTCCTGTGCTGACAACTGCTCAACGGGCGACCATTGTAAATCTACGTTCTTTCCTGCTTTCAAGTCCGCCAAAGTTTCTTGCGCTTTCTTCTCGGCCAGTTTTACCGATTCGCTACGGACATAGGAAGCCTGAACTTTATCTCTCGCTTCGGTAAATCCGGCTGTTTTTTCTTCACGGACTTCTTTGGCGCGAACGACCCAAACGGTATTGTTGTCAATATTGATAATGTCTGAATTGTGTTTTTTCTTCAAGACATCTTCGCTGAATGCCGCGCTAGTTAACGCATCGGGCATACCTGCTGCTTTGGCATCGGCCTGCGTCAGCCATTGATCGGAAGTTTCGATTTTCAAACCTAGTTTTTTCGCCGCCTCATCTAAGGAATTCGGATGATTAAACGCTTCTTCAGCGAGTTTTTCTTTGGCGGCATTAAAATCGGCGGAGGCTTTTTTAAGTTTCAAAGCAGCCTCAATGCGTGCTTTTTCTTTATCGAACTCAGGCTTGGGGGCATTTTGTGGCAATGCGGCAACTTCTTCGTCGAATACTTTTTTGACTTCATCCGCACTGACGCTTTGCTTCTCCGCCAAATGGGCTGCATTAAGGGCAACGTATTCAAGCTTCACGGCTTGGGGAATCAGATAATCTTTTTTATGCGATTCATAATAACGTTGCAAAGTTGCATCATCCGTTTTGACTTGTGCCGCAAATGTTTCCGGTCTGAATGTAAATGAACGGATGGTACGGTTTGACTGAGTCAGCTTAATCAGCTGCTCTGCTTGAGAATCGCTGATAATTGCCCCGTTCTGAACTAGGTTAATCAAATTTTGCAAGGCAAACTGCTCGCGTAAATCATCAATGAATTGGTCTTCGGACATACGGCGTTGGCTCACATATTGCGTAAACAATGCCTGACTGAATTTACCGTTGGCATCATGAAATGCCGGATCATCGACAATAGCCTGCTTAACCTGATCCATAGACACATCTATGCCCATCATCTTTGCGCCCTCTTTCAGGTAGGCACGCTGAACCAGCCCGCTAAATATGGCTTCGCGGCTTTGCCCGCCGCCTGCGGCCTGATCCGCCTGTACGGCATTATTCAAGGTGTGATCGCTTATTTTTTCGCCACCGACCTTGACGATATAGTCGGAGCCGGAGTTTCTCGCAGTTTCGACACCAAAGCCGACAAAGGTCAGCGCGATCAGACCCAGTAGGATTTGGGCGGGAGTTTTATATTTTTCAACGGTATGGAACATATTGGTTTGAGGGCGTAATGGTTAATGGCAAACGCGCATTGTAGCGTTTTTTCAAGGATTCCGCATCTTTCAGACGACGTTTTATTCCGAAAAAATCTTCTGATAGTTTTCGACAGAAAATCCGACGTAAACCCTGCCCTCTTTACGCAAAACCGGACGTTTGATCAAACTTGGATTTTTCGCCATCAGTCGGACCGCCCCGTCCGGACTATTTTCGGCAGTTTGACGGTCGGCATCGTCAAGTTTGCGCCATGTCGTACCACGTTTGTTGAGCAGGATTTCTAAAGGAACCTGTTCCAGCCATTGGCGGATAACTGCCTCGCTCGGTGCGTTTTTCTTAAAATCGGAAAATTCGTACACAATATTATTTTCAGCCAACCAGTTGCGTGCCTTTTTAACAGTGTCGCAATTTGTGATTCCGTATAATTCGATCATGCTGTTTCTTTCTTGTTGATGCTTGGTAAGCTCTCATTTTACTACATTCCCCAAGTGAAATAAGCTAGAATACCTGTCCGCAATCCCTTAATCGGGAAACAGGTTATAGAAGGATTCCCTATGCAAAGCCGTTTACCTTTTTTCAGCGTCATCCGTGTCGGCGGAGAAGATCGCGCTTCATTTCTCCATGGCCAACTATCCAATGATATTAATCACTTAACTGTAAATCATTCCTGCTACGCGACTTACAACACACCTAAGGGACGTGTTTTGGCGAATATGGTTGTATTAAACCGAGGGGAAGATTTATTGCTGGTTATGGCAGCGGATTTGGCTGAATCGATTGTGAAACGGCTGCGTATGTTCGTATTGCGCGCCAAAGTTGAATTTACCCCCCTACCCGATTTTGCCGTTGCAGGTATGCTCGATGAAAGCTGCCCTGCTACCCCGCCCGACTCACCCAGCCTTTCTTTCGAGGCATCACTGGAAAACGGTGTATATACCATTCCCCTGCCCCATAAAGGTCGTCTGAAAATCGGTGAGGCGGCGCAGCTGCCCGAATATGATGCCCAAGCCGAAAATGCGTGGAATCTGCACGAAATCCGCAGCGGCTATCCATGGATTTCTGCTGCGACCAAAGAAACCGCCGTTGCGCAAATGCTCAACCAACACATCATCGGCGGCGTACATTTCAAAAAAGGCTGTTACCCAGGTCAAGAAATTATTGCGCGCGCCCAGTATCGAGGCCAAGTAAAACGCGGGCTGGCGGTATTGAGCGGAGATTCATTGGAAGCAGCAGGTGTAGGCGTGGTTTCCGAAGGTGCGGAAGCTGGACAAATCATCAACACTGCGCTAACTGAAAATGGCAGCTTAAGCCTTGCCGTCATCAAGTTTTCCGCAGCGCAATCCCCTCTTACGGATGCAGACGGCAACGTATTGAAACAGGAAAAACTTTTCTTTTCCGTTTCTGAAGAATAGCCTGTCCAACATAACATGGTCGTCTGAAATCTTTCGGAATAAGGTTTCAGACGACCTTTTGTCTCCTCCTTACATCCCGTTTCGACGGCTGTTATAGTGGATTAAATTTAAATCAGGACAAGGCGACGAAGCCGCAGACACACAGATAGTACGGCAAGGCGAGGCAACGCCGTACTGGTTTAAAGTTAATCCACTA
>ENA-OWLC01000444-OWLC01000444.1-metagenome-genome-assembly--contig:-NODE-444-length-11059-cov-6.215013_pt1 | contig 11059 bp, 11 predicted proteins | sample MGYA00245344_ERZ651092 | MGnify/ENA primary metagenome ERZ651092 (study PRJEB26857, sample SAMEA4031755) | metagenome | biome: human; feature: oral; material: saliva | place: Philippines | collected 2014... | reverse complement strand
CGACCGCTTCGGCCTGCCCGAACAACCCGTCAAAACCCTCATCGAAAGCCACCACCTGCGGCTCGCCGCAAAAGAATTGGGCATAGACGCCATCGACGCGACCAGCGAAGCCGTCACCATTACCTTCGGTAAACACCACCAAATCGATCCGACAGAAATTATCCTGCTGATTCAGACGGATAAAAAATACCGGCTGGCTGGGGCGGATAAGTTGAAGTTTACGGCTCAGATGGAGGATGTGGAGGAGAGGATTAAGACGGTGAAAAGTGTGTTGAAGACTTTGAAAGAAAGAGTGATAGCAAAGTAGAGGTTGTTGAAGAAAAGGTCGTCTGAAAAATTTTCAGACGACCTTTTAATTGGAAGTTAGGTTTGTTTAGAACTTAGTATCTATTTTTTAGTAATACAACTTTCTTCTTTTTATCTTTTGCTCATATTTAGCTAATAAATTGCTCGCATTGACACACATATTAAATAACTTCTCATTTTCTATTTTATGAGCTTGTAAAAAACTATTTATATAATTTATAGTTTTTTTCAAACTCCGTTCATAAAATTTAGGATTATTAGCAAATAACAATATCCTTTTTTCTAAAATATCAATACATAGCTCCTCAAGCTTATCATATTTATTATATTTTTCATATAATTCAGCTAAATTTGCTTTAACTAAAACAATATCATCAAAAACTTCAAAATTTTCTTCTCCCTCGATAAACTCTAATATTTGAATAGCTTCCAAAAATTTATTTTCAGCTTCTTGAGCCTTTCCTATCTCATCAAGAAGTGTACCGTAATTTTGCAAAAGTCTTGATATATGATGCGTATAAGCTCCAGGCTCTATCTCTCGAATTTTCTTATATTTTTCTATTGCCAAAATATAATTTCTTTCTGCCTCAGGATAAAGACTAATATCAACCTGTGCCATATCATTTAACAATCTTGCCAAATTACCTAGACATAAAGCTTCCCAAAAGCTAAATTCATAATACCCCCGTTCAATAAGTTTAGCTAAGTTAGCCAATACTGCACCATAACAATCTCTGGCTTCCTTATAACGACTATTTTGTTTAGATAGTAAGTTCCCTAATGATAATAACGCCCGAGAAATTTCAATAATTTTAACTGAGTTATCAGTATAAGATATGGAACTTCTAATTTTTAAAGTTTTGCATAAAAATTTCTCTGCCTGATTAAATTTTTGCTCATTTTTAGAAAGTAAAATAGCATAGTCATGCAGGATTTTAGCAAATAAAATTGGATCTTTATACTTATAATTATCAAGAATCTCAAGTCCACTTTTGTAAAATCTCTCTGCATCTTGATACTTTCCCAATTCATCCAATACATTACCTAATTCATTTAGTACTTTTACCAAAGTAGAAATTAACTTTTTAGGGATTATTTTAAAAGAAGAATAAATTTCTAAAGCCTCTCTAGCCTTCTCTTCAGCAAGAGATAGCCTATCAGGAAATACAATTAAAACTTGTACATATTCAGTTAGTATTTCAGCCAAATTCTGCTTTTCTTCATCAGTTTCTTTATAATTCTCTTTAATAAAAGATATTGTTTTTTGACAAATTTTTTCAGCATCTAGACGTCTATTATTATGACGAAGGAAAGTAGCATAACTAATTAAATATTCGAAACATTTATGCTCTCTTAGTGCCAATTGAAAATATTTACTAGCCTCATCGACTCTTGATGCCCCTATAGAGTAATTTACTGCCTGTAAATTAGCTAAAAGAAAGCTTTCTTTAGCTTTTTGTTTTAACTTTTTTTCATTTTCTTCTATGTCTTGCGATAGCTTCTCCCGTTTTTTAAGGAGATCTTCATGTTCATTCAAAGCCTGTTCCATCATTAGAATTGTACGGGCTTCCGAATACTTCCCTTCTAAAAATAGCTTATATGCTTCTTGCAATCTTTCAGAATCAATTTCTATTTTTGAAAATGTTTCAGCTAATTGTAAAATCCCATGCTTAAAATCCTCCATCTCTTTAAGTTTATTTTTTAGATCGTTTTTGGCTTCACTTAATCTCTTGATAATGCCTTCATCATCACAATTTCCCTCTTTTAATAATAAAGATTCACAGAATTTAATATCCTTTTCTAATTTTTCTTTTTCCTCTTCCATTTTTTTCCACTCCGAAGAGTGGAAAATATTTGTAATATATTGTTGATTCCCAATAGATATATTCCCTCCATTGGAATTTATATTACCTGTCGATACACTTGTTTTTTGATTAACCATGAGTAATATTTCCAATATTTACTGAACCACCATTTGAATTAATATCACCAACTATGCTAATTTTGGATTCTATACATGTTTTAGATTTATCTAACATGATTTTTCCTATTTCTTCAGCTAACTTTGGATTTTCTTCTAATTCCGTTCTCAATAATTGAGAAAATCTAGCCATATCATCCTTCTCCTTATAATTAAATAGTTTCTCAAACTTAATACCTAATATTTTTTTTACTCCATCATACAAAGCATTCTGTGTCATACTCTGGATCGTTCCCCATACAAAATTAATAATATCTGGATTTGTGATACATTCAAGCATTTTGCCTCCAATTAGAATATTTACATAATTTACTTGATAATATATGAAGTTTAAGCCAAATATTTCAAGCCTGTATTTTAAAAGAGTCTGCGTGGAGATGAACCCATCCAGAAATAGCAACTATATTTTTAACCTTAATAAGAATACAAAAATTCAAATCAACAAGCGTAGGTTGGGTTGGCAAACCCAACAAAAACCTGAATGTTGGGTCACGACCCAACCTACATCTGCTTTAAGTATAAATACAGAAGCAGTATAAAAAGGTCGTCTGAAAATATCAAAAATGTCAGATTCGAGTACTGAATCTACGGCTGCTTTAATGTACCTATCAATGTAATCTGTTTTAAGCCTAAGAGATTTATTGGGGAAAATATCCAACAGATCGTTCCTCAATGACTCAAATTAAAACGAAGCAGTTCGGCAGCCTCATGCTTAGGCTGTTCCAATATCGCCTGCAATGTATCGATTGCAAAACGGCAAATCAAAGCCTGTTCATCAGCCGTATATTGCTTTATTTCATCCTCATTTTCGTTATTGATTACCGCCAACTCCTGTTCACTATATTTCTTCCATAAAATCTGATTTACTTTATCTTGTGTTTGCGCTATTTCAGTTTCGTCCGGCATTTTTCGATGAATATCGGCAGATTGCAAAGCTCATACTCTAGCTTGTTTTATAGAGGCGAAATAGGGCTTCATTTGCTTTGAAAAAAGCGAAATATCAGGAGCTAAATGAGGATACTCCAAATAAAAGCAGTTTACCGTGTCGTTTTCGTTCAGTAGTTTGGTACGCAACTGCATATCTTCCTGAAACATAGCAATTAAGTTGTCATCATCTGCATAAGGCAATTTTCTTAACATGATGTCTATTGTTTCTGAGAGAAAAAAACGCATATCTTGTTTCTGATTTTTTGATTTCATAAAATCTTCGGCTTTCGCCACGATTTGGGCATAATCTTGCGGAAACTTGTCTTTGAATATTAAGAATATCATTCGGTTTCCTGGATCTTCCATCATTAACTCCTCTGCTGTACGGGGCGAAAATAGAGCTTTGTCTGCGAGATGGTAAACAGGATTAATCCCAAGAAAAAGACAGAATAAAACAGGTATACCCAAAAATTTAGTCAACCTGCTTTTGCAATATTTCTTCACACAAATATAAGTTAACCACGCTGAAAATAATAAGCAGCATAAGTAAAGAATAAGAGGCATCTCATGTGTCCTTAATAAAAAACAAAATTTATATTTTTGGATGTTGAATGTGCGAATATCTAAATGTAATACCCAAACACAGTATAATAAAACTTTTAGATCGCATTTTATATTATACAGACTGCATTAAGAAATGCGTAACTTATATTAATTAGATATAGGTTATAGCAAGCCGTAGCCTGTATGAACCCCGCAGCTAGGTTGCGTAAAGGATTCATGTGCAAATACAGAAGCAGTATAAAAAAGAGCGTCTGAAAATACCAAAACTGTCAGATTCAATAATCCACCCTACGGCTAATAAATTGATCAGGAAATGATGATGAAAATTAAGGCAACCATACTGGGGATTACCGGCTTGATATTGTCCGGCTGCTTTTTCGCCAATGATGAAATTAAGTTGGACGATATTGGGAATTTCAAAATTACAGTCAATGAAGCTAAGGGTTATAGGCAGGCGCACTTAACAGGTTTATTAGGCAATAGCGCAATGGGCATTTCAGATATAAAAACAACTTCCCACAATGATGAGTTGAACATTACTTTATTTCAAGAATTGGCGGGTTCAGAATATTCAGGAAAGCTAGATAAAGAAATAGCTCTGGAACACAATATCAAGAAGATTACTTATGGTTCTAAACACGAGATTATTTGGCAGGAGTAAATAGGTTTATATGCCAGTATCTCTATTGTTTTTTGAAATACTATTAGCTGTTTTTAAATTACTAAACACAACAAAAAAGTCGTCTGAAAAATTTTCAGACGACCTTTTAGCTTAATTTTTCCGATTAGTTTGTCTAAGGCAGTACAACCACATTTCAATCTTTTCCTGCACAGAAAAAGGAATACAGCAGCTGTATCATCTCATTAACTCGTGGATCGGCAATGTAATATTGCCGCTCTCGGTGGTTTACTTCAAAAGACACCAATCCGGCCTCGCGCAATAGAGCTAATTGACTGGACATCGCCGCTTGAGGCAGGCCGGATGATTCAGCCAGTTCGGTTACATTGTGCGGTCTTTCGTGCAGCTTACACAGTACGGCGAGGCGATGGGGGTTTGCCAGAAGTTTAAGAAAGGCAGCGGCTTCTTCGTAGGGCGGTTGATTATCGGCAGTGGTCATGGTTTGCCCTTTTCGGTAAATGTGAAGGTCGCATTATCAGTCATAACTGCCGCAGCGGCAACTTTCAGACGACCTCTGTTTAGCGGTTCCATGGCATTTTGGCCAGTAGTCGTGCCATGCCGCAGAATCCGGTTAAACCGGCTGTCAGCAGACCTGCGCCGACTACTGCGTCTATCAGATAAAACCAAGGCGATACCAGCCAACCTGCCAGTACACCGAATAGAACCAATCCGCCTGCGATGGTTTGTACCTGCCGCATGATGTCCGGCGCGGCGTGTTCGGCGATTATGGGGAGACCTGCGACTTTCCATGCCTGCAAACCGCCTTCAAGAATGTAGCACTCACGTCCCTGACCAAGTTCTGATAATGCTGCTTCCGCCTGCGCCGTGCGCTTGCCGCCCAAGCAATAAAAAATCAGACAGGGCGCAGCGTTGTCGGGCAGTTTGTCGCGATGCTGCTCCGGCGGTAGGGACAATGCGCCGCCGATATGCCCACCCCGATATTCTGCTTGGCTGCGAATGTCTGCCGCTATCGCGCCTTCACGGATTTTCGCTGCCGCTTCTGCAGGAGTAATTCGTGGAAGTTGTCCTTCTTTACTCATGTTTTGCTTTCTTTATTTTTTGTTGATGTGGCAGGTATTGATGCCCAATAAGCTGTACAACGCGCAGTTGCCTATCAAGGCGGTGGCCAGCGGGATGATGCCCAACCAACCCCACCAGCCGATTTGACCTGTCGCAGCAGCGGCGATTAAGGCTACTCCAATGACGATGCGGAGAGTGCGATCCAAAGTACCTAAGTTCCGTTTCATTTTATTGTTCCTTGTCTTAGAGATTTATCTAAAAATAAAAATATATAATAAAAATCATATATGACAAATATTATAGCTTTAAGGTAATTTTGTCAAACGGTTTGCAGCCATGCAGTTCAGCAGGAAGGAATGAGCTTATTTTTTAAACGGGTATGTGCAAGCTAAGTTATGCCTAATTTGCGACACACAACAAAAAGGTCGTCTGAAAACCGGGAAAACCGATTTTCAGACGACCTTTTATATTGTTTCTGTTCAGAAGGGTTGTTTCTATTTTATAGTAAAATGTAAAATATAAAGGTAATTTAAAATCAGATAATTAAGTGCTTATTATTCACTTTTTAATCTGGATTGTGTAAAAATAAAGTATGAAAAGATTAGATTTCAGATTTTATTTTTACACAATATGCTTGCTATGAGATACCAAGTTGACAATGTTTATCTATAAAATCATTGAAAGAAGGAAAAGCTGGTAGGTTATAGTACAAATTATCACGTTTAACTCTATAAGAGGCATTGCTAAATTTGAGTATGCTGTTTTTTTACGCTTATTGATTATAGTAGTTTAATCTGTTTATCTGTTTTATTCCACTTCCATCCCTTTTCCTAATATCTTTTGATTTCGATAACTCATCTACCAATCTTGATACTTTTTATATGCTTATAATTATAAAAATATTTAAATGTTTGTTAAGAATGTGTAGAATGTAAAAAATTATATTTTATAAATGAGGGTAATTAAATGTGGTCAGATACTGAATCTAAAGAAGACTATCTCAATTTTGGTGAAGTATCCCAAATTGTTACTGAAATCTTAGAAACTGAAGCTATGCTCCCCGTTTCAATAGGTGTTTTTGGTAATTGGGGTGCAGGTAAATCTTCTCTATTAAATTTGATTGAGCAACAAATCAAACCTGATGAGTGGATTATAATTAAATTTGATGCTTGGCTCTATCAGGGATTTGATGATGCCAGAGCGGCGCTTTTGGAAACTATTGCAAGCCATTTGATTCAGGCCGCCAAAGATGAAGAAACCATCTTGCAAAAATCCAAAAACTTATTTGCAAGAATTAATGGTTTGCGTTTGCTTGGTTTAATGGCCGAAGGAGCTGCGTTGGCTGCAGGAGTGCCAACTTTTGGCTTAATTTCCAAAACATTTGAAACAGCAAAAGAATCATTGGATGGTGTTCAAAATGAAACAGAAAGTAAGCAAATTGTAGAAGTAGGGAAAAATCTTGTTGATTCAGGGAAAAATCTTATCAAGCCAAAAGAGAAACAAACACCACCACAACAAATCGATGAGTTTAGAAAAGAATATGGCGAAATATTGCAGGATTTAGGTAAAAAGCTGGTTATTGTAATTGATAATCTTGACCGTTGTCTGCCTGCTAATGCTATTCAGACATTGGAGGCGATTCGTTTATTTTTGTTTTTAAATCGGACGGCATTCATTATCGCGGCTGACGAGGAGATGATTCGCCATTCAGTTGCCGAACATTACAAAGATTTGTCGTATCGTCATCAAATTGATTATTTGGACAAGCTCATTCAGATTCCTATTCGTGTACCCAAAGCAGGTGTGCTTGAAATTCGTGCATATTTATATATGCTGTACGCCATTCATCAAAAAATACCAACCGCAAAATTAGCGAGCTTACGCCAATTTTTAGAAACTCATTTGCAACAATCTTGGAAAAGTCAATCTTTAAATCCAGAAGATGTGACCAAAACTATTGAAGAGCAACATAATCAAGTTCTCTTGTCAGATTTTGAACGAGCAAACAGAATAGCTCCCTTATTAGCAAATTCACCTAATGTTTACGGTAATCCCAGAATTGTAAAACGCATTTTAAATACCATTAAGATGCGTACCAAAATCGCAGACAAGCGTCAAATGCCGTTAGAGGAAGCGATTATTACCAAATTGGTGATTTTTGAGCGATGTGTGGATTCTGATGTGGTAACAAATTTTTATCAGCGTATTAATGAAGAAGAGGGTAAACCTGAATTATTAAAAGAGCTGGAAAATAACAATGAGCAAAATTTATCAAAACTCTCTGAAAATAAGCCCATTCAAACATTTATCAAAGAATGGGCAAAATTAGAGCCAAAATTATCCAATGTTGATTTGCGCGCGGCGATCTATTTATCCAGAGAAACCATACCGCTAAATACTTATACCGCTCAACTTTCTCAAAAAGCCCAAGATGCTTTAAACATTTTACTTACAACCACATCAAGAACAGGCTCACAAGGTACCAAAGATGCCATTCAACAACTAACAATGGATGAACAAATCTCTGTTATGGACGCGTTAGTGGAACAATTAAGAAAAGTGGATAACTGGGCTAAAAGTCCAAATGGTTTTATGGGGGCTTGTTTATTAGCTAAGTTTTCAGAAGGCGGTGCAAAAATTTTAAATCGTTTTATTATTGAATTGAAAAATAAAGGTTTTAATTATCCGTGGTTTAATACAAGATTAAAAAACGAAACTTGGTATCAGGAGTAAACAATGGGTACTTCACAATCTAGCGTAGGGCCAAATGGTCGTTCGCCTTTGTTACCGGCTTGGGTTGATGATAGTCAGACACCGCTACAAACACCAGACCTACAGAGATTAAGGGGATTGCGTCAAGCAATCGGTAGTGCTGTACGAGGCGGTGGACGTGATGATGTACGTAAAGCACTTGGTCATTATGCACGAAAAGCCAGTGGTGGTAGGCATACAGCCGTTCAAAAATTGGGGAAAATTACCCAAGCAGGTTCGGATTTATTTGGTATTTTTTCAGGCAGCCAGCAGCAACAATATTCGGTTAATTTACATAGTTTAAATGGTCAGCCTTGCGATCAAGTCATCAACCAAATTACCGAACTTTTGGCTGGTCATCACGGTGATTCAGACAAAATTCGTTCTGCAATGAATATTGCTTTATCAGAAGCATTGGAAGGAATGACAACTTTTGATGAAAATAGCATTACCACTGAAGTCATTGGTAGAATGATGGTTTATTATTTAACCGAAAGTATTTTTCTGCAAATTGCACACGATGCTGGCAAGGCTTGGAAGAAAGGCGATGATCCTGTGCAAATTGCCAGTGCAGAAAATGATTTACGGCAACTCATTCGTGAAGTAGTAGATATTAAGCTTGCCCCTAAATTTACGGATGATGTTTGCCAGTTAACAATTGAACAAATGCAAGAAATTCAAAATCAAGCTATTTTGGAAATTTGGGAAGAGTGGGAGGAGTATTGATGACCCAATTGGTTTTTCACCACGACATCAATCAATTAAATAACCTACAAAATGGAACAATACCTGTTCATTTGTATGGAATGGGCAATAAAAATCTACAAATTGCCCATATCGGTAATATGGTTTTAGATAGAGTGAAAAGATTAGGTGTTAGACTCAATAACCAAGTAATGGATTTTCTAACTATTGCTATGGCCGTAACGGCGGCAGACACTTTTGTTTTGCGAAAAGATACCGCAAATGGCTGGTGCCGTTCCTTTTCTATTACTTTACCATTGTGCCAACCAGATATTTGGCAAGCAAACAAAGTTCATTTAGAACAGATTTTACACTTTTTAAGTGGAGACATTTGGCAATTTAATTTTCAAGAAAATGGACAGTTACCCCCTCAACCTTACTCACAAAATGGTAGAACTAAGTTAATAGATTTAAGACATAAAGACTGTGTTTGTTTATTTTCAGGTGGTTTGGATTCAGCAATTGGGGTAATTGATTTATTGGAGCAGGACCATTCACCGGTTTTAGTTAGTCATTCTTATAAAGGTGATAAATCACGTCAGCAAGCCATTATTCAGAAACTTAATCAAAATGGTTATATTGGTCAATTTTCCCAATTCAATGCGATTGCACAGCCACATCTAAATAATGGAAGGACTGCTGAAATCACAATGCGAACCAGAAGTTTAAATTTTCTGGCATTTGCCATTGTACCTGCTTATGCATTACAGGAATTTGTGCAAGAAGAAATTGATGTTTTTGTACCTGAAAATGGAGTAATTTCAATCAATGCACCTTTAACAGTACGCAGAGTAGGCACTTTAAGTACCCGTACCACCCACCCTTATTTTATCCAAGAAATACAAAAATTATTCACTGCGGTCAATATTCCTTTCACTTTAAGAAATCCTTATCAATTTAAAACCAAAGGGCAAATGATAGTAGAATGCAAAAAATTATCATTATTACAGCAAATTATCCCTGATACTGTTTCGTGTAGTCATTGGAAACGCAAAAATCAACAATGCGGGGTTTGTGTTCCATGCTTAATTCGCAGAGCGTCACTGCATTATGCAGACATTACCAATGATGCCCAATATGAATTTAATGACATTCGGCAAATTTTAATAAATCAGGATAGAAGAGATGATTTGTTTGCTTTAATAAGTGCTATTCGTCAAAAAGATCATCGCAACATCAATCAATGGGTTTTACAAAGTGGTCCACTACCCACTCAACAACTAAATCAGTTTGCAAATGTTTTTAGGAGCGGACTGTATGAAGTGGAGCAACTTTTAATAGTGAACCAAATATTATGATGGATATGCATTGCCATTTGGATTTATATACTAATCCACAATACGTTGCAAAACGATGTAAAGATGAAAATATTTATGTCTTATCTGTTACAACCACACCCAAAGCGTGGTATGGAACAAGTTCATTAGCAAAAGATTGTCCTCGTATTCGTACCGCCTTGGGATTGCATCCGCAACTGGCTCACGAACGTTGGCAGGAGTTGGATTTGTTTGATGAATTATTAAACCAAACTCGCTATGTAGGTGAAATTGGGCTGGATGGCGGAAAAGAGTTTAAAACACATTGGGAAACCCAATTAAAGGTTTTTCGCCATATTTTAAGAAGCTCAGCAAAATCTGGAGGAAAAATATTAAGCATACATTCTAGAATGAGTGCAAATGCTGTACTAGATGAATTAATTCAAGTAAATGGTAATTTACCAATCCTTCATTGGTTTTCAGGCACAAAACAACAGCTAAAACGAGCGATTGAAATAGGCTGCTATTTTTCTGTAGGACCTGCAATGTTAAGCAGTAAAAAGGGTTATGAGTTGGTTCAACTCATGCCAATAGAAAAAATATTGGTTGAAACTGATGGACCTTTTGGGAATTTTAAAACACAAGCTTTACTACCCTGGAATGCCAATATTGCCATTGCAATATTGGCAGATATCTGGGGGATGAATATTTCAGAAGCTGAGAATATATTGAGACAAAATCTGATTAGCTTAGTTTCGAAACATATATAACCCTATTAGACCTCTTGCGAAAATATTCATCCCATCGCATTAACCAGTCCTGCAATCAGAT
>ENA-OWLC01000439-OWLC01000439.1-metagenome-genome-assembly--contig:-NODE-439-length-11088-cov-3.168404_pt1 | contig 11088 bp, 10 predicted proteins | sample MGYA00245344_ERZ651092 | MGnify/ENA primary metagenome ERZ651092 (study PRJEB26857, sample SAMEA4031755) | metagenome | biome: human; feature: oral; material: saliva | place: Philippines | collected 2014... | reverse complement strand
TTCTTTAGTAGACTGTTCAAGAGCTAACTGCTTCTGCTCTGCTTCAATACGAGCTAAGTTAGCAAGAATTGCCTTGAAACCTTCTGAAGCCTTATTTAATAATGAGATGTTATTAGCAACTACTGCACTATCATGTTCTAATGAAGTCTTAGAATTTGTTAGTTCTGCTAACTTATTAACATTAGCTTCAAGATTACTCATAAGAGTATTGTACTCAGCTTCATGTAAACCAAGGTCGTTTACTACTGTGTAGTCATCAGAATGACGAGCTTCATATTCAGACTTGAACTTAGATAACTTATCTGCTTCAACCTGAGCCGCTGCTGTCTTATCAGCAAGTACACTATTTGCTGTTGCAATTTCAGTTGTCTTTGTTGCAATATCTGCATCATACATTGTTGGGTCTAATGTTGGTAATTCTGCATTAATAGCTGCTACACGGTCATTGATATTCTTCTGAGTTTCAAGTAATTGCTTAGCTTGTTCTACTAATGTATTCTGAGCATCTACAAGAGCCTGTTGGTCAGCTACTAATTGAGCCTTGGCATTCTTATCTGCTTCAACTGGAGCAATAGCTGCATCCTTATTAGAAATTTCAGTATTCTTAGCTGAGATTTCGTTGTTCTTAGCTAAAATCTTAGACTGAATATCTGCTAACTTACTTGCATTTTCTGCAAGTGCAGCAACAACCTTATTTAACTCTTCTTGCTTAGCAGCCTTATCACTTACAAGAGCATTCTTTTCAGCCGTTAACTGATTGAACTTCTTGTTTGTTTCATTGAATTGATTTAATGCTTGCTTAGCGTTTTCTAATGCACTATTCTTTGTAGCAAGATTGCTCTCTAATGTGCTAATCTGTGTTGCTAACTGTTGTGCTTCTGTAGTAGCATTAGCAGCCATCTGTTCTAACTGGGCTAACTTCTGTTCAGCTTCAGTCTTCTTCTGTGTTGCTGTAGCCTTATCACTGGTTGCTGTATTGATTGCGTTTGTTGCTGCATCAATCTTTGCCTGTTCAGCATTAATTGTATTTACAGTTTCATCAATTGCTTTGTTAATTTCTGCTAACTTCTGTTCAGCTTGAGCTTTTTCGGCTTTCTTAGCTTCAACAGCTGCCTTAGCATTATCTAACTCAGTTTGTAATTGTTGTGGAACAACTTTATTTACCCAGTTAGTAGCAATTTCACGGAAACGCTCTTCTGTGTAATAACCATTCTCTTCTGTCATGAATGCTTTCATCTTAGCATCATCTGTTACATCTCTAGGCGGATATAGAGGAATTGCATGATTCTTATCACTGTAAGCACTTGATGTGTTTGATTGACCTAAAATCTCAAGTCCAACACCAGAGTAGAATGAAGGAACATTTTCTTTACCAACACCTTGACGTTGGTTAGGTCCTGTCTTAGTGAACATGTAAGGAGATACTGCATATAACTTACCATATTGGTCAGAGAACCACTTGTAGTGTCCACCGTTGGATACCTTCTCATCATCCCACCAACCCTTCATGGATTCCTTTTCGTAAGTTGTGTCTGCTCCAAACCAAGCTTCTTTACCTGTTGCTGTAAATAGGTTGTCTGCACCTGGTACATATGTGTGATACCAATAATTATTAGCACCGATAGCAACTGCGATAGCTTCAGTTAACATACTACGTACATCAACCTTAACTGGTTCTAATCCAGCTTCTTTACGACGGTTGTTAAGTTCTGTAACTGTATTAACCATACGCATTAAGTTATCTTTAGCAGATGTTAATGCTGTTTCATCGCCATTCAACCATTCACGAACCGTCTTAACTTGGTTGTAATCCTTACTCTTTGAAATAACCATCTTAATTGGTGTATTCATTACGAATTCAAGGTATTCATCCCAAGTCTGAGGTTGTGTTGCTGATGCGTTTAATGTACCAGTCTTTAATGTTGGAATTGAACCACCATTAGCCTTTAAGAAGTTTAAGAATGTAGAGTTATCTGTTGCTTGAGCAATCTTATCTTCTACTTCCTTCTGCTTAGCTTCAAGTGTTGCTAATTCCTGAGTCTTTGTGTCAATTGAACTTTGAATGTTTGTCTTTTCTGCTTCCTTAGCACTCTTTGTTTGTTCTGCTGCTAATTTTGCTTGTTCAGCAGTTGTCTTAGCTTGAGTTTGTTCTGAAATAGTATTATCTAAACCAGAAATCTGATTTGTAATATTTGCTACTTCATCCTTCTTTTCTTGAATTTGTGTCTTTAATTCAGGAGAAGTAATCTCTGCTAAACGAGTACGTTTTGCTTCTAAATCTTGTTCGATTGTAGAAATTTCAGCTGTAATATCTGTTACGTTCTTTTCAAGGTTTTGCTTCTGAGCTGTGAGAGTTGCTTCGTTTACACCTAAAGCATTAATCTCTGATTGCTTGTTTGTAATATCCTGTGTAACAGTAGCAATCTGACTATCAAGAGTATTCTTCTCTTCTGTCTTAGCTGTTCCAGCTGCTTCTGTTTGAGATTTACTATCTTCCAATGTCTTTAACTCAGCTTTTTTAGTTTCCAATTCCTGTGTTAATGTTGCTTTTTGTTCTTGTAAATCAGCAAGTTGTTTTGTAACAGTATCTAACGCTGTTTGACGAGTTGCCAATTCAGCTTTCTTACTGTTTAACTCAGAAGTCTTAGCGATTAAATCAGCTTCTAATGGAGCAATATCAGCAACCTTAGGAGTTAATTCAGTTTGTTCTTTCTTCAAAGATTCAATCTTATCTTCTAGCGCCTTCTTATCTGATTCTAACTTTTCTTTTTCAGAAGTTAACTTATCTACTGATGCTTGAGCTTCTGCTTGAGCACTAGCTGCTGTTGCTGAAGCTTCTGTTAATTCTGCTTCTGTCTTGGCAAGACTTGCTTTATCTGCTTCAATTTCAGCTTTCTTAGCTTCAATCTGCTTGTCTAACTCAGCACGTTCATTGGTATACTGTGTAATCTGACTATTTACATTTGCTAACTGACTATTAACATTCTGTAAATTTTGTTCTTCTTGAGGTGTTCGATTGTCAACTTCAGGTTGAGACATCTGACCAACTTGTTCAGGTGTTAACTCTTCAGCTGCCATTACTGATGTAACCTGTGCACCAACTGTAACCAATGATGCTGTTGCAATGACACCCTTTGCTAAAATGTGTTTATTCTTCATTTTTTAATTTTGAGTCAAAAAGTGGTAAGTCTTTAGCTTAGTACTTAAATGACTCTGCTCCTCTCTATTTTTCTTATACATAAATAACTTCTTCTTGCTGACGTTCTTTTACAATTGGATAGTTTAGGAGTTTTTAATCCATTAGGCATACTGCTAAAGTCCGCTTTTTTACCAAATATATCCATAAGTAAAGCGAATCCTGAACTCATTCTACCTTTGATGAAATATTCTTTTCCAAAATATTCAACTTTGTCATATCTTCTAAATCCACATATTTTTCCCGTAGGAATTTTCTGTTCTCCTCTAACACCTCTTGTAACTTGATAATCACCTTTAGAAACTCTACGTTTATAGTAGATTATATCAGATGGTTTAAACTCTAATCCACCGCTTGCAATAACACAAGCATCAATATAGTGGTCTTTTGGTAAGTTTAGATGATTTCTATTTTCACTTGTAACGAAACCAAAAGTTTCTACTGCGTCTGGATATACCTTTAACAGTCTACTTCTGATTATACTCATGTGAGTGGCATGCTTCAAACCTTTACTCTTCTTAGGTTTCTTATTTAAAACCACTATGCCTGCATGAACTCCTTTATGACATTCTTCACATAAGGTAATAAGGTTTTCTTCATCATCTGTTCCACCATCACGTCTAAACTTGATGTGGTGAACCTCTAGTCTACAGTTCTTCTTACCACAACATTGACATGTGTAATTATCTCTGTGTAGAATTGCTTCTCTTCTAGAAGAGTAACCATAATTAAAACCTTTCTGATAACCCTAGTGTCTTACTCTTTCGTTAATTAAACTGGGACTTTTCATTAAAGCTGTGTCGAACTGACTTACTTCTAAGATTAAATCTGAAACAGGCAAAATCTTCTTACAAAATTCAATCTCGTCTATATGAGCTTGAACTTTATGCTTCACCGAAGGTGGAAGTCTATCCTCTCTAATAGAACCGTGTCTGTTTAAGAATCTAGGCTTTCTGTATCTAGTTTTTCTTGAACGTCTGAATTTTCGTAATTGTCTACGAGCATCCATTTTCTTTTTTATATCGCTTCTTAATTCAGTTTGCGATTGGTATAACACCCTGTCGTTTCCAACAACCGCTACACCAATATGTTTTGAGCCTGTATCAACACCACAGTAACACTCTTGAACCACATCTGTTTTTGGTTCATATAGCAACCTGATGGTGAAAGGCTCTCTACGAACAACCTTTGCTTTCTTTTCTTTCAATAATCTACGAACTTTGCCAAAGCGTTCTGTCGGCATAAAAGGTTGTCCGTTTTGTTTCAATACATACACCAACATTACACTTTCGCTCCTTTCGTTGATGATAAGTTTAACTCTTTAAGACAGTACTCATCGAAACTGTAGTGCCTAACTCATCTCTTTTACCAAGATGAGTGTTGGTCTTCCTTTCGTCAATGTTGAATTAGGTTTTTAATCTGTACACACAGGAACTCAATGCTTTCCTTCCAACTTAATGCACAGACTCAGAGCAACGGTCTAAGGCGATAACCGAAGGTAAGTAACCTTATGGTTCTCTAATCCAACGTAGGTAAGATTTCTCTAACCTGAGACTTTTGAAGCAACAACTAACTATCGACCACCTCATGGTCAATCTTTAGCAGAACATAGCCTTACCTTTCCTATGATGTATATATCATAATTGTTGAGCCTCTGCTCTTAGTTTGTTTAAACTTTGTTCGTAAATGTTGTTGTATTCATCTTTATCTATACCGTATTTATTAAGAACTTCTGATGTAGATAAACTTTTGTCAATCTTACTTTTATGTAATACAACTACTCTCTCTTTTTCAGAAAGTGTTGATAACATCTCATTTAATCTCTTTTTATCTAAATCTTCATGTTTATAATCGTCAAGAGATTCCTTACTAATTATATCATGATATGTAGATTCATACTCTGTATCAAATGTTAGAATACCATCTAACTCAAGTACTCCTTTCATGAGATTTAATACACTGTATACTGTATCAACTCTCATTCTCAAGTCTTCAGCTATCGTCATAACATCATAATCTGGATTCTTATTAATATAATTTCTAACATCATTAATATACCCAAGAATTCTCTGAGATGTATTTCCAAAAACTGCTACATTATAGGAATTTTGCAACTCTCTAATAATGTTCATTTTTGCACCAGTTGAAACTACATAACCTTTTGTATAATCATACTCATCTTTGATGAACTTTGTTAACGCATATAATGCATCACTACAAGCCATCTCTAATGTATATAACCTAGAAAAATCTTTCTTTCTACTTACAAAATCCATAGCCCATTTGTAAGCAAGTTCAACATTATCAGCAATTAATGATTCAACTGAACTGTTATAAACTTCCTCTGAAATAGATTTATCTCCATTTCGATACTTGTAAATAATCTCTCCATGATACAAATCATGTTGAAGACGTTCTCTACCAAGTAATCTTTCATCTGACTTCGGCACCACCATGTTAAAGTAGTAACCATTATATCTTCTTCTGCTGGTATTCGCATCACAAAGCATTAATTCATTACTGTTCATGTATTATTTTTCTCCCATCAACTTATTTAAGATAATTATATAACACATAAAGTAGATTGTAAATAGCTATTTCCTATTTTTTGACGAAATTATTAAAATTAATGTGACAAGTATAGTTACTCCCATAATTGATAAGCATGAAATAGTTATTAAATCTCTATTTTTTAACAATATCATTGTTATCTGAGAAATGTCTTGAGTAGGAATAAATTTTTGAACTGTATCTAAATCTCTAGATAAAATTTCTAAATTCTCCACACTGTAGATACTTAAAAAAGCTTCTTGAATTAACAATATTCCTATTAAAACAAAATTAATAAATACGACTAATATAATTCCTAGTTTCTTCTTCATTTTTATACTTTAATCAGAGATGGAACATCTACATTATCTTCAATATAAATACAGGTATAGTCATCATCATCTTCGCTATTATGTAACTCAGCGAACTCTTGTTGCTCAAAACCTTCACCTAAACCATCTGAATTCTGTCCATCTAATTCATCTTTTAATTCAATTAACTCTTCTTGTGTTAATAATGAATTAGAAATAATATTAATAAAACCTCTGTTATTGGTAATTAAATTATACTGAATCAAAATAATCTTTTCTGATAATTCATCAGGTAGATAGTTAGCCATATTGTCTTCATCTAAATATTTTCTGGCTTCCATCCAATGTTCGTCAGAAATACTATCGGATAAATCAAAATAAGTTCTATATAAATATTTTTCCATATTTTTACCTCTCTTACTAATTATATATCGATTTTTACAGATTGTACACTAGAAGCGTTCTCGCCACTAAAATCACCAAAACTGATAGATTATACAGCTTCTTCATTTTTGACTGTTTTAAGGCTGTAAAAGTGGTACAATAGGCCGCTGTTTCTCGTCCTGACCACTTTTTAAAATAAAGAAAAAGTAGGATATTTCACCTACTTAGATTGCAATTGTTTTAACAGTGACATTTTGTATTCATTTGATACGTTTAAATATTTTAATGCATCAAAATTATTACTTAATAGGGTTTCTAAATCTTCATATTTTTCTGTTTCAATAGTTGCTTTAATAATCGCTTTACTTATTTCAGTCTGTCTCTTTCTATCATGTTCATTTTTCTCTTTTCTATCAAAAATTGAACTACCTTGTTTTTCATTATTCTTGTCTTCCCAGTTAATGTCTCTAGCGATTTTAAGAGAATTAAATTCTATCGTTCTTTCAAGTAAAGAAAAATACTCATTTTTGTCAGAATATCCCATTCTCTCTCTTACGAGATTTTCATCAACCATTTTAATATCAACATTAAGTTCTACAGCCAATTCTTTTACAACTCTACTATGTTCTTTTTGGAAATTGGCTAAATCATCACCTAACAATTCATTACCTAATTCATACGGTCTAAATTGAAGGTATCTATTTAAATAAGCACTAAATGGAACTGTCTCTTTTTCATCAAATTTATTGAGAGCAATCATAATCCATTCTCTAATTTGACTTTCAATATCTTCATGAGAATTAATGTATGTTTTAATTGTCTCCATGTGAGGTTTTAAACATTGTTTACTGAAATTACTGTAGAACATCAAGAAACCACCTAAGAAGTCTTCATCAAAATCCGATAAACTTCTCCACTTTCTCTGCATTGTATATCTAATAACGAGAGAATTATATTCTTGATTTGTTAACTGAGACGTTAAAATCTGTTCTATATATTTAAACGATGTTGTATAAATCTTTAACTGCTTCTTGTTTTCTCTATATACACACCAAGCATAACCTCTTAGAATATTTTTAATCTTGTATAATACGTTAATATCATTACAGTATACTAATAAAATATTAGAAATGTGTTGAGGCGTCTCAAGTAAAACATCAACTTCGGTTTTACCTCCCCAAACTCTTGGACTAAAATCATTAGGAACTATAGCCTTTTCAATATCTAGATTATTCTTATGATACCATCTAAAAACTTCTTCAGAATTAACTCGATATGAGTTTTGTTTACGAATAATTGGTACAGTAGTCTCTTCTAAATATTTTACCAAATCTTCTCTATCTACTTGAGACAATTTTAGCCATTTATCAAAAGTATACCACTGACCAGAATGAATTACTGCATTAATTCTAAAATCTTTATCTTTTAAAGAAAATTGTTCCTTAATCTTTTTGTTGTTACAAATTTCTGGCATCTAATTCCTCCGTGGACCTGTCGCTACTCTTTAAAAAGTAAGACCTTCTGACTGACGACTTCTCCTTGTTTAGAGGTGTCTGTTCAACTGCTCTAAGTGAGCCAGTTGTCTGTAAGTGTTCTTTAACTTCTCTTACAAAATCAGCATAACCATCGGGACGTTCCTGCCCTAGTTCTATCTTTATTTCTAATTCATTTAATGCATTCAATCCATGTTGTAATATGTTCTTCGCTGCATTTATATCCCTATCGTGGTGTGTACCACAGTCTGGACATGTCCATTCTCTAACTGCTAATGAGTTTACAATATCTTTATGATATGTGCCACAACATGAACATACCTTGCTTGTAGGTGTAAACTGGTCAACCTCATAATAGTATTTTCCTCGTTCTGCAAGCTTATATTTTAGAAAGCCTCTAAACATACCGAAACCATTATCATTTGTTGATTTACCTAAATTTAGTGTCTGCGCTATATTTTTGAGGTTCATACCTTCAACTGCTACTAAGTCAAATTCTTCAGCTAACAAATAGGATAATTTATGAGCAAAATCTTTTCTCTGATTAGAGATTTTCTTATGAACTTTGTTAACTCGCTTTAGTTGATTATACCATGACTTAGAATGCAAATGTTTACGACTTAACTTTCGTTGCTCCAAAGCAAGCTTCTCTTGGTTTTCGTAGAAGTGCTTAGAATACTTAAGTTGGTCTCCAAAACTCGTAATTCCAAATCCATTAGAGGCATAATCAATTCCTATCGCAGAATTAACTTCATTCTTTAATTTAATCTTCTGCTCAAATTCAAAAAGAATTGAAATGTAATAGTGACCATCAACGTCACATAAAATAGTTGCTGACTTTAATTTCCAATTTTCTTTTGGTAATTTATGAATTACCGCTTTTACTTGTCCTATCTTAGGCAGTTTGATTTTGTTGCCTTGAATTGCAATTGTATCACCATGGTTGTTAGTGGTATAAGATTTCTTAAGATTTCTCTTAGATTTAAATTTAAGGAAACCTAGCTTCTCTCCTTTACGTTCACCTTTTAATGATTTAAAAAATTGATTTTTTGTTTGATTGAACTGTTGTTGAACGTTAGATAAAGCTAATGAATCGACTTCTTTGAGGAAAGGATAGTCTTTCTTTAAACCAGCAGGTGTTGGAATACTTGTTGTCCCACGATTATCAAAGTTTTCTTTGAACACACCAAGCATCTGGTTCCAGACAAATCTAGTACAACCAAAGCTCTTTTCAAAGAATATAATCTGTTCTTTAGTTGGTTTCAGTTTATATTTAATCGATCTGTTCAAAATGACTACCTCCTTCCTTTAAATATTATACAACAAATATTTACAGACAAGAACTTTTGTAATAATTAATAATAAACTTTCACGTCATCACTCTAAAGAAAAGGGGCGGGACAATTCTCACGTTCCTCCTTGAATAATACTCGAGGATATAAATAATCATAATTGTCTAGAATATCATAAATAATTTCTAATAATTCATGAATTCCTGAACCTGGAATTATATTAATTGTTACTTCGTCTCCTCTTGAGACATTGTTATCATAATCACTAGTTACAATATAGTTCTTGAACTTATCTAGAATTTCTTGGTAAGTGTCTTCTGTATCATAATCTAATGCAATTGTTATTGATTTAATGCACATACTTTTGAATCTCCTTTACATTATAAATTATACAACAAAAGAGAGATTGTACTCAACCTCTCTACTCTTCAAAAATGTATGTTCCATCACCATTACGTCCAATAACAGCGCAACCTTTTTCTTTGGCCAATTTAGCTCTAACCTTTAACTCTTTATTTACTAACTCATCTACAACAGTCATCTCATCTAATTTTAACTGAGTATTAAATGAAATATTAACACCTCTTTGAATTCTCTTAGATATATCAGTGCTCTTTTTCTCATTAACTTCCTTTAAAACAATTAAATCAGCAGTCTTTAAATATCCTATCTGCTCAGAACTAATAAAAGCATTAGACCAATTCTCTGAGGACATATTGTCTCCAAAATCTGCTAATACAAAATCATCGTAAAAATGACTCTGTTCTAAAAAGTTTACCCTATCACTAAATTCTTGACATTTTTCAGCGCTGTTAAAATGCGCTTCGATAGGCATTAACGGACATTTTCCAGGTTGAGCATGACATTCACCTATACTTCCATCTTTACATCTATGATATTGTCCCATTATTCCACATCCTCTCTTTTCTTATGTCTAAATACTCTTACTCTTGTTGTATCGTCTAATTGGTAGTCTTCTACAGTATAATTCAACATCTGAATCATATCTAATGTTGAGGGGTTCCTACTCTCTATATATTTAAATATCTCCATAATGTCTCCTTGAAGGTTCATCTGTTCTGCACTTGGAGATACCGACATTACTGCTGTCATCTTATAATAATTCTGCATATTCGCTAACATCTCTTCATTTGATAAGAATTGAGCATCTTTATCTTTTTCTTTTACTAAACCTTCTCTAAAATAACTAAATGTAGATGTTTCTCTTCTTCTCCAATTATTAGTCTGTTCAAATGCACTAATTAGAATGTCTTCCATTTTATCTCTAATAAATCTATCCATATTATTATTAACAACTACAACAAAACTATCTGGAGTACATCTATCATAATTACTTATCCAACTCTTATCTTTGAAATCATCAATATTACATATTAAATCATTATCTGGTTCAAGAATTTTCTCATCTTGTAATACAGGATATTTCATTCTTGTCTCTTGCCACTTATCATAATAAATAGATGCATCTGTTATATTATCAAAGTGTTTTCCATATTTACATTCACGAATAGATGCTGTGCAGACCTTCGGTCCCTCGACAGTTATGTGATATTTTTTACCTACTCTATTAATTGCTTGTAACTTCTCTTCTCTAGAATTAGTAGGAGTTGACACTTCTTCTTTTTTAATCTCCTGAGTTTGTTTAGGAGTTACTTCATTGTTTTTATTGTTTCCAAAAAGTTTATCAAAAATTCCCATACTACCCTCCTAAACAACTGTATCTCTTTAGAGTACTTCCAATATTAGTCTCTGTTACTTTTCCTTCTTTATTAACTCTAATGTATATATCGCTAAATTTGAGAATATTAGTTTCTTCAATGATTCCTTCAACATAATCTTCG
>ENA-OWLC01000437-OWLC01000437.1-metagenome-genome-assembly--contig:-NODE-437-length-11116-cov-4.269144_pt1 | contig 11116 bp, 10 predicted proteins | sample MGYA00245344_ERZ651092 | MGnify/ENA primary metagenome ERZ651092 (study PRJEB26857, sample SAMEA4031755) | metagenome | biome: human; feature: oral; material: saliva | place: Philippines | collected 2014... | reverse complement strand
AACCCATAATCATTGGATTAGGGCGACCATTTTGATCTAAGAATGTAGCTTGTAATGCTTCAGAATATTTAGTACCCAATTTAAATACTTGACCTACTTCAATACCTTTAGCATGTTCTAAAGAACCACCACATTTAGGACACACATCATCCTTCGTAATCAAGCGTATAGGCGCCACAATAATATCTTCGACATTAAAGTCACGTTTAGGATTGATGTTTACGTAATGAGCATCTTTTTTATTAGCCCCACCACAAACATTATATGTTTCCATAACAGATTCATCCACAACAATAGCAAACTCTTCTGTTTGTTTTAACCCAACAGGACTAATAAAGCCTGCTGTTAAGCCTACTTTTTCTAATTCCTCTGGCGTAGCCATTTCTGGCTCTACAGAACCAAGCACAGCATGTTGTACAGCTACTTCATTTACTTCATGATCACCACGAACAATAGCTAATACAACTTTACCATCAATAGAAAATACTACGGCTTTAATAGTTTTATGTAATGGAAGATTTAGCATTTCTGCAACAGCTTCAATAGTACTTGCATTAGGAGTATCTACAATAGATAACTCTTGAAGTGCTTCTTCTTCCTGTTTCATAATACCAGGTTTACCAATCTCAATATTGGCAGCATAGTCACATTTTGTACAGTACACAATATCTGCTTCGCCTGCTTCAGCAATAGCCATGAATTCATGTGTACCACTACCACCGATGGCACCGCTATCAGCCTCTACCGGACGGAATGTAAGACCACAACGCGTAAAAATACGTGTGTATGCATCATACATAGATTTATAGGATTTATCTAAACCAGCTTCATCCACATCAAAAGAGTATGCATCTTTCATAATGAATTCGCGACTGCGCATTAAACCATAACGCGGACGACGTTCATCACGGAATTTACTTTGAATTTGATATAAATTTACTGGTAGTTGACGATATGAATTGATCTCATTTTTAACAAGTGTAGTGATCATCTCTTCATGAGTTGGTCCTAAGCAGAATTCATTATCATGACGATCATTAATACGCATCATTTCTGCGCCATATGCATTCCAACGGCCAGACTCTTTCCAAATTTCTGCAGGCTGTAAGATAGGCATCATAATTTCTTGAGCACTAGCACGATCCATTTCTTCACGTACGATAGCTTCAATTTTTTTAATACTTCTCCAACCTAATGGTAAAAAGCTATATAAACCATTTGCAGTTTTGCGCATAAAACCAGCGCGAAGCATAAGCTGTTGGCTAACTACATCAGCGTCAGATGGAACCTCACGCAATGTAGGTGCATATAATTTAGTGGCTAACATAAAGACTCCTCATCTAAGTTTTCTAAATATTGATCAATTTCTCTAAATAATGTATCTACTAATTCAGCTTCTGGCACAGTCTTGATAACTTCTCCTTTGCGGAAGACAATCCCTTGGCCATTACCACCAGCAATACCGAAATCAGCTTCACGAGCCTCTCCAGGCCCATTTACAACACATCCCATAACAGCAACTTTAATCGGTGCTTTAATAGATGCTAAGCGCTCCTCTACAATTCCAGCCATATCAAATAGGTTGACTTGGCATCGTCCACATGTAGGACAGGAAATCATTGTAGCACCAAAGTTACGTAATCCTAGATTACTTAAAATACTTCGGCCTACTTCGATTTCATGTATTGGATCACCCGTTAATGATACCCGTAATGTATCACCAATACCGTCTAATAATAAGGCACCAATACCCATAGCAGACTTGATAGTACCTTGTTTTATCGTTCCAGCTTCTGTAACACCTAAATGCAAAGGATAAGGAATCTTATCAGATAACTTACGATAGGCTTCTACCATTAAAGGAACTTCCGTTGCTTTAATGGATAATTTCATTTGACGATAGTCGAGCTTTTCAAGAATTCTTACATGTTCTAATGCTGTCTCTACCATGCCGTCTGCTGTAGGATGACCACCATAAGCATCGAGGATATGCTTAGGTAAAGAACCAGCATTAACACCTATACGAATTGGAATCTGTTTAGGTTTAGCTTTTTCAATAACAGCTAAAACCTTATCCTCTCCGCCAATATTACCCGGGTTAATACGCAACCCATCAACATTATTCTCAATAGCTTCTAAAGCTAATTTATAGTCGAAATGAATATCAGCAATTAAAGGAATATTGATACCCGCACGGACCGCTTTTAACGCTTTTGCAGATTCCATTGTAGGAACAGCAACGCGAACTAATTCACATCCAGCCTCAGCTAAACGGTTTATTTCAGCTATAGCCTTTTCTGTGTGAACCGGATCAGTGGTAATCATAGATTGAATGCTTACCGGTGCATAATCACCTATTTTAACTGTACCTACATAGATACCATTTGTTGGTTTACGTACAATCATTGTAATCTCCCATCTATCTTATAGTAATCGGAATATATCCTGAGTCGTTACATATAAGAATAATGCTACCATCAAAGCAACACCAACCATTTGAATATACATAAGTGCCTTAGCAGGTAACTTACGACCTGTGATAGCTTCAGCCAAAATAATAATTAAATGACCACCATCTAATACAGGTAATGGCAAAAGATTAATAACCCCTAAGTTAATACTTAAAAATGCTGCAAAACTCAATAGTGGCGCAAAGCCAGATTGTGCAATAGTACCAGCCATTTGTGAAATCCCTACGGGTCCAGATAGCTCTGCGGCCTGTGTGCCTCGAATCATATCATATAAGCCACTTAACATAGCAACAATTGTTTGACCTGTGCGAGTAACAGCTAAACTAAAGGATTCTCCAATACTATAAGTTTCTCGAGTAAAACTAGGATAAATACCAATTTTAGGACTATCCTGTTCCATTTTTGGAATAACTGTAGTTTCTACATTTTGCCCATCTCTATCTACTACAACAGTAACACCATGATTGGCAGTACCTTGTAGGCTAGGACGGATTTCATCCCATGTAGAAATCTTTTTACCATCGATGGTAAGAATTCTATCATTAGATTGTAAATGAGCCTGTTCAGCGGCGCTACCTGGGATGATATTACCAATAACAGGATCATTTGTATACGTAAGATTACCTACTGTTGCATTGAGACCAAAGAATAAAACTATGGCCAATAAAAAATTGAATACAGCCCCTGCAGAAATAACAATAAATTTCTTCCATGCAGGTTTAGTATAAAATGAACGCTCATTAAGAGGCTCGTCAGGTGTCATACCTGCAATACGATTAAATCCACCAAGAGGAATGATACGAATCGAGTATAAAGTTTCCCCTTTTTGAACCTTAAATATGGCAGGTCCAAAACCAATGGCAAATTCGTCTACTTGCATACCTGACATTTTTGCTGTAATAAAATGGCCTAATTCATGAATAAACACGATTAAACCAAATACAAATATTGTGGCTAATGCCGTTGTCATATATACTCCTATACCATCAATGATGTAGCCTTTTCACGAGCCCATCTATCGATAGCTAATAAATTGTCTAACGTAAAGTCATCTTCAGGTCCCATAGATTCTAGAACTGATGTAACGACTTTGTAAATATCACCAAAGGCGATTTTATCATCTAAAAATGCATAAACTGCTGTTTCGTTTGCAGCATTAAATACGGCGGGTTTAAAGCCACTTGCTCGTCCTACTTCATATGCAAGACGAAGAGCAGGAAAATCATCATATCGTGGTGGTAAAAACTCTAATTGTAAGGCTTTAGTAAAATCAAGATGATTCATACTTAAAACTTCACGTTTTGGATATGTCAAAGCATATTGAATAGGCTCGCGCATGTCTGGATTCCCCATTTGAGCTAATATAGCCCCATCTTTCATGCGTATCATAGAATGAACGATACTTTGAGGATGTACCACAACATCAATATGATTAAAATCAAAACCAAATAGCCAATGAGCTTCGATTACCTCTAAGCCCTTGTTAAATAGAGATGCAGAGTCGATAGTAATCTTATTGCCCATATTCCAAGTTGGATGTTGCAAGCAATCTGCAGCTGTGGCAGTTTGAATCTTATCAGAATCCCAAGTCCGTAAAGGACCACCAGAAGCTGTAACGATTAAAGAATCAACATTATCGCGATCTTGTCCTTCTAAGCATTGGAAAATAGCACTGTGCTCACTATCAATAGGTAAAATTTGTACGCCATACTCTTTCGCTAAGGATGTAATCAATGGGCCACCGGCCACTAATGTTTCTTTATTAGCAAGACCAATGGTCTTACCTTTTTTGATGGCCTCCACAGTAGGTTCAATACCAGCAGCACCTACAATAGCAGTTACAACCATAGTAGCTTCTTGAATTGTTGCTGCCGCAATGAGCGCTTCCTTGCCACCTACAAGTTTTGTATGACCTGTATAGCGGCCTTGTAGCTCTTTAAAAGCATTTTCATCAACTAATCCAGCTACTAATGGCTGATATTCTTTAATTTGTTGTTCTAAGAGGTCAATATTATGATGTGCCACTAAGGCAACCACCTTGAATTGATCTAGATGTTGAGACACTACATCTAGTGTCTGTGTACCGATTGAGCCAGTACTGCCAATAATACTTAGGTATTTCATAAGCTTACCTCTATTAGATTAGTACGAAAAGAGTAATATGTATATCAATGTAATAGGAGCCGCAAATAATAAACTATCAAAACGATCCAATACACCACCATGACCTGGTAGTAAAGTACCAGAATCTTTCACATTACATAATCGTTTAATCTTTGATTCAAATAAATCACCTAATGGTGCAAGTATACCGCTAATCATACCAACATGAATGCCCATCCACCATGGAATGCCTACGATATACGAAAATACAGCGCCTGTAATAATACAGCCGATAAAGCCACCAATAAAACCTTCTAGTGTTTTATTGGGACTAATGGATGGAACAATTTTACGTTTACCAAAGGCACGACCAGCAAAATAAGCAAAAGTATCACTAGCCCATGTTGTAAACAACACTAACCAAAGAGTAATTGTTCCCCAATTATATAATTCAAATGGCATTGATAGAGACATGTATATAGAGTCATGACGAATCATGAGCAAAGAAATCATGCCAATACCAACATATAATAAGCCAAATACACTAAATGAAACACTAGCTAAAGAGTATTTGTTTTCACCAAATGTACATAACATATAATTGGCTGATAAACTCAATACTAATATAGCTATTGCTAGAATATACTGATGACATGCAAAGGCAATCATCAATAATAAAATACTAATATAGCCCCATAAAATGGACATACGCACATGTTTAGCTTTACCTAGTAAAACAAACTCACGCCAACCCAATAGAGCTAATAATGTAATAAGAATATCATATACAGGTCCGCCTAATGTAATGGCCCCTAAGGCAATAATAAAACCTATAACAGCGGTTATAACACGTGTTTTTAACATTTTTTATTCCTCATCACGTAAGCCACCAAACCGGCGTTCTCGTTTTTGATATGCTGCAACAGCCTCTAATAATGTTTCCTTAGTGAAATCTGGCCAATGTAAATCAGTAAACCAGAATTCAGCGTAAGCTAGCTGCCACAATAAAAAGTTACTAATTCTAAAATCACTACTTGGACGAATTAACAAGTCTACATCACTAAACTCTTTAGTGAAAAGTTGGGAACTAACATAGTCTTCTGTAATCTCGTCTGTAGTAATAGTTCCATCCACAACAGAATTTGTAATATCGCGGATAGTTCTTACTATTTCATCACGCCCCCCATAGTTTATTGCTAACTGTAAGGTAAGGCCTGTATTATTCTGAGTTAATAATTCGGCATCGTGAATAATCTTTTGAAGCTCATCTGAAAGAGCACCGATATATCCAATAAAGCGAATACGCACATTATGTTCATGCATATACTTAACATTATTATTTAAGTATTCTTTTATGAGAGCCATAAGTAAAGAAACTTCCTGTTCAGGACGCTTCCAGTTCTCTGTGGAGAAGCCATATACCGTAAGAGCTCTAATTCCAATCTCATCTGCAGCAATAACAATCTGCTTTAATACGTCGGCTCCTGCGCGGTGTCCCATTGATCGTGGCATGCCTCTTCGTTTTGCCCAACGACCATTGCCATCCATAATAATAGCAACATGTTTTGGTATCACATTACTATCAATAACAGGCGTATCAGATGGTTTACGGTTAAATAATTTCTTTAGCATAGTCTACCTCGATAGAATTTCCGAAGTCGCTGGCAATCATTGGTCTATACACTAGTATATGTAAACACTCATCAACCTTGGTAATACGTGCTACATAAAATCCTTTATCAGCAATATCAAAAAAGCGATTAAAGGATCCCCCAATCATTACCTTAAAAGGAATATGGGCAGCCTGCAAACGAGACTTTGCAAGCTGCCATGGCATTCCAATAAGGCTATTAGAATCTAACATTATACTTCTAATACGTCCTTTTCTTTTACTGCTTTTAACTCATCAATCTGCTTAATTTTAGCATCTGTAAGTTTTTGAATTTGATCTAAACCGTCTTTAGCATCATCTTCAGTAATTGTTTTAGCTTTCTCTTCTTTTTTCAATGCATCATTTACATCACGACGAATATTTCGTACTGCAACTTTAGCATCTTCAGCTTTTTTATGAACAACTTTAACGATTTCTTTACGACGTTCCTCAGTCAATTGAGGAATAGTCAATCGAATTTGAGCACCATCATTACCAGGATTTAAACCAAGATCAGATTGTAAGATTGCTTTTTCAATAGCACCAATCATAGTTTTATCCCAAGGTGCAATAACAATCATACGAGGCTCAGGCACGGAGATATTTGCAACTTGGTTAATTGGAGATGGGCTACCATAATAGTCAACCATTACTTTGTCAAGCAATGCTACACTAGCACGGCCTGTACGAATAGATGCAAATTCATGTTTTAAAGCCTCAATAGACTTATTCATGCGTTCTTCTGCTTGTTGTAACAATTCTTTAATTTCCATTTGAATTATTCTCCTCGAACAATGGTACCAATCTCTTCGCCCTTAGCGGCTTTTGTAATGTTACCAGGAATGTCCATGCTAAATACGATAATAGGAATATTGTTATCTTTACATAAAGTTGTAGATGTAGCATCCATAACTTTCAATTCTTTTGTAATGATATCATTATATGTTAATTCATCAAATTTAACGGCATTAGGATTCGTCTTAGGATCAGAATCATATACACCGTCAGCAAACTTCTTCGCCATCAAAATTGCATCAGCTTCGATTTCAGCAGCCCGTAATGCAGCTGTTGTATCTGTAGAGAAGTAAGGTTTACCAAGACCAGCACCGAAGATTACGATACGTTTTTTCTCTAAGTGACGAATAGCGCGACGACGAATATAAGGTTCTGCAATTTCTTGCATTTCGATAGCTGTTTGTACGCGAGTATCAACACCAGCTTGCTCTAATGCATCTTGCAATGCTAAGGAGTTCATTACTGTTGCTAGCATACCCATATAGTCAGCTGTAGCACGATCCATACCTTGGTTACTACCAGCTAATCCTCTCCATAAGTTACCGCCACCAACAACAATTGCGATTTCTAAATCAGTGGATTTTGCTAAAGCAGCAATTTCTTTTGCAAATTCTTCAACAACATCAGGGTTAATACCAAAACCTTGTTCACCCGCTAATGCTTCACCACTCAACTTCAAAACAATACGTCTAAAGTTTCTCTTTGCCATGTGTTTACTCCTCTATTGCAAAATAAGAGAACACTGTACGGTGTTCTCTTATTATTTCTTAATTATTTACCAACAGATGCCATTACTTCAGCTACGAAGTCATCTTGGCGTTTTTCAATGCCTTCGCCCAAACCGTAGCGAACAAAACGACGTACGTTGATGTTTTCACCGATTTTTGCAATATTTTCATTAATGATGTCTGTAACAGTTTTGTCGCTATCTTTAATGAATACTTGTTCTAATAGGCAGTTTTCTTTATAGAATTTTTCAATACGACCAGCAACCATTTTTTCCAAAACAGCTTCAGGTTTTGGTTTACGGCCAGCTTTAACGTCTTCTTCAGCTTCTACTTTAGCTTGTTCCAACAATACTTGTTTTTCGTGTTCGATTACTTCAGCAGGAACTTCTTCACGGTTCAAGTATGTAGGGTTTACAGCTGCGATTTGCATAGCGATATCGCGTGCCAAGTTTTGGAAATCATCAGTTTTAGCAACGAAGTCAGTTTCGCAGTTAACTTCTACCAATACACCGATACGACCACCAGCGTGGATGTAAGATTGTACTACACCTTCAGCTGCGATACGACCAGCTTTTTTAGCTGCAGCAGCCAAACCTTTTTCACGAAGAAGGTCAACCGCTTTATCGATATTACCGTCAGTTTCAACCAATGCTTTTTTAGCGTCCATCATACCTGCGCCAGTCATGTCGCGCAATTCTTTTACCAAAGCAGCAGTAATTGCCATTATTTTGTTCCTCCTAGTACTAATTAAGGTAAGGATATAGTCCTTACCCTAATTATATATGTTATAGATTTATCTTTCAAATGCTAATCAGAAATGATTAAGTAGCTTTGCAGAATTATTCTGCAACTTCAGCATTGCCTTCTTCGAAGGATTCGCCTTGGCGACCTTCAAGAACAGCGTCAGCCATTTTACCAGCCAACAATTTAACAGCGCGGATAGCGTCATCATTTGCTGGGATTGGGAAATCAACTTCGTCTGGGTCGCAGTTAGTGTCAACTGTTGCAACTACAGGAATACCCAATTTTTTAGCTTCTGCAATAGCGATTTTTTCTTTTTTAGGATCAACTACGAAAAGAGCACCTGGCATTTTAGGCATATCTTTGATACCGCCAAGGTATTTTTCCAATTTTTCCATTTCATGACGAAGACCGATAACTTCTTTTTTAGGCAATACTTCGAAAGTACCATCTTCTGCCATAGCTTCCAATTGTTTTAAACGTTTAATACGAGTTTCAATTGTTTTGAAGTTAGTCAACATACCGCCCAACCAACGTTCGTTAACGAAGAACATGTTAGCACGGATAGCTTCTTCTTTAATAGCTTCTTGAGCTTGTTTTTTAGTACCTACGAACAAGATTACTTCGCCTTGGGAAGCAACTTCACGCAAGAAATTGTAAGCTTCTTCTACTTTTTTAACTGTTTTGGACAAGTCAATGATATAAATACCATTGCGTTCAGTGAAGATGAATTTCGCCATTTTAGGGTTCCATCTTCTAGTCTGATGACCAAAGTGTACACCAGCCTCTAATAATTGTTTCATTGATACTACTGCCATTGTGGCACCTCCTGTTAATTAACCTCCGCCGCTTCATCCTTCGGGTCACCCAAAATTAGGCACAGTACCGAAGTCCACCGACGTGCATATTTTTCATACCCAATAATTTTAACAAATAATTATTGTAAAAGCAAGCAAGGAGTGAGGAATTCTTTAAGAATTCTTCACTCCTTATCTTTAATTCGTAGCTTAGGTCATCACTATATTATTTTTAAGCCTATAATATATAATGCCAATACTAATATAAATCTAGTTATTACGAATGGCTTCAATCATATGAGCACGATCTTCAGCACCAAACACAGCAGAGCCAGCTACTAGTACAGTGGCACCTGCTCTTTTGATTGGTACACATGTAATATCGTTAATACCACCATCTACTTCAATTACGGCCGTAGTATTATCTACTTCCTCTAACAATATCTTAGCTTGTTTAACCTTTTTAATAGCATTTTTAATAAAAGATTGTCCCCCAAAGCCTGGATTTACAGACATAATTAAAATCATATCTAGATCCGGGGCCACATCTTCTAGCACTGATACAGGTGTGCTTGGATTTAAAGCAACACCAGCTTTCATACCACATTGCTTAATGTGTTGGATTAAGCGATGCATATGTGGAACTGTTTCTTGATGGAACGTAAAATACTCTACACCAATTTTTGCATATTCTTCTACATAGTCACCAGGGTTCGTAACCATTAAATGCACATCAAAAGGTAATTTTGTATACGGACGAATCGCTTTCACAATAGGCGCACCAAAGGTTAAGTTCGGCACAAAATGTCCATCCATAATGTCGATATGTAATAAGTCAGCCCCCGCTGATTCAATAGATTGTAATTCTTCGCTTAAGGTCGCAAAATTTGCGGAAAGCATTGATGGTGCAATTTTAATCATATTAAAACCTCTTTCGTTGACTTTCTATATCATTACGTATAGACATATAAGCGTCATATCGTCCTTGATGAATATGACCTGCTTCAAGAGCTTCTTTAATGCCACAAATTGGCTCATGTTCGTGATAACAAGGGTTAAATTTACAAGCATCCACATATTCACCAAATTCTGGGAATAATGTAGGCAATCGCTCAAGAGAAACATCATTGAACTCAATAGCACTAAATCCAGGTGTATCCATAATAAAGGAATCTGCATCTAAACTATATAAGGAAGCATGACGAGTGGTGTGTTTACCACGTTTAATCTTATCACTTACCTCCCCAGTCTGGAAGGCAAATTTTGAGTCTACTGCGTTTAAAAGACTACTCTTACCAACACCAGATGGGCCTGCAAAGGCAGTTACCTTATGTTGTAATACATGACGTAAATCTTCAATGCCTGTCATAGTATAGGTGGATGTCATCAATACGTCATAACCAATTGATTTATAAATCTCAACCATGGCTTCCGTATCGGAATCCATCAAATCACATTTATTGATACATAGCACGATAGGAATATCGGCATGCTCAATCATAACAAGCATTTTATTGAGTAAAAGCTCATTAATATCTGGCTCATGAGCTGCTACAACCAATACAACTTGATCAATATTAGCTACCGCAGGACGAACCATTGCATTATGACGCTCGTGGATGGATTCAACGAACCCATCCTCCGAAATCGTAACGCGGTCGCCAACAAGTAGACTGTAGCGACCTTGCTTAAGTCTACCCCGAACTTTGCATTCATGAATGGTGCTCGTATCATCTTGAACATAAAAGTAACCATTCATATTTTTGACAACAATACCTGTAATCATAGTACCTCTTATAATGCAGTCTCTTGTACTAATGCACCATTGAG
>ENA-OWLC01000436-OWLC01000436.1-metagenome-genome-assembly--contig:-NODE-436-length-11118-cov-4.626864_pt1 | contig 11118 bp, 8 predicted proteins | sample MGYA00245344_ERZ651092 | MGnify/ENA primary metagenome ERZ651092 (study PRJEB26857, sample SAMEA4031755) | metagenome | biome: human; feature: oral; material: saliva | place: Philippines | collected 2014 | study... | reverse complement strand
GAGATTAACCGTAATGCTTCTGATATATATAATAAATATTTTAAGGATGAAGATGAGGTAGATGCACTGATACAAGTCAAATATGCGAGAGATGATGACGAAATAGAAAACCCACATCATGAAGAATTCCAACTTTCATATAGACAGCAAAAAGCAAAAAGTACTTATGTTTGGCGTTATCCAAAAATAGGGCTTCACATAGTAGTTGGTGATAAAGCTATTCTGAAGCCTCAATCATTTTTCAATGAAGCACGTTTGACAGCAATAGCATTAGCTATTCGCTTTGCCTGCTTACAAAGTGGAAAGCCACAAGAGGGACAATTTCTTGCTCTTGATGATATGCTTATCAGTCTTGATATGAGTAACCGTATGAAAGTGATTCGTTATTTATTGGACGATATGGCTGATAAATATAAAATATATCTTTTTACACATGATAAATTGTTTTTTGAATACTTGAAGCATAAAAGTAAAAAATCATCTTCTAAATGGTCATATGTGGAGCTTTATATGCAAGATTCCAAAGATCCATATAAAAGGACAAGCAAAACGTATATGGAAGAAGCTGACCATTATATTAAACAACATAAATACGAAATTGCGGGCAACTTCTTGAGGAAGGAGGCAGAATATTTCTGTAAACGTTTCCTTCCTTTAAAGTGGCAATACACAAAGGAATACTGTCTTTTAGATTTAAATGGATTGATAAATAATAGTAAGAAATTTGCAGAGGAAAGTGGAATATCTGATACAACTTTATTCGATGAACTTGATAATCATCGTAAATTTATATTGAATCCTGCCAGCCATGATAGCTATGATATTGGGAAATACGAATACGAGATTAAGCAATGCTATAATACTTTACTTTCTCTGTCACAAATATCAATTCGTCGGCTTCTTTCAAAAGGTCAAAAAGTCAAAATAGAGTTAAGTACAGTAGAGCCAATAACATATAAGTTCAACATAACTTTATGTGAAGATGTGTATTTAATACAGATAGAAGGGAAAACTCCTTATGTCTCGAAAGGTATGATAAACTTTACTGTCGATAAGAATGGGAAAAGTTCTTCTGAAATCAAAACAGATAATACGACACTTAAGAAGTTCTATGAGAAGAACTATGAGAAATCTGATAAAACAAAGGATAAAGACTTTTTAGTTTCTATTGTTAGATTAGATGATGGAAAGGCTATAGGGGATTTACTTTAAAATAAAATATATGATATGAAAATAGAAATCAATGATATAGACATATCAGATAAGATAAAAGACTTTGCGCAATATCTCCAAACTACAGATAGGATTATCCTTTCTGCCAAGTTTGGAGATGGGAAAACTTTTCTGCTGAATGAATTGAGGCGTAATTTAAAAGAAGAATATGAATTCTTTACAATCTATCCGATAAACTATTCTGTTGCCAAAAATGAAGACGTGTTTGAATATATCAAACGAGATATCATTATACAATTGCAAGAAAGAGGCTTCCTTGATAATATTGATATGGAAGCTTTATTTGACTCTATCTTCTGTTTTGAAGACTTGGTATCTGTAGTTTCTTTTCTTCTTTCATTTGTTCCAATGGGTGAATTTTATAATAGAATTTTTAATAAATTCTGTGAGAAAAAGAAATTATATAAAGAAAAGAAACATACATCTGATAAGTATTTGGCAGAATTTGCCAATACGAAAGGTAGTATTTATGAGGAGGATGGATATACCAAACTGATAAGAAATGCCATTGAATGGATAAGTTATGACCATGCAACGAATGGCGCAGATTGGAAAAGGAAAAAGCCTGTCTTGATAATAGAAGACTTAGACCGCTTAGATCCCAAGCACCTTTTCAGAATACTCAATGTTATCAGTGCGCACATAGATAATCCTTCATCTCCCTGCAAGGTTGGTAACAAATTTGGATTTCATAACATAGTATTGGTAATGGATTATGATACTACGAAGTACATATTCCAGCATTTCTATGGCGAGGAGGCTTGTTATGAAGGATATATGAGTAAGTTCCTTTCTCGTGAACCGTTCAGATATAGTATATTGCCTTATATGGTAAAGGAAATTAAAAGTAAACTAGCAGAATCATTGGAAATACCTAATCATTTGCCAACATATACAAATTTCATGGCAAAATTGCACAAGGCTTCTCTTCGTGATTTGAAGAAATTAGCAACGTTTGATACATTCGACCGTCTGCAGTCTGATACTTTTAGTTTCAAGCAGTTTCACTTTGCAACATCATTACCCATATTTCAGTTAATTATTTATATGGTAGAGTGTGGTATGTCAATTAACCAAATAACACAGGATTTGCAATTTACAACAAGACGTTACGAAAATATAAGGGAAAAAGACGAGTATGAAAGGGAATATGTTAAACTAATGTTCCCTTTGTATAAAATGGCATATGAAGATAAACGCTCAATACAGATAGATGATACTAATTATAGAATAGAAGGCGATTTCTCAGAAGTGATTTCTAAGATAGACGTTCATGTTTATGATTATGTGGATCGAGATGCTATGGAGTTGTTGAGAGATACGAATTTTGTAAATCACTTCCAGTTCTTACTGGATAAACTTTCTAAATGTATAAATTTGTCGGCTTTGCAATTGGGAAATTAATTTACAACAAGGAGGGATAATACGCTCTCCTTTTTATCTATTCCTCTATTCTACAAGACTATACAACGGAAGGGCTATCCTTCCCTTTCAACTGTCTTCTAACCAATAATTTCTCATATATTTTTCACTTAATACATTATTTTTCGTATCTTTGTACCATAATATATGATTTCTAATCACTCCGCCAAGTCTGTGATGTAGAACCCATTTTACCAATATTGAATCATATGAAAAAGATAATTATAGACATTCATAAGTTCGGACCTTTACAGGAAGTATCATTCCAGGTAGCACCATTCATGGTGTTTACGGGTATGTCAAAGCTGGGAAAAAGTTATGCAAATTATCTTGTTTATTATCTTTTCACGAGTTTATTAAACGTCGAAGATGCAGAAAGATTAGGAGAACATTTGGTAGGTAAGAACTCTTCTGGTTCTTTTACGCTTTCGGGTGATTTCCTTTCAACATATCTTCATGATAATGTAACAGCATTTATGCGCGCATTATTAGGAGATTCGACCATAGAATGTGACGTAGACTTTCGTTTTCCAGAGTTTCGTGAGCCTTTTCATGTCACATATCAAGAGGTAGCTGCAGAAGAAGAGGATACAGAAAAGAGATTAGGTAATACTCTAAATATTTCTATTAATGACATAGAAAGAAGGATAAACATCGTCCTTAATCCAGCACTTACAGTAGGAGCAGCTTGTCAAAGTGTACTTATCTACAGGTTATGTGAGGACTTTTATCAGCGCTCCTTAATTTTCCCACCTGCAAATGGAGCTTTGATTAATATCAATTATTCCCTTATCAATTCTATAAATTCAAAGGGAATGTATGGCAGATTCTTACTTGACAACGACTATTGCACCTCAACAAAAGTTACTGATGAGCAGTCTACTTATCTTGACCAGATTAAGAAGATAACCGATGGGGATGTTGTTAAGGAAGAAGACAAGGAATTTTTGGTACTGAATGAAGGCAAGCACGTGAACATGTCTGCCGCAGCTTCTTCTATAAAAGAGATTAGTCCGCTTTTGTTTCTATTAAAGAATTACCCTGATACAAAGGTAGCAATATGTCTGGAAGAGCCTGAAGCACACTTGCATCCATCCATGCAGATTCAGGTGGCAGACCTTATTGCAGAATGCATCAATAATGGTTTCTTGTTCCATATCACGACACATAGCGATTATTTTATGGATAGATTGAACCAGCTTATCAAGTTAGGTAATATCCGTAAGAAGGATGAAGCAACCTTTAAAGAGTATTGCACCGCAAATGGTTTATCAGAAAAAACGTTCCTTGATGGCGATAATGTGAAGGCGTATTTCTTCCATAGAGATGACGAGACAGGTAAGGTTGTGATAGAAGAACTGCCTGTGGAAGAAGGTGGAATACCAATGAAGACCTTCTATGAGACGGTAGAAAAGATGCGTAAACAGGATGAACAGATTGATGAAATGTTGTACTCCCTTAATGCTTCTGACCAATGATAGACTTCTCTGTCCTACGCAAATGCCTTTTACAAGCCTGCTTTTTTAAACGACATGATGATCAAGTAATCAAAACTGAGCACCAAAGCAGAGCCAACAAGCTTGAGCAAGTTACCTATGAACATGCTGGAGAAATAATAGAAATAGAGAACCATTTGCTAAAGAAATGTAAGGACTCTTTTAACAGTAAGGTCGCAGACTGCAGCTATCAGTGCGACTGTGATGGTATCTTCTTACTACAAGTGGGAGATAAGGACTATATCGTCTATTCTGAAATGAAGTCTAATTTTGATGAAAAAGCCATCTGGCAGATTAGTAGTTCGGTCGTAAGAACCAAGTTATTACTTAGCTCTATAAAGGATTTTGGCTTAGAAAAATATCAGGAATTGGGGATAATTATCAGTTATCCTATTCGGGTTGATATAAAGATAGACGATAATGATTCCTTTAAAACCAACAAGAGGAAAATGATAAGCACTTATCATAAAGCAATATATAGATGTAAAGCGGAACTTAAAAAAGAAAAGAGTACCAAGGTAAATGGCTCCGATTTCTCTATGCATGATGCTCACATTGCAGAACAATACCAACCTAACGATATGATTATCAAGCATGTAGAAGTACCTGCAGGAAACACCTCTTGCTCTGTAAATATAGATAACCTCATCGCGTCATTATAACGTTATCAAGACGGAAGGGCATGTTCTGGACTCCCCTTCCATCCATTTACTTAAACTTATCAAGGACGATTACACTATTAATACACACTAAAGGGACGTTGCTTAGCAGTCTTTTGCGCCACAGACATACCACTCTCGCATGCTAACACCTTACTATTTCACTCCTATTCATACCGCAGTAAAGGCTTATTTTTCGCTTTCCCTTTAATTAATCTCCGCATAAAATCATCTTAAAAATAGTAAAAAACTGATTATTAGAAGTCTGAGAAGGATATGTGTCAAAGGGTGAACGAATAAGAAACGAGCGAGTTTCTTTTCCTTTCTTTATTCTGCAATGTCTCAAAGAACCTTCTGTTAATGCTGCAAAGATAGCAATTTTCTCGTAGAAAACAAAGTGGACGGGAAGAAATTGGACTATAAACTTTGAACTTCTTACATCTTAGTTAAAATATCTTCAAAGCCCTTTTCGATGAGATATTAATATCGATAAGGTGTTGATAATCAGAATATTTTTTTAATAAGTCAGTTCTAATTGAGTGTTGTAACTATGAAAATGAAGCCTTCTCAAATAGCCATGAGATGCAATATGGTGCAATAAAACAAAAAAAATCTCAAAAATAATTTCCGATTTCTTTGGATTTCTCAACAATGTTATATACTTTTGCCAACGAGGATATAACTAATAACAGGCTTATGGTCGTAACTCATTCTTTGAATGGATTTCACTCTCCGTCTACGGAATATATCCTTCTTATTCGTAGCGTTTGAGTGTTGGCTGAAATTAGGGCAAGATAATTTCAGCCAACACTCAAACGCTACGTTATATTCGAGCAGATTGGGAGATGAAAGAGTAGGAAATATTGCAACAGGAAAAGATTTCAAAACAATAATCCCTGGTCATTGGGAGGTATACCGTAATGGAGAGAGCGTTAAAGACATGAATGGCAGAGCAATAACATATAGTAATACTGACCAACCTGGAACCAATGGTTTCAAATATGTTTTCTGATAAGCTAAGATGAAAAAAAATGTATATTGGATGCTTATTTTAGTCTGCTTGTTTGCTTGTTCAAACAGGCAGACTAATAAAAAAATGTCATCCCCAAAATTTTATATAGAGAAGATTTGGGCAAAGGATTCACCATCATACTCTAAATTCCAAATTTTGCAAGAAATAGCAGAATGGGGAAATGGTAGGCGACTCTTGAGTGGAAAACAGAGATATAAAAGAAGTGACACCAACCGATTTAAAATATGGAGATTCCCTTCTTGTAGATTTCTTGAGTGATAAATATTTAATAGATAAAGTTGTTAACAACAATGATATTCTAGAATTATATTTTCGACAATATTTTTGTTATGAAAGCAACAAGGATACAATTCTCTTAGTTAATTTATATGCCTACAAGACAAAAAAATATGATGTGCATACCACAGCAGTATTTGCAAGTAACCCTCGTAAAACAGTTATAAATCCATTAAAAGGAAATAATAAATTTTATATGCTTGTATGGATTAATCTTTCACATAAAGCAGTAGATTTTTATACGCATGTTGAGTGAAATCATAAGAGGCACCAAAACCACACTTCCTGCCAACGCCAAGGGGCAACGCATGTGGTACACCTACCGCTATGAGCCGGTGATGAATATGTATGTGGAGCGCATAGACGATGCATTTGGCTACCGTAGCGAGGCAGCCAACTTCGACTACCGCTATGGTATGGCACTCCGCCGTATGGATCTCAACCACTTCTATTATGAAACGGAAATAGACAATCTCGGACGTGTGAAAGCTGTGCGTGGTCCTAATGAGTTGGCAACAGGTGTGCCTTACATCATTGCCTTTGACTATCAGCCTAAGGCTACTTTCGGCACCAACGGTATTACAGTGCCTGCTTACGCAGTGACGAAGCATTACGACATACAGCACCCAAGCGATGATATGGAGACCGTAACCTTCGTGGATGGTTTCGGGCGTCCCGTTCAGGTGAAGAAAGACGGTGTGGTAACGACAGCTGCTAAGGGTAGTGCTCCGAAAGACGAGACCGTAATGATTGTCAGCGGACGCAACGTCTATGATGCTTTCGGTCGTGTGGCTAAGGCTTACTATCCTGTAACCGAAGCTGTGGGAAGCAAGACAACTTTCAACAAGGCATTTGACAACGTGTCGCCAACCGTAACGGTTTATGACGTGCTTGACCGTGCCATGAAAGTAACGCTTCCGGACAATGCTGAGACCAAGACGGAGTACTCTACGGACGCAGGTAGCAATGCACTCGTAACGACTGTAACTGATGCGTTGGGTAATCGTCAGGCAACCTATACCGATGGTAGTGGCAAGACCGTGAAGACCGAGCAACTCAGCGGACCCGATGGTATCATTACCACTTCTTTCGAATATGATGGTATCGACCGCCTTGTGAAGGTAACAGACACCGAGGGCAACGTAACGACATCCGTCTATGATATGGGCGACCGTCGTACAGAGGTGAACCACCCTGCCAGCGGTATCACCACATTTACTTATGACAATCTCGGCAATGTACTCACCAAGCAGACAGCCAATCTCAAAAAGGAGGGCAAGACCATCAATTACGAGTACGATTACGGTCGTCTGACGGCCATCAACTATCCCGACCATCCGGAGAACAACGTGAAGTACCATTACGGTGGTATCAACTCTTCTCACAACCGTATCGGCAGATTGATGCTTCGTGAGGACGGTAGTGGTGCTATCGAGTATTACTACGGTAAGATGGGTGAGGTCTTGAAGACGGTACGCACGCTGATTGTGCCTAATCAGGCGGTGGCAACCTACGTAACACAGTGGAAGTATGACAGCCATAACCGCCTATTGGAAATGATTTACCCCGATGAGGAAAAGGTCACCTACGGCTATAACCTCGGTGGGCAGGTAGACCACGTCCGTGGTTACAAGTCCTATGGCTACGACTATGTGAACAAGATAGGTTATGATAAGTTTGAGCAGCGCACCTATCTGAAGTATTGCAACGGAGCGGAAACGTTCTATAGTTACGACCCCGCACGCAGACGTTTGCAGAACCTCGTGGTGAATGCTAAGGCAGGTACTATCATGGACAATGTCTACAGCTACGACGCAGTGAGCAACGTACTCGGTATTAAGAACAATGCTCCACTCCCACAGAGTGGCAAGGCAGGCGGACAGATGAGCCATAGTTATACTTATGACCCACTATATCGTTTGGCAAGCGCAACGGGTACTTATAAGGGAACGGACAATAAAGCCGCTTCTTATACGTTATCTATGGGCTACGACAACATGCACCGCATCACGAGCAAGAAGCAACACCTCTCGCAGACAGGTGTGCAGTTCGACGGCACGCTCAATGCAGGCTATGAACTCGCTTATACTTACGGCAAGGATGCGGGCAGAAAGTTCCAACTTGACAATGTTCGTGATATCAACTACCGCACGGAAGAAACTCCTACGGAGAGTACCAATATCAACAACGGACACAAATATACCTATGATGCTAACGGAAACCTTGTCTACATCAATACCTCTCGTGTAAAGCGTGACGGTAAGGAAGATGAGAAGACAACTGAGCAGAAGTACAGGTGGGACGAGGAAAACCGCTTGTTGGCAGCCGATGAGAACGGTTTTGTGAGCAACTATTGGTATGATGCCGATGGTGAGCGCACGGTGAAGACCTCAGGCGAGAACGAAGCCATCTATGTGAACTCCGAGTTCTCGGGTGGTAATACTGGTACGGCAAGGTTCTCACTCTATGTCAGCCCATACTTGGTTGCTGGACAAGGTGGCAAATACACCAAGCATATCTACATCGGCTCGCAGCGTATTGTCAGCAAGCTTGGCGACCTCGCAAGCTATGGCGCAGACCCAAGACGAATACCATACGCAGGCAATGAGGCTGATGGCTTGACCATCAACTACAAAGACAAGTATGCAAAGCAGCTGCAATCCATTAAAGACAACTACAAGGCGTTTGACCAACCTTATAATGGTAAGGACAACGATGACTACGTAAACGGTCAAGGCTTCTGCTGCAATGATGGTACGCCGGAGGCGGCACAAGCCCGTGCGATGGCACGCACAAGAGCTGCAAACGATAATTTCCACGATAAGGATAATTATGAGAAGATGCAGTTCTACTACCATCCAGACCACTTGGGCAGCAGTAGTTACATCACCAACCTTGATGGCGAAGTAGCCCAGCACATTGAGTATGTGCCGTTTGGCGAAGTGTTCATAGAAGAACGCAACAATACGTGGAACACGCCTTATCTTTTCAATGCTAAAGAATTTGACGAGGAGACAGGATTGTATTACTATGGAGCGAGGTACTATGACCCAATGCTGAGTTTGTGGATGAACACGGATCCCATGCAGGAAAAATATCCAATGTCTACTACATATTGTTTTGTCAACAATAATCCAATAAAAGAAATTGATCCTGATGGATGTGATGGTTATGTTATTATTAATGGCAACAAAATAACAATAACAGCAAATGTGTATTTGTATGGTGCTGGGGCAACAAAAAGCGTTGCCGATCAGATGCAGAAAGATGTAAATGGTAAATGGAGTAGATCAACTTTTTTTGCAAAATCTGCCAATGGAACATCATTTCGTGTGTCAGTAAAAGTAAAAATACTCTTGTATAACAACAAAGAGAAAAGCGACCCATTTATAATACCACAAAGTTGGAATCCATATAATAGAGATAATTTTGTAGAAGTTGGAGCAAATGATAAAAGATCAAATGTAACTGGGGGAGATGAAGGTCTATGGCGAAGTCAAGGTAGAAACGGAAGGACTTTAGCAGAAGATGATCCTGCTCCACACGAAATTGGACATATGCTAGGACTAAAAGATAGGTACAAAGATAAAAATGGAGCAAGTGTAACTGATATTGGGTGGGAAAACAATATAATGGGTAATTCGCGCACAGGAAAAGTAGAGCAGAGAAATATAGATGGTATTCTAAAAGACTCTATGAAGGCATATAATAATTGGATTAAAAATCCTAAAAACAAAGGAAAGGAATTTAGGTATGAAATTGATAAAGACACTCCTGATAAATAGATTTTTTAAAAGTTGTTTCTTTAGACTGACGGTAATAGACCTCGTCTTATTTCTGTTGTTCAGATATTATCAGCCATTGTGTGAACCTTGTTTAGATAACGATTGGGAACCGTGTCTATCAAAAGAGCAATACATTATTATTTACATAGGTATCGCGGTGAATGTTATCGGTTTCATTGTATGTATATACAAAACAGTAAAGAACAATCGAAAGAAACAACAAACATGGCACGAAAACGCAAGCCACAATAGCAATAGAGAACAGAATGTATAACATTAAAACAACAAGACTATGGTAAACCACATATAGATTGTTTGAACTTACCCATACAAGGGTATGTCCCAACACCCTTATAAGGGTAACGGGCAATACCCATATAAGGGTGTTCATCATTACCCTTATATGGGTATTAAAAGCCGTAAGCAATAAACAGGAAAGAACAGCGTTATATAGTTGATAACCATAAACAATTAAAGAGTATGATAGAATTTGAAGTAAAATCAAAGACGCAGCCTATCGGCAAGCGCAAGGGACAGATTGTGTATTATGCACAGCCAGTATCGCAACAGCATCTGACAAACAAGATGGTAGTAGACCGTATCGTCCGCGAGACCTCGCTTTCGGCAGGTGATGTGAGTAATGCCCTCATCAGCCTTGGTGCAATCGTGCGCGATGCCCTCGAATTGGGACAGAGCGTGGATTTGGCAGACCTCGGTTCGTTCCGCATCGTAGTGCCAGCCAAGATGATGGATACAGAGGCAGAAGTTACGGCCGACAGCCTGAAGGCACCGAAAATAGTCTTTACGCCAAAAGCTGCCATGCGTAACGCTGCAAAATCTGTAGAACTCCGAGTGGTCAAAAAGAAGAAAGGCGATAACGAAAAGCCCAAAGAGAAAGAAAACCTGCATCCTTAACAGCACACCGCTTGCCTAATTGATGTACGCTCAAAACTATAATCCACTTAATCTTTCCTCCATACACAAGGCGGCTATGTGTGTGGAGGAAATAGGTGTGGCTTATGACCCATTATTCCAACTCGATAATGTTCGTGATATCAACTACCGCACGGAAGAAACTCCTACGGACAGTACGAATATCAACTACGAACACAGCACGCCTACTTACGGACTGCCTGGTGGTAAATGGGTCATGTCGTCTGTAACCATTGACGATGGTATCCGTGATGATGGACCGATGATGAAGACGATGTTTG
>ENA-OWLC01000433-OWLC01000433.1-metagenome-genome-assembly--contig:-NODE-433-length-11166-cov-7.925569_pt1 | contig 11166 bp, 6 predicted proteins | sample MGYA00245344_ERZ651092 | MGnify/ENA primary metagenome ERZ651092 (study PRJEB26857, sample SAMEA4031755) | metagenome | biome: human; feature: oral; material: saliva | place: Philippines | collected 2014 | study... | reverse complement strand
ACCCCATCCACAACGGCCACCTCCACATCGCCCGCGCCTTCGCCGACGAAATCGGTTTGGACCTCGTCGTCTTCCTGCCGGCAGGCGACCCGTACCACAAAGACAGCACGCGTACGCCGGCGAAAGAGCGCCTCAATATGGTCGAACTCGCCATCGCCGACGAGCCGAAATTCGCCGCCAGCGACTGCGACATCGTCCGCGACGGCGCGACTTATACGTTTGACACCGTCCAAATCTTCCGCCAGCAGTTTCCCGGCGCGCAACTGTGGTGGCTGATGGGCAGCGACAGCCTGATGCAGCTGCACACATGGAAAAAATGGCAAACCCTCGTGCGCCAGACCCATATCGCCATCGCCATGCGCCAAGGCGACAACCTCAACAAAACCCCGCGCGAATTGCACGCATGGCTCGGCGAAGCCCTGCAAAATGGCAGCGTCCGCATACTCAACGCGCCGCTGCACAACACCAGCTCCACCCAAATCCGTGCCAATCTCGCCAAAACGCACCATTCAGACGGCCTGCCGCAACCCGTCGCCCAATACATCCGCCAACACAAACTCTATGAAAAATAGCGTTTATTCAGGCAGATAAGCTATAATGCCGTCTGAAAACATTTCAACTAGGAAAATAATGAACGAACAAGAATTGCAAGACCTGCAAAAAATGGTCGAAGTGGCCGTAAACGCCCTCGAAGACATCAAAGCCAAAGACATCTCTGTTTTGGAAACCCAAGACAAAACCTCCCTGTTCGCCCGCATGATTATTGCCAGCGGCGACAGCACACGCCAAGTTAAAGCACTGGCGAACAACGTTGCCGTCGATTTGAAAGAAGCCGGTTTCGAAATCCTCAGCACCGAAGGCGACAGCGGCGAATGGACGCTCGTCGACGCAGGCGACCTCGTTGTCCACGTCATGCTCCCTGCCGTGCGCGACTTCTACGACATCGACACCTTGTGGGGCGGAGAAAAACCGAGTTTCCACGCCGGTATGCAAAAACCTTGGCACGCCGCCGACTAAAACGGTTTATCCATACAAAGGCCGTCTGAAACTTGAAAGCAAGCAAGTTTCAGACGGCCTTTTGCTATAATTCCATTCTTTTCACATTATTCAAATTATTGCACCATCATGCCGCAACCCGATTTCGCCCAAACCCTCTCCAAAGACCACCATTTTCTGCGATCTGCCTTTAAAAACCCCAATAAATACGGCGGCTTGGCCAAGGTTGAGGAAAAATACAAAAAATCGCACGACCTCTATCTGCAACGCCTGTCCAAACTGCCCAAGCCCGAATTCGACAACACGCTGCCCGTTCACGAAAAACTCGACGAAATCAAAAAAGCCATTGCCGAAAATCAGGTAACGATTATTTGCGGCGAAACCGGTTCGGGCAAAACCACGCAGTTGCCCAAGATTTGTTTGGAACTCGGGCGCGGGGCGGCAGGATTGATCGGGCATACCCAGCCGCGCCGTTTGGCCGCGCGCTCCGTGGCAGAGCGGATTGCCGAAGAGTTGAAATCCGAAATCGGCAGCGCGGTCGGCTATAAAGTGCGCTTTACCGACCACACCTCGCGCGATGCCTGCGTCAAGCTGATGACCGACGGCATCCTGCTGGCGGAAACCCAGACCGACCGTTACCTCGCCGCCTACGACACGATTATCATCGACGAAGCGCACGAACGCAGCCTGAACATCGACTTCCTGCTAGGCTACCTGAAACAGCTCCTGCCGCGCCGCCCCGATTTGAAAGTCATCATCACCTCGGCAACCATAGACGCAGAACGCTTCTCCCAACACTTCAACGGCGCGCCCGTGCTGGAAGTGAGCGGACGCACCTATCCCGTCGAAATCCTCTACCGCCCGCTGACCAGCAAAGACGAAGACGACGCGGAAGTAGAACTGACCGACGCGATTGTCGATGCGGCGGACGAATTGGCGCGACACGGCGAAGGCGATATTTTGGTGTTCCTGCCGGGCGAACGCGAAATCCGCGAAGCCGCCGAAGCCCTGCGCAAATCCACGCTGCGCCGCAACGACGAAATCCTGCCCCTGTTCGCACGCCTGTCGCACGCCGAACAGCACAAAATCTTCCACCCCTCAGGCGCAAAACGCCGCATCGTGCTGGCAACCAACGTCGCCGAAACCTCGCTCACCGTGCCGGGCATCAAATACGTCATCGACACCGGCCTCGCGCGCGTCAAACGCTATTCCGCACGGGCAAAAGTGGAGCAGCTTCATGTCGAAAAAATCTCCCAAGCCGCCGCCCGCCAACGCTCCGGCCGCTGCGGCCGCGTTTCCGCAGGCGTCTGTATCCGACTGTTTTCAGAAGAAGATTTCAACAGCCGCCCCGAATTCACCGACCCCGAAATCGTCCGCAGCAACCTCGCCGCCGTCATCCTGCGCATGGCTGCGTTGAAACTCGGCGACGTGGCGGCATTCCCATTTTTAGAAATGCCCGATTCGCGGTATATCAATGATGGATTTCAGGTGTTATTGGAATTGGGGGCTGTGGAGGTCGTCTGAAAATTAAGTAGGGCAGGCATTTATGTCTAACCTACAAAACCAAAAACAACCTACCGCCCTTAATCAACTCTACCAACCATTTTCAAACGACCTCATTCTTGAAAAACAATCTGTAAACAGATAGCTGTAAAGAATAATGTTGCCACGCACCCAAAACCCTGCATGCAACTTTTATTGTGAAATTTCCCATTATGAAAAAATCCCTTTTCGTTCTCTTTCTGTATTCATCTCTACTTACTGCCAGCGAAATCACCTATCGCTTTGTATTCGGGATTGAAGGTCTGCCGGCGGCAAAAATTGCGGAAACGTTTGCGCTGATATTTGTGATTGCTGCGCTGTATTTGTTTGCGCGTTATAAGGCTTCACGGTTGCTGATTGCGTTGTTTTTCGCGCTCAGCATCATTGCCAACAATGTGCATTACGCGGTTTATCAAAGTTGGATGACGGGCATCAATTATTGGCTGATGCTGAAAGAGATTACCGAAGTCGGCAGCGCAGGCGCGTCGATGTTGGATAAGTTGTGGCTGCCTGCGTTGTGGGGTGTAGCGGAAGTCGTGTTGTTTTGCAGCCTTGCCAAGTTCCGCCGTAAGACGCATTTTGCCGCCGATATATTATTCGCTGCGGCGATGTTGCTGATTTTTGGACGTTCATTCAGTACGACGCAAGAACACGGCATTTCGCCCAAACCGACATACAGCCGCATCAAAGCCAATTATTTCAGCTTCGGCTATTTTGTCGGGCGCGTATTGCCATATCAATTATTTGATTTAAGCAAGATTCCTGTGTTCAAACAGCCTGCTCCAAGCAAAACCGGACAAGGCGGTATTCAAAATATCATCCTGATTATGGGCGAAAGCGAAAGCGCGGCGCATTTAAAACTGTTTGGCTACGGACGCGAAACTTCGCCGTTTTTGACCCAGCTTTCGCAAGCCGAATTCAAGCCGATTGTGAAACAAAGCTATTCCGCCGCTTTGATGACGGCTGTGTCCCTGCCTAGCTTTTTCAATGCCATACCGCATGCCAACGGCTACGAGCAAATCAGCAGCGGCGATACCAATATGTTCCGCCTCGCCAAAGAGCAGGGTTACGAAACGTATTTTTACAGCGCGCAGGCGGAAAACGAGATGGCGATTTTGAACCTGATCGGCAAAAAGTGGATCGACCATCTGATTCAGCCGACCCAACTCGGCTACCGCAACGGCGACAATATGCCCGACGATAAGCTACTGCCGCTGTTCGACAAAACCAATTTGCAGCAGGGCAAGCATTTTATTGTGTTGCACCAACGCGGTTCGCACGTCCCATACGGCGCGCTGTTGCAACAACAGGATAAGGTGTTCGGCGAAGCCAATATCGTGGACAAATACGACAGTACCATCCACAAAACCGACCAAATGATCCAAACCGTGTTCCAGCAGCTGCAAAAACAGCCTGAAAACAACTGGTTGTTTGTCTATACCTCAGACCACGGGCAGTATGTGCACCAAGACACCTTCAACCAAGGCACGGTACATCCCGACAGCTACATCGTACCGTTGGTGTTATACAGTCCTGATGCCGCCGTGCAGCAATCCGCCAACCAAGCCTTTGCGCCTTGCGAAATTGCCTTCCACCAGCAGCTTTCAACTTTCCTGATTCACACGCTGGGCTACGATATGAAGGTTTCAGGCTGCACCGAAGGCTCGGTAACGGGCAACCTGATTACAGGCGATGCCGGCAGCCTGAACATCCGCAACGGCAAAGCAGAATATGTTTATCCGCAATAAGGCGGCGCAAACCTACAAACAATATAAATTGAGACCACGTCGGACATGAACGCCCGACCTAAAAACTATGCAAAACACTAAAAATCAAGCACAAGGCTCGGACATTCATAACCGAAACAACCCGACAAACGATAAAACCGTTTCAGACGACCTTCAAAACGTTTCAGGCAATATCGTCGCCCCTCCCCGCTACCGACTGACCAAACTCGGCGAACAAATGGCGCGCCTGCCCATCGACCCGAAAATCGCACGCATTTTGTTGGCGGCGAAGAAACACGACTGCATGGCGGAAATATTGGTGATCGCGTCCGCGCTGTCGATTCAAGACCCGCGCGAGCGGCCTTTGGAAGCGCGCGATGCCGCTACCAAGGCGCACGAGCGTTTTACCGACAAGCAGTCCGATTTCCTTGCCTACCTGAACATTTGGGACAGCTTCCAGCGCGAGCGCGATAAAGGCTTGTCCAACAAGCAGTTGGTGCAGTGGTGCCGCCAATATTTCCTGTCGCACCTGCGGATGCGCGAGTGGCGCGAGCTGCACCACCAGCTTGCCCAAACCGCAATCGAAATGGGTTTGACCACCAAGGAAGCCGCTTTCAGACGGCCTCCCGAAATCAGGCAGCTCACGTCGTCTGAAAACCAAGGCGACCAAGACTTATCCGCCAAACTCAAACAAATACAACTGGATAAGAAACAACACCGCGCCCAAATCCGCGCCGCAAAAGAAGCGGGCTACGAACAAATCCACCGCGCCCTGCTCACCGGCCTCATCGCCAACGTCGGCATGAAATCACCCGACGGCAACGACTACACCGGCGCGCGCGGCAGCCGCTTCCACCTTTTCCCCGCCTCCGCCCTGTTCAAAGCCAAACCCAAATGGGTGATGGCGGCAGAACTCGTTGAAACAACAAAACTTTATGCCCGCGACGTGGCCGCCATCCAGCCCGAATGGATTGAGCAGGAAGCGCCGCACCTCGTCCGCTACCACTATTTCGAGCCGCACTGGGAACAAAAACGCGGCGAAGTCATCGCCAGCGAACGGGTAACGCTCTACGGCCTGACCGTCTTGCCGCGCCGCCCCGTGTCCTACGGCAGAATCGCCCCCGAAGAAGCCCGTGAAATCTTTATCCGCAGCGCGCTGGTGGAGCAGGAATGCGATTTGAAAGCGGATTTTTTTGTCCACAACAAAATGCTGATTAAGGAAATTACCGAACTCGAACACAAATCGCGCAAGCAAGACGTGCTGGTCGATGACGAAACGCTGTTTGCGTTTTATAACGAACGGCTGCCCGATTTTTATACGGCGGACGCGGTTTCAGACGGCCTGCATCCTACAAATCAGCATCAAACTGTCCCCTCCTACGCGAGGGAAGATCGGAGAGAGGGCAAAACAGTTGCCGCGCAAACCAACTTTTCCGCAGCCGCAGTAAGCCCTCTCCCTAACCCTCTCCCACAGGAGAGGGAACAGAGTACCGCAGCTTCAACGGTTTCAGGCAGCCTGCAAACGACGTCTTGCGAAGCTAAAACTAAAACCGAAAGCAGTCTGCACTCCCAAAGGCTACCTGAAAACTACGTCCCACCATTTTCAGACGACCTGCGTCCTGCAAACCCCCAGCAAACCGCCCCCTCCCCCGTGGGGGAGGGCTGGGGAGAGGGCAAAACAGTTGCCACCCAAACCAACTTTTCCGCAACCGCAGCAAACCCTCTCCCTAACCCTCTCCCGCAGGAGAGGGAACAGAGTGCCGCAGCCTCAACGGTTTCAGGCAGCCTGCACAACGTAGGGTGTGTGGCGCAAGCCACGCACGCGGATTCCAAAGATACGGACAACCGCGTGCGTGAACCGAGTTCACACACCCTACAAAATGTTTCAGACGACCCCAAACCCAAAAAGCAGCCTGCAACTCAAAAAGGCCGTCTGAAACCCCTCCCCCTCGCCGACATCCGCACCTTCCAAGCCTGGCTCAAAACCGCCGAGCGCGAGAACCCGCGCCTGCTGTTCCTCAGCCGCGACGACCTCATGCAGCACGCCGCCGCGCATATCACGGAAGAACAATTTCCCAAACACTGGCAAACCGCAGACGGCAAATTCAAACTCAGCTACCGCTTCGAGCCGCACCACCCGCTCGACGGCGTTACCCTTACCCTGCCGCTCACCGTGCTCAACCGCATCAGCCCCGCCGCCCTCGAATGGCTCGTGCCCGGCATGATACGCGAAAAAATCCAGTTGCAAATCAAAGCGCTGCCCAAACAAATCCGCCGCATCTGCGTGCCCGTGCCCGAATTCATCACCCAATTCCTAAGCCAAAACCCCGACCGCAACGCCCCCATCCTGCCCCAACTCGCCCAAGCCATCGCCAAAACCGCAGGCGACCTCCGCATACTCGAGCAAATCAACCAAGACGAATGGGCCGCGTTCAGGCTGCCCGAACACTGCTATTTCAACCTCCGCATCATCGACGACGGCGGGCAAGAATTAGCCATGGGGCGCGATTTAATCCAAATCCAACAACAACTTGGCAAAGCCGCCGCCACCACCTTCCGCGACAACACCCAAGAATTCGAGCGCGACAACGTTACCGCATGGGACATCGGCACCCTGCCCGAATCCATCAAATTCGCACGCGGCAAACAACAGCTCACCGGCTACCTCGGCCTGCAAAAAGAAAAAGACGGCCGCATCGCCCTGCGCCTGTTCGACACGTCCGCCGCCGCCGAACAAGCCCACCGATTAGGCGTGATAGAACTCATGAAACTACAACTAAAAGAACAAGTTAAAGACCTGAACAAAGGCATCCAAGGCTTCACCCAAGCCGCCATGCTGCTCAAACACATCAACGCCGACACCCTGCGCGACGACCTCACCCAAGCCGTCTGCGACCGCGCCTTTATCGGCGAAGACGAGCTGCCGCGCAACGAAAAAGCCTTCAAAGAACAAATCAAACGCGCCCGCAGCCGCCTGCCCGCCGTCAAAGAAGCCCTCAGCCGCTACCTGCAGGAAACCGCCGCCGCCTACGCCGAACTGAACGGCAAACTCGGCAAACACCCGCTCACCCATCTCATGCGCCAACGCCTGCAAACCCTGCTCGCCGCCGGCTTCGCCACCCGCACCCCGTGGGCACAATGGCCGCGCCTCCCCATCTACCTCAAAGCCATGACCCTGCGCCTCGAAAAATACAGTGGCAACCCTGCCCGCGACGCAGCCCGCGAAGCCAACATACAGGAATTGGAACAAACGTGGCAGGAAAAAACAGATAGCTTGGTAAAACAAGGACTACCCGTTTCAGACGACCTCGCCGCGTTTAAATGGATGATTGAAGAATTGAGGGTGTCGCTGTTTGCGCAGGAATTGAAGACGCCGTATCCGGTGTCAGTGAAGCGGTTGTTGAAGGAGTGGGAAAGAATTCAAAAAGATATTTAATAAACTGCTATTTTATATTTTTAACACTTTAGGAACCATAAATATGAGAATAGAACAAAATATTGAAGAAAAGGGAATATTTCAATTTATTACAACAAAAGAAAAAGTAATGCCTTTTAAAGGAACGTTGTATATTAAGGATGGAGGGAAAATAAAAATTATTTTAGATATAGATGACACATCTCTATTGCAGGATTTCTGGGGTAAGAATTTCAATTTATGTGCAAACTTACAAAAATCAAATTCTTCAATTTTTACAAATTGTCTAATTCATTCAATGCCTGCATTTGGAAGTGGGGAAGTAGAAATTAATGCTAGCGAAGGGATTTTAAAAATTTATGACCATATTTTTACCTCTATAATAGAATCATTAAAAATAGAATCATTAAAAATAGAAGATTTTCCAGATTTTATGGGTATCCGATTTTCTATTGATAATATCGAAAATTGGATACCTGCTAATGGTAGTTTTAACGTAGATTTTCCTGAAAAAGACAAACCATTAATCGTTACATATACCCCAAGAGACCCTATTATATTTTATGAAAATGACAAGTTCAAAATACGATTGATTTTTAATTATAAAATACCAGGTTCTCCTATTATTGAAAATATAACACTTTCTGAAAGTGCTTATTTTGAAATTTGCCAAATTAATAAAGAGAATTGTAATAAACAGGAAATATTTGAGTATTTTTATAAAACACTGACATTAATGTATTTATGCATAGGTACACCTATTTCTGCTAAACGATTTGAAATATTATTCACTAATGATACAAAAAATCTATATAGAAGCCCTTTATTTTTCCAATCAAACCCATACCAAGAAGAAGTAGAAAATATAAAATGGAATGAAATAAACATCCCATTTAATAAAATTAAATTCCTGGAAGATGAATATAAATTCATTTCTATGTGGTACGAAAAATTTGACTCTATTTTGCCAAGTATAAATCTATATATATCTTATTTGACCACAAGAAATAACAGTATAGAAAATAAATTTTTATGGTTAGCTCAGGCTGTTGAGGCTTTACATAGACGAACTTCTGATAAAAAGTTAATGTCTGATGAAAATTTCTTAAAAATGAAGGAAGAAATATTAAAATCCTGTCCTGATACTTATAAGGATTGGCTAGAACAGAAAATAAGTTATGGAAATGAAATAGGATTCAGAACCCGAATAAAAGAATTTATTAATCCAGTTGCCAATATTTTGAAAAATGTATTCAATGATAATCAGTTAGATAAAAAGATAAAATATTGTATCAAGCAAATTGTTAGTTTTAGAAACCAATTAACACATAATGATATAAATTCAAAGAAATTGGATTACGAAATCATGTCAACCCTACTAACTCTTACAAGCCTTTTGGAGTTAACGTTGATATTTAATTTATTAAAACAATGTAAATTACCTGATGAATCTATTTCTAAGCTGCTTTGTAAAAATTTCACGACATGGAAATATCTTTTAAACAGCACTAAAACATATATTTCAACCTATATCGATAAATAACTAACAAACATAGCAAGCCAGCGTAGCCTGCATGAAACTTAAAACCCATATGTAGCGGTATTTCTAAACTACTTTCCTTTCCACACAAACCAAAGGTCGTCTGAACCCCATTCTCAGACGACCTTTTGCCTCCTTACAAAACAAATCTTCCCTCTACCCTCTCCACAAACGTCGTCTGAACCAGTAAACTTCCCATATTTCAACAACTTCTTGGAAGCAAACCATGCCCCGTATCCACCCGCTCCACCTGTTCCCGCCCCATATCGCCGAACGCGGCCTGCTGTATTTTCAGCAGGGCAAGGTTCGCGATGTCCAAAAAACTTCCGCCGGGCGTTATCGGGCGGAGGTCTGCGGTTCGGAAAACTATTCGGTATGGCTGAAGCTGGATAGTGATTTGTACATTAAGGACGGAGGCTGCGATTGTCCTTATGGCGGGGCGTGCAAGCATATGGCGGCGTTGTGGTATGCAGTGCGTGCCCAAACGCCGGACGAGCAACCGGATGAATCCGACGCGCAACAGCCTAAACAGGGTGGCAATCCGTATCGCCAGCAGCTCTCCCAAATCTTTTCCCGAACCCGATATTATGATTACCACGAAGCTGCTGATTTAGGCTTCAGGCTGCAAAACTGGTTGGAAGATGTGGCGCAGGAGGGAACGGCGGCGTTGCAGCAGGCTTTGCCTCTGTTGATACCGCGTTTGCAGGATGCTTTTGAAAAGGCGGACGATTCGGACGGTATGTTGGGCGATGCTATGTATATGGCAATCGACCTGCTGGAAGAGGCGGTCATGGAAAATGTCCCAAAGCGTTTGATTAATTTTTTGGACAAATGTTTGGACGACAGCCGCTATTTTGATTTCTCCGAGGCAGGCAATAAAATCTACCAAATCCGCGCCCGAATCTGGCGGCTGCGCGGCGAATGGCAGGCGTGGCAAGATTATGTGGCTAAACGTTTGGCTGTTACCGAGTCGGGCTGGGAACATGAATTTTGGGCGCTCGAAGGCTGGCAGGTATTGCAAGCGAAAGGCGATACTGCTGCCGCGCAGGATTATTTCAGACGACATCTGCGCCTGCCGAAATTCAGACAAATTGCGGTAGAACAAGCAGTCGGACAGCAAGATTGGGCGGAAGCGGAACGCCTCTTGCGCGAAGGCATCAGCATTGCCGAAGATGAAGGAACACTAGGCACAATGCACAAATGGAAGCTGCAACTTTTCGATGTATTGAAGGAAACCGGTAAAAATGTACGCGAAATCGCAGCGGATTTGGCGTTTCCCACCAGCCTTTCGTTGCCGCATTACGAGGCATGGAAAGCCACGTTTTCCGCTGTCGAATGGCCGGATGAATTCAACCGCCTGCTTACGCGCTTGTCGGGCCAATATTCGCTGCAAGCTGAAATATTGGAGCATGAACAGGAATTCGACCGGCTGCTCACCCTATTGCAGCAACACCTTTCGTTGTACATGATGGAACGTTTTGCCCCGTCTTTCCCCGAGCCGTATAACGATCAAATCGTAGCGTTCTACCTGAAAATCTTTGCAGCTGAAATCAATAAGGCAAGCAACCGTAAGCAATACCGCCAGCTCTTGAACCAATTAAAGACCCTCCGCCGCCAATATTCCGCACAACGGCAGGCAATGGAAGACTTCGCCGACGAAATCAGGGAACGATATAGCGAAAAACCGCGTCGGCCTGCGTTGCTGGAAGAATTGGATCGGGCGGGGTTTTAGGAAAAAGCTATTCATCCACACCCTGACGATGAATTTTCCAGGCAAACCTGCAATCCTTACATGTAGAAACCAGAAGCGTTGTTTACAGTATTTTCAGGAGAACTTGGATTCGGATTTCAAGTGCAACACCAGGGTACCGGTGGTTGGAACAGATTCAAAAATAAAACACTTGGCGTTTCGTAGCCAAGTGTTTTTCTCGGCCGGTGGTTCAACT
>ENA-OWLC01000432-OWLC01000432.1-metagenome-genome-assembly--contig:-NODE-432-length-11178-cov-3.634721_pt1 | contig 11178 bp, 7 predicted proteins | sample MGYA00245344_ERZ651092 | MGnify/ENA primary metagenome ERZ651092 (study PRJEB26857, sample SAMEA4031755) | metagenome | biome: human; feature: oral; material: saliva | place: Philippines | collected 2014 | study... | reverse complement strand
ATTTATCAAAACAAATTATAATATTAGTTACTAAAATCCGTATCCACAATAGCGAATTGTGTATAGTCAGGGTAACGTTTTTGCATTTCCGCCTTAATTTTTTCCAATGTGCCATGCGGATCTTCTTCGTCAAAGTCAAAGATAATATCGTAGTAGATAACTTTCTTTTCTTCTTGTACGTAGAACGCATGTACTTGTACTACATGGGTATATAGACTCACAACTTGGTCGAGTGCTTGTCTTATTTCAAGCACTTCTAAACTTGGTTGGTTTTCAGCATATACGCCAACGGTCATAGCAATACCAAATTTTTTATAGAGATGAACGGCGATACTTTTTGTTAGGGGATGAATATCTGCCATAGTCATTGTATCTGGCACTGTAATATGAACGGATCCAATTGTTTCACCAGGACCGTAGCTATTTAATACTAAATCATATACACCGCCCACATTTGGATGTTGAGCAATAGTTTCTTTAATTTCACGAACTAAGTTATCATCTGCACGAACACCAAGCAAGTGATTATACATTTCTTTTAAAATATCATAAGCAGCTTTCAAAATTAAAACAGAGATAGCCGCACCTACATAACCTTGAATATCAAAGTCGAAGAAGAATACTAACGCTGCAGATACCAATGTGGCAAAGGTAATCACCGCATCAAAGAGCGCATCGATACCGGATGCTACAAGAGCATCAGATTTGTATTTTTCACCTTGTGCCTTGATATAACGGCCCATCACTACTTTTACAACGATAGCAACGGCGATAATCGCCAAGCTTGGAACATCAAAGGTAGATACCTCTGGATGAATAATCTTTTCTATGGATTCCTTAAGGGATCCAATGCCGGCACCAAGGATGATAAAAGCAATCGCCATGGTCGTCATATATTCTATACGACCGTGACCAAATGGATGCTCCTTATCGGCACCCTTAGCTGCTAATTTTGTACCAACAATGGTCAATACAGAGGACAATACGTCTGTTAAATTGTTTACCGCATCAAGGATGATGGCGATAGAGTTAGACGCAAGGCCTACAATCATTTTAAAAATAACGAGAACGACGTTACCTATAATACCTTTTATACTAGCAAGCGTAATCCCCCGATTACGTGCTGCACTATTTTCTTGCAAAATCATACTACACCTCTTACATTCATTTCACTAAGCTACAAATCGAAGCCTATCGATTTATCTATGTTCTTATTATAGCTTATCGATTATCATTTGTCATTATATTTTTTGAAAAATTTTTATAAAATCATTGATATTGCTGAATTATCAATAATTCTCATTTCTCAATTAGGGTGTTTGGTGTATTGTGACTTCACAATCTTATGCAGTAACTGTAATACGCTCGCCTGTACGCATGTGTGTAAATACAACCTTTTGGGCACGCAATTGGAAGGGCTGCCCCGTTGGTTGTGCACCATATAAGGTGTCCCCTACAAGAGGGTGACCTATATGGCTGAAAGCTACACGAATTTGATGTGTTTTTCCTGTGTACAAACGGACTAAAACCTCTGTATATCCACATTCTCGGGAGTTATACACAGATTTGTCCACATTTTGACCACTTTTATCCACATCTGATAGTTCTATATCCACATCTTTTGATGCAATATCCACAGAATTTAGGGACTTATTCACAGAGTTATCCACAGGCTGTGATTGATGTCTACATAGGACGGAATAATCTGTACGAGTCTCTTTTCCCTTAGGATTTACTTCGTAATGAATCCCATCAGCACTGCGTTCCATAGATAATACCAAGGAATCCTCATCAGCTTCTATGATGCCTTCCACAGTAGCCATATACCACTTTTCAAAGGTATTATCATCCATTTGCTGTTGATAAAGACTTTGAGCTAAGCCACTTTTAGCAATCACAATACAGCCCGTTGTATCTCTATCTAAGCGATTCAAGAAACGTACCTTCCGCTTAATGCCATGTTCTTTAAAGTAATAGGCCACACCATTGGCAAGGGATACTTGGTCTTTAGAGTTTACCGTCACACCAGCCGGCTTATCCACAATGAGAAGATCATCATCTTCATATAAGATATGTAGTTCCATTTCAATTGGTTCGTAATCTATTTTTTCCTTAGCCATGGCAATCCAAATCTCGTCACCTTCGGAAATAACATCCTTTGGCGTCGCCTTATGTCCGTTGAGGTGGATTAGCTTTTCCTCAAATAATTTTACTAAGGATTTACGAGGATATCTCGTATCAAGGACTTCGCCTAGCGAGATAGCCACACTATCACTCATTTTGACCGCTTCTTGTTTCTTAGACGGCTGTACTACAGCAAGCTTGTTAGTATGTACAGCCTTTAAATCCGCAGCAGTTACGGTCCACAAAATATCGTCAGGACGATGTGTTTTTCTCGCCATTAGTATCTCCTTTCTACGAGCTCATTGTCTCGTGGCATATAGTTCAGTAGCGAGCTTGGTTGAACCGCTCGACCACGTATATTCGTTTGTTCAAAGGTAATGGTCAGCTCTTGCTTAGGACGCGTAATCGCCACATAGAACAAGCGCTTTTCTTCGTCTTCACGACCTTCTGCAATAGCAAAAGGACTAGGGAAGGTTCCTTCATTGAGGCCTACCAAGAACACGTGGTCAAACTCGCTACCTTTAGCTTGGTGGATGGTAATGATAGGAATGCGATCTTCATTTCGTACCTGTTGAGCTGGCTCACCTGCGGTAAGGGCCGCCATCTGCAAGATTTGATTTAATCGAGCCAAACCAGCTGGCCCTTCATAGGCAGCATCTAGTTTTTCCATAATGCGATACAAATCGCGTATATGCTCTACCTTTGCCGCTTCCCCATGGGATTTGTAGTACTCTAGAACCCCCATTTGGTTCATAATGTACGCCAATAACTTCGTTGGTAACTCTGTATATGCCTTTCTACGCAAGGTCGCCATTTGGGACGCAATATTGGTGAAAGCCGCTTTATATTTGTTAATCGCCACCATACGACCAGTCGTTGTAGGCACGATATTTTCTTTTACTGCATAGATTAAAAGCTGTGCAGTGGCCAAGATATCGTCCATCGCATTGTGCGTAGGCTCATGATGGATAGGGAACTCGGATGCTAGGAAGCCCAATTTATGATTTGGCAAATTAGGGTAAAAACGACGATAAATATCTAAGGTATCATAAATCGCCTTGAACTGAGGATTTCCTAAATTATACCGTGCCAATTCGTTGGTAAAGATAGTCACATCATAATTTACATTGTGACCTACGATGATAGCACCCTTGGAGAATTCCTTAAAGGCTTGTAGCACCGTAGCTGGGTCTTCGCCGTGTTCTTGTAGATATGCATCGGAAAAGCCGTGTACCTCTTCGGATTGTCCCACAGGAACACTTGGATTGATAAAGTGCTCAAAGGTCTCTAGAACCTGCCCATTTTCATCGATGCGGATAGCCGCAATTTGAATAATCCGATCCTGGGACGTATCGGTGCCCGTACTTTCTACGTCGTACACCACAACCTCATGGTTCTCTAAGCCACTGACGAGCTTCGCATAAGGCTCGGCTTCAAAGATAGGCATATCCATAAAGTCCGTCAATTTCAAGCCTACTTGACGCGTCTCAGGGCTTTCAATAGCGGCGATACGCGCGTCACCTATGCCGGCAACATAGCGTTTTATAATACGCTTAGCACTGACGGAGTCATTCGGGTTCATAAGCAGTTTGAAGTAAGCCATAACGTCTTTAATTTCTTGACGTCTAAAGAATTTGAACTCATCAATAATCATAAAGTGACGACGTTCGTCTTCAGGTTTTTCATTGTTGAGGCGTTCAAAAGAGTCGCTCAGTCGTTGCGCCTTTTTATTATCTCGTACTAAAACGCCAATATTGGCATCCTTTGGCAAGGCGCAGATAGCTTCATAGATATATCTGCCCTCAAGATAGCTATTTTTACAGCCTTTTATGAGAACAGGCTTACCCTTTCTTTCACTATTGGCGCGAGGCAATTCAGTATAGATAGATCCTACCAGATCAGGGAACATATTCTGCAATGTTTTGAAAGCCATCGTAAAGAGTGTCCAGTTAGAGCGGTAATTTTCATAGAAAATGATTTTTAAAGGCTTAAAGTCCGCATCAAATTGCTTGAGCAAACGGAATGGATCAGACCCACGCCATTCGTATATGGTTTGGAAATAGTCCCCACATAATAGGACGTGATTGCCTTTCCAAAGCATTTCTAATACCTTGTACTCCAGTACGCCTGTATCTTGCATTTCATCTACAGAAATGTAGTTGTAACGACTACGCCAACGCTCCCGAACTACGGGATCTTGAAATAGGCGATGAACACCGCAAATGAGATCTGTGAAATCTAGACCATGTACAGAGGCTAAGCTTTCATCATAGGCGGCAATCCATTCGTGACCATGGTTCAAGAAGTCATGGAGTTCACTATAAAGAACATTCCCAAAACTAGAAAACTGTTGCTCAATGGCTGCGCGCTGTTCCTTTTGCAAACGATCAATAGTTCGTTTATAATCGCCTACGAGATCATCAGAATAGAACCCATATAGAGAGCGATATTCTTTTACCATGCCGATGATGTTGGCAAAGGACATTTCTCGCAACTTACCTGGACGATACGGTTCAGACAATTCCTTGCAATCCTCTTCATCAAAGATCGTTACATCCGTATACAAGGTTTCATTGCGCTTCCCCTCTTGTTGGAGTACGAAAAAGCAAAAGCTGTGGAATGTACTAACCTCCACAGCCTTTGCAGGACTGCCTACGAGCGATTGAATGCGGTCTTTCATCTCGTTTGCCGCCTTGTTCGTAAAGGTCATGCACAAGATATTCTCCGCCTTCGCATAGCCGCCCTCGATGAGGTGAGCCACTCGATAAGCAAGTGTATTCGTTTTTCCCGTCCCAGCGGACGCTAACAAGAGGATATTCTGTTCAACTTCATCAATAACGCGTTGTTGTTCACGATTGATAAGCATGAGGTCCTCCTATTTTAAAAAGCCGTACCATCCGGCAGCAATGAGCATTGGAATAGGGCCTAGAATTACTGTTAAAGCCCATACGCCCAAACCAATATCCATAGGAATATTGAGGATATGAACGCATACTAAATACGTCAAAATACCAGTTACTGCATTCATAGCCACTCGCTTAATGGTGAAAAATGCTACTTTGAAAGCAATGTAGGCTACAGCAACGGATACAACCGCCGATATAATCGGTGATGCTAATAAAGCTCCCATACTATTATCCTTTCATTTCTTGACGGTTCACTACGGCACCGCCTAGCGTTAATTCATCGGCATATTCGATATCGCCACCCACAGGAACACCGCGGGCAATGCGCGTTACCTTAATGCCACTTGGGCTTAACAAGCGCGCCAAATACAGAGCGGTCGCTTCCCCTTCTACATCCGGGTCTGTAGCGAGGATAACCTCTTGAACGACACCATCGCGAAGGCGAGCAATCAATTCTTTTACGCGAATATCGTCAGCACCGATGCCCTCCATAGGGGACAAGGCGCCTTCCAATACGTGATATAAGCCCTTATAGTCACCACTGCGCTCGATAGCAATAACATCGCGAGATGTTTCAACGACCATAATCGTCGTTTGATCGCGATTAGGATTACTACAGAATTCACAAGGATCTTGAGCTGATAAGTTAAAGCAAATAGAACAGTGACGCGTAGCCCCCTTCGCTTCTACGATGGTTTCCACGAGACGGTCTACCTCTTCCTTCGGCATTTCTACCAAATGATAGGCCAAGCGTCTAGCCGACTTGGAGCCGATACCCGGCAAGCGGCGCAGCTGCTCTACGAGCCGTTCTAAAGCGTTTGTCATTTAGAATAAACCTGTTGGCAAGTTAAGACCACCAGTGACTTTGCCCATTTCTTGAGCCAAGAGGTCGTCTACTTTTTTGCTAGCTTCGTTTACAGCAGCCATTACTAAATCTTCTAACATTTCTACGTCTTCAGGATCAACTGCAGTTGGGTTCAATTTCAAAGACTCGATGATTTTTTCACCGTTCATTACAACTGTTACAGCACCGCCACCAACGGAAGCCTCTACTGTACGAGTTTTTAATTCTTCTTGCATTTTCTTCATATCTGCTTGCATTTTTTGAACTTTTTTCATCATGCCAGCCATATTGCCCATACCTTTACCAAACATTGTAATTCCTCCTTTTAGGATCTACGTCCTATACTAATATTCTAATTGATTTATTCTTCGATGACCTCAACGATAATATCATGGTCTTCAGATAGTTTTTCTAATGTTTCTGCCAAGAGAGGATTGTTTCGTTCCTCTTCTGTCATATGCTCTGGATCCCATGCATATTCACGAGCAACCGTCACACTATCGATAGATGCGACCTCAATAGGTGCTTGTGAAAGCATAGCATGGCCCTCACTGTGTGGGGTTCCCTGTTGCTGTTCGCCCCCATCAGACTTTGGGACAGGTTCCACCTCAATATGGGCACCGCTATCCATAGGGCGTTCTAAAACTTCCCCATCTTCACTAATAACAGTGACGCTATCTAATGGATGTGGTGGTATATCATCTAGGGATGATACGTAGGATTCCTCCATATCCTCTATAGGCACATCATCAAAGGAATGAACTGGAATATCATCGCCTTCAATAGAACCTGCTAGCGACTCGATAGGGATCTCTCCATCTGGAACCTGAGTAGACGGACTACCATCAAAGGATGTAATCGGCACATCTCCGCCAGATATTTGACCTTCTGCTGAAGCAACTGTTGTACCTGTATTCACACTACTGCTAGCAGCATTGGCACCGCCCGTCTTCTTCGCTAAGAAGGCTAACGCTGCGGCCTTTGCCGCATCTACTGCTGCAGAATCAGGTTTGCTAGCTTGTTTTTCAGTAGTTGAACCTCCAGCCTGTGCAGCAGGTTGTTGAGCTTGTGACGCGTTACTACCTTGAGCGCTATTAGCCGCTGCTGAACTATTTCCCACTAATGCATTGTTAGTGCCTTGTGGTGCAGATGGATTTGTTAAATCCATTTGCGTCGGCTGACCGCCAGAGGTTTTCTGTACATCAACCATCGGTTCTGGTGGTCGTTGTGGCGCTTTTACTTGGTGCTGTGTCGTACTACCAGAGGCCTTTTTATAGTCTTTGTAAACTTGTGTGAGGGCATCTACGATTTCCACATGTACTGGATAGCCCAGTGTATAGGTGAAAGCATCTGCCGCTTCTGCCAAATTTACTTCATTGGTCATTACATTGAGGTGCAATGTATTTTTGAAGGCCATAACCGCCTTGCTTTGGTCTACGTAGACAAGCTGACCTTGACCGATAACGGTGGAGGTCATATTGCGATTGCTGTCCTTCAAGTATTTAATGACATTAGACTGTATATTTCGATACTCTTGAGCAGACAAGATTTGATCACTAATGATAGCCTGTGTACTAATACCTTTTTTACCTCGACCTTTGGCTTGATTTCTAGCAGGTCGTTCTGGTGCACTACTTGTAGTTGGAGGTGGTGCCATACCAACGCCGCCCATTGAAGGCGGAGCCATTCCCACTCCATTCATAGGAGGCGGTGTGCTACCTGGTGCTCCCATCGGTGGAGGCGTCATACCTACATTAGTAGGCGGTAGTGTCATTCCTACGCCACTTGGAGGTGGTACTGTACCAATAGTACTATTTTGATTACTACTCATGGGAGCACTCTGTACAGTAGCCGTATGATCTACAGAAACAAAGCTATTAGCATAACCACCTGACGGGCCAAAGGAATTGGCACCGTAAGCAGGCGCAGGTGCTGCAGTTGGACCTCGTTGTTCTAATTGAGCCATGCGGTTCAATAAATCGTTACGCTCAGACCGTTCTGAAGACTCTAATGCATATACGCGGTCTTCTAGGCTTTCATCAACAGAACCTAATTTAGCACATAAAACGAGTAAGCCCATTTCGATGATGGTTCGTGGATTATCCACTTGTTTTGCATCATTCATGATGGATTGAGCACTGCGCACATATTGGTTAAGCTCATTAAAATCGATGCTTTCAGCTTGAGCTAAAAACTCATCTTTAAAGGCATCATATACCTTGAGCTCATCCGCATCAGGAGCAACCTTGCCAACGAGCAAGGCACGCACGTGCTGAATGAGGGCTTCCATAATCTGCGTCGCATCACGACCTTCTGCTAAGGCATCGTGGATATAGGACAGTAATTTTGGTCCATCCCCATTGCGCAAGGCATCAAGGAAATGAATGATCCATTCCTTGCTAACAAGGCCAATCAATTCCTCTACTACTTGAGGTGTAATAGTACCTGTGGCCATACCAGCACATTGGTCTAATATACTCAACGCATCACGCAAACCACCGTCTGCATGAACTGCGATAAGCTGTGCTGCTGCAGAATCTAAGCCAAAGCCTTCTTGTTCCGCTACATAGGATAAGCGCTGAGCGATATCGTCAGACGTAATCCGTCTAAAGGTGTATCGCTGACAACGAGATACGATAGTAACAGGTAACTTTTCAATTTCTGTAGTAGCGAAGATAAACATAACGTGAGCCGGCGGCTCTTCGATAGTTTTTAAAAGCGCATTCCACGCTTCGGTCGTAAGCATGTGGGCTTCGTCGATGATGAACACCTTTTTACGGCCCTCAACAGGCATGAATTTGACACTTTCACGAAGGGCACGAACCTCATCGATACCACGATTGGATGCGGCGTCGATTTCAAGAACGTCCATGGACTGACCGCTCAAAATCGATTTACAAGCACTACACTCGTTACAAGGATGATCCGTTGGCCCATGCTCACAGTTGATAGCGCGTGCAAAAATCTTGGCCATACTCGTTTTACCAGTTCCGCGCGGACCAGCAAACAAATACGCATGAGCTACCTTATCCTCGCGGATAGCGCGCATCAACGTATCCGATACTTGATGCTGACCAACCACATCGGTAAAGGTCTGCGGACGGTACTTACGATATAACGCAATATATGCCATTGGAACACCCCCTTTTTCCGAAAATTACAATACTTTATTATACCATATTCAAGAAAATCTGACTTATTTTATAGAGCTTAGATTAGACATAAAAAAAGCGGCCCTCAGGCCGCCTTGCAATATTCGATCACGACAGCCCCCGGGTTCCCCGTGGCACATGAAGGTTACCGCTTAGTGCTGCTACCTCTCAGTCCTGACACGATTCACAGGCCCCCATTGCACAGGCCCGAGAACTGCCATGATCCAATATTGCAATACAAATATTATACATGAAAATACCTCTATAGTCAAAGCTATAGAGGCATTTCATATGTCTTATCTAAAGGATATTCAGTTAGATTAGAAATTATTTTGCATATTTTTCTTTGAATGCAGCTAATTGAGCTTCTTCCAAGGATAAGCCTTGTTCTTTATAGCGTTCAATAGCAGCGTGCATTTCTTCATATGCTACAGGTACAACTTTTGTAAATCTGTTTACAAAGTTATTCCAGTTTTCAAGGATGTGACGGCCTTTAGCGGAATTAGTATGCAATACGTGTTGTTCTACTAATTCTTTAATGCGTTTAAGGTCATCATTATTAGCAGGACGTAATTCTACTAGACCTGTGTTTACATAACGTTCATCGCAATCGAGGATGTACGCATAGCCACCGGACATACCTGCTGCGAAGTTACGACCAATTTTGCCAAGTACAAGCACTTCGCCACCAGTCATGTATTCACAACCATGGTCGCCTACACCTTCTACAACAGCTGTGATACCACTGTTACGAACGGCGAAACGTTCACCAGCTACACCATTGATGTAGGATGTACCAGATGTAGCACCATAGAAGGCAACATTACCGATAAGGATGTTTTCATCAGCTTCAAAGATGGATTTCTTAGGTGGATATACAGTGATAGTACCACCGGATAAGCCTTTACCGAGGTAATCGTTCGCATCCCCTTCAAGTTCTAATGTCATACCTTTAGGAATGAAAGCACCGAAGGATTGACCAGCAGAACCTTCAAAGTTCAATTTGATTGTGTTATCTGGCAAGCCGCTTTCACCATAACGACGTGTTACCTCAGAACCAACCAAAGTACCTACTACACGGTTAATATTATTGATAGCCAATTTAGCGCGGATAGGTTTTTGATCTTCGATAGCAGGACGACACATACGCAAGAGTTTGGACATATCCAATGTGCGTTCCAATTCGTGATCTTGGTCAACCATATGCATATGACCTACAGATGCATCGATGTATGGGTGGAACAATACGCGTTTAAGGTCAACGCGAGACAATTTGAAGTTATCGTCTTGAGATTTTTGACGAACAAGATCGATACGGCCAACGAGTTCAGCTACGGAACGGATGCCTAAGCGAGCCATGATTTCACGCAATTCACGAGCGATGAAGATCATCAAGTTTTCTACATACTCAGGTTTACCTGTGAAACGAGCACGCAATTTTTCGTCTTGTGTAGCAACGCCGTAAGGGCATGTGTTGAGGTTACATACACGAGCCATTTTACAGCCTACAGCAACGAGTGGCAATGTACCGAAGCCGAATAACTCAGCGCCAAGCATAGCCGCAACAGCTACATCGAAACCAGTCATCAACTTGGAGTCTACTTCCAATTTAACACGGTCACGCAATCTGTTGAGCATCAATGTTTGATGAGTTTCGGACAAACCTAATTCCCAAGGCACACCAGCGTGTTTTACAGACGTACGGCCTGCCGCACCTGTACCACCGTCGTAACCAGAGATTAAAATGTTGTCTGCTTTTGCTTTCGCCACACCGGCAGCGATAGTACCAACGCCTGCTTCAGATGTTAATTTAACAGAAATGCGTGCATCTTTGTTGACGCATTTCAAATCGTAAATCAACTCAGCCAAGTCTTCGATGGAGTAAATATCGTGATGAGGTGGTGGAGATACGAGCTCAACCCCTGGAGTAGAGTGACGAGCTTTTGCAATTTCAGGGTACACCTTTTTACCCGGCAATTGACCACCTTCACCTGGTTTAGCACCTTGAGCACATTTAATTTGCAACTCTTTTGCATGAACGAGGTAATTCGCAGTTACACCGAAACGACCAGAGGCGATCTGTTTGACTTCGGAGTTCATGCTGTCGCCGTTTGGCAATGGTTTGAAGCGAGCTACATCTTCGCCGCCTTCA